>MDTF01005874.1_pt1 | contig 17040 bp, 14 predicted proteins | sample 811191 | NCBI WGS metagenome assembly MDTF01 (sample SAMN05326649, study PRJNA326480) | marine metagenome | isolation source: seawater | place: Southern Ocean | collected 2011 | reverse complement strand
TTTTTAATTCCAGTTTCAAAATTGCCTACTCCTGGTAATATAATATAATCTGAATCAAGCACTTCTTTAGGTGTGTTGATTATTTTTGCATTAATATTTACTTGTCTTAACATATTTTGAATAGATGATAAGTTGCAAACTTTATAGTCAATTATTGAGATCATAATATGTAAGTAGTATTAAATTTTAAGTAAAATGATAGTTTTAATTTATAATTTGTATTACAAGGATCACTTAAATCAAATGAATAATTCAAAAGTTAGTATAATTATAAATTGTCTGAATGGAGAAAAGTTTATTGTAAATTGCTTACAAAGTATTTTGAACCAAACATACAAAAATTTTGAAATTATATATTGGGATAATAATTCTTCAGATAATTCGCTGGATCTTGTTAAAAAATTTAAATCAAAAAAAGTTAAAATTTATAAATCACAAAAAACATTAAAACTTTATAACGCAAGAAATAAGGCTATTAGCAAAGCAAATGGAAAGTATATAGCTTTTTTAGATGTTGATGATACTTGGCACAATCAAAAAATTGAAAAACAAGTCAAAAAAATTGAAAATGAAAAAACTGATATAGTTTATACAAATCACTGGATACAGAATGGCGGAAAAAATATTTTTTCTAATAAAAAACTACCTAATAAAAATATGACTTTTGAAATACTAAATGAGTACACAATATGTATTTCCACAGTTTTATTAAAAACAAAAATATTTTATGACATAAATAGATTTAATAAAAATTATGAAATTATTGGTGATTATGATTTATTTTTTAGAATTTCGATGAAATATAAATACTCAGTGATTCAAGAACCTCTGGCTACGTATTTATATCATTCTGAGAATACATCTAAAAAAAAATTGTATTTAAGAATTAAAGAGTTTGATAAATGGTTGAAAAATAACTCTAAAAATTTTAAAGATAAAACATACCAAAATTTATTTGAAAGATTATATCAAGAAAATAGATACCTTGAATGCAATAACTTGTTAATCAAAAAAAATTATAAATTATTTTTTTTAGCTCTATTAAAAATTAACAAAATATCAATAAAAATTAAACTAATTTGTAAAATGCTTTATTGTATAGTTTTAAGATAATATGAAAACAATCAATATTTTTACTTATGACTATCCTGCTCATGGAAATGACTCCTATTTTATAGAAGATGAGCTGCTAATGATTTCAAGTTTATTTGATAAAATAAATGTAATACCTTTAAAATTTAATAACAATTTAAAAAAAAATTATATTAATAAAGATAATATTAATTATGACTTTTCTTTATCAGGTAGAGTTTATAAATTAAAAAATATTATTCATATTTTTTTTAGATTATTTGTATGTAAAATTTTTTGGAAGGAAATTTTTAAAATGCACAAAAAAAATTCTTTAAAGAGAACTATAATGACTATTAAAGAAAGAATTTTAGCGGAAAACCTTTTTTTGTGGGTAGTAGAAAAACAAATAGACAAAGCAAGTAATATTTTTTATTCATATTGGTCTAATCATACTCTGCTTTCTTTTTATCTTTTAAAAAAAAAGAGAATAATCGATCTTACTTTTGCTAGGACTCATGGTAATGATTTAAAAGGATTTATACCCTACGATGATTTTGTAAGTTTCAAAGAATATAAATTTCAATTATTAAATATTTTATTAGTACTTAATGAAGGTCAAATTAATAAACTTAAAGAAGAAAAATTAATTTCTCAGAAAAAAGTAATTAAATGTTACATGGGTATTGAGCCACAAGAAATTTTAATAGATAATAATAAAAGTAAAAAAATACACTTTGTGAGTTGTGGGTCTCTCATTCATATAAAAAATACAATTCAGATACTTAAATTCATAGAACTAACTTCTAATAATTTAAATAATTACGAGATTTCCTACACCTGCATAGGGAAAGGTAAAGATGAGGACAAAATATACAACTATGCAAATTCTAATTTTAAAAAAGTAAATTTTAAAATGATTAATAATGTAGATAATTTAGTTACTTTTTTTAAAATGAATAGTGTAGATTTTTTTATAAATTTAAGTTTTTCTGAAGGAATGTCGTTTGCCGTGATGGAAGCAATGAGTTGCTCTATACCAGCTATTTGTTCTAAAATTCCCGGTAATACAGAAATAGTTAACAATAATAACGGTTACATCTTAGAATCTAATAGCCAGAAAGATATGATAATATTAATTAACAATATTAAAAATGATCTTGAAAAAAATAATATAATTAAAAAAAAAATTATAATTAAACAAACTATCGAAAATCAAATTAATAGATCGATCTCTCTTAATCGTATGAAAAATATAGTAAATGATACTTTTTTAAAATAAAAAATTATAGTAAATTAAATTTAATTTCCCTCATACCTTTACCTTACTTAAACATTAAAGAATGATTCTTCTATAAACTTGCAATTGTATTAATATGGTTTAAGTATTTAACATACCTCAACTATCATTTGATATAATGAAAAAAACAATTAAAAATATATTCAATTTTATATTAAAAATTTTTAAAAAAAATAAGAAAGAAAAAAATAAGAATTTAAAACCACCTGATGATATATATCCATTATACTAAAAATTAATAATGAACTTAATTCTTTCAATTTTGGTAATAATTTTTTTAATTGAAATCATATTCAATGCTTTATATTTTTTTAAAAATAAAAATGCATACATTAGAAAAAAAAAAAATTTATACTCCAAAGTTCATTATACTAATCACCCCTACCTTCCCTTTATATTAAAAAAAAACTTTAAAAATACTGGTGTTACTGAGATGGATTATCCAATTAAAAAAAATTACCCATTATTATCTCCAGAGCTGAAATCAAATAACCTTGGTTTCTATAATGGTAATAAAGGAAGTAAACCAGTTTCTTTGAAGAAAAAAAACTTAATAAGAGTAAATTGTTTAGGTGGCTCCACTACAATGAATTACTTGGGTGCTATAAATAATAAAAATACTTCCTATCCAATTGCCCTTCAAAAAAAATTTGATGCTTATAAAAAAAATAAATATGAAGTAAATAATTTTGGACAAGGTTTGTACAATTCCACAGATATGATCGTGAGATATATAACGAGTACAATCTACACAAAACCTGATATAATAATTCTATATATAGGATACAACGATATAAGGTCTTATTTGACAAATAATTTTGTTTCAGACCACTCACATTCTAGAAGAAATTTAAACTTTAGTAAATTTCAAATATTTGTAAATTATATTGCATATGATTTTAAGTTAGGTTTTTTAAATTATTTATTTTCAAAAACTTCATTATACAATATTAAAGAAACTCTAACTTCAGAAATATCAAAAGGAAATTTTAATTTGAACAACAGTGCAGATGAAGGTTTAAAAGTTTTTTCTCAAAATATTCAAATACTAATTACATTATGTAATCAAATGAAAACTAGATTAATAATGAGTTCATTTTGTCATTATAATCATAAAGAAATAAAAGATAATAAAGTACATCAGAAATTTAAAGAAATAGTATTAAAAGAAAATAAAATATTAAAGAAACTTGCTGTTCAAAATAATATAGAATTTGTTGATAACGATAAACTTATAAAAAAAAAAAATATGAATTTTATTGATTCAATACATTTTTCAAAAGAAGGAATGGATAAAATAGCAAATAATTTTTATCAGCAAATAATAAAATTTAAAAAATAAATAAATATTTACTTATAAAAAAATTTAACAAGCTTTTGAACACAATCTTTACTAGCAGATTCTGCTATTTCAACAGTTGATCCTGCAAGATGAGGTGTCAAAAAAAAATTATTTAGCTTCAATAATTTTAAATTATTTATTGGTTCTTTCAACATCACGTCGAAGAACGCCTTACTTTCTGAATTTTTAAACAAGAAATTATATAGGTGTTTTTCATCGACTATGCCACCTCTAGAAGTATTAATTAAAGTAGCATTTTTCTTCATAAGGGAAAATTCACTTTTTGAGAAAAATAAAATATTTCTTTTATTGAGGGGTATGTGAATTGATATAATATCACTATTTGATAAAACTTTTTTTATTGATGTATTTTTTATCTTATGTTTTGAAAAAAAAGTATTATTGGCATCTAAATCATTAGCAAGTATTTTACATTTAAATGGTTTTAATAATTTAAATAAATCAGCACCAATATTACCAAATCCAATAATACCAACTGTTTGAGTAGACAGTAATCTACCAAATAAAAAGGGCCATTTATTATTTTTTACATCATTAATTAAATGGATAGTGTTTCTTAAACTCATGATCATAAAATTGAGAGTTATTTCAGAAACGGCTCTTTTATTAATACCAGGTTGTAATAATATTTTTATGTTTCTTTTTTTTAATTGGTCAAAGTCAATATTATTTGTACCAACACCATATTTTGCAATTACCTTTAAATTGGGACACTTATCTAAAAGATCTCTATCAATTTTTTCCAAACCAATGATTGTTGCTTTTGCATTTTTAAGAAAGTTTACTAAATCTTCATCCTTCAAAATTTGATTGGTATTGTTTAATTTAACTTTTTTAAAATTTTTTTTTAAAATTTTAATAGCAGATTTACTTCTAGTTATACTTCGTGAACATACGGCAATCATAAATTTATATTAGATTTTTAATAATTTTAATTATTTTATAATTTTTGTTTTTCTCATAATAAGCATGATTATTCCTAAATTTCAATATAGCTTTTTGAATTGTGCTAGAGTACCACCAATTATCTATATTATCATAATTAGAATTTATATGTGAAGATAAATCAAAATAATTATCAAATATAATTTTGTTCTTTTTTAAGTCATTGAGCATTTTTAAATTTTTTTTAGAAACATGACATCTGTTAAAATCAAATATTCCTAAAACTGGTATATTGGATGCTAAACATTGTAAAAAAATAGTATTTAAAAAAGTAAAAATTAAAATTTTGCTACTTGCTACAGACTCATCAATTAATTTTTCTTGTGAATCAAATCTGATATTATTTAACTTTTTTTTGAAATAACTTAATTCGTTCCAGGAATTTCCTGGGTGCATTCTATAAACTATTTTATTTTGTAAATCTTTATTGAGTAATTTAGGAAATTTTAATAAATCGTTTAGATAATTATACCAAGTAATATCATCATAATATGAGGGATCATTAAAAAAAAACCTCTTATTAGTACGATTAATAACTAATATACGGTCACCTTGTTTTGGTTTGTGAAATGTTTTATTAATTCCAAGTTTTTTTGTTTTTTTATTTTTATACCAGCCCCAGGTCAAAAAAATATTAGAAATCTTAATCTCATGTTCATCTAAAAGGGAGTCATATAGGCCATAATTGCAACCATGCTGATATGTGATTAATTTTGTATTTTCTTTCAAAATTACATTTGCAGTATAAAACATTAAAAGAGTATTCCACCACAGACTATTAGTATTAAATATTATTTTTGGATTTTTTGGCATATGAGATTCATATGATTTATTATAATAGTTAAACTGTTCTAATAAAAAAGTTGGCAAATGTTTAAAAATATTATTTCCTAAATATTTTTCAAAATTATTTTGATAGTCATATTTCAGAGTTGTATTTTCTCTTTCTGTATTTAGATTGACTAATTCCTTGGTATATTTAATCTTATATTTATTGCTCAGTTGTAAAAAATTTAAATTTAATACTGCTAAATCCTTTATACCAAATTGACCTTTGAAAAAAACAACCTTATCAAATTTATTAATAAATGAATTGAATCTATCTTCAAAAAAATAGGTTTTTGAATATTTACTTATTTGTTGATTAATTAAATTTTCAAAAAAAAAGTTTTTTTTATTAATTTTTTTGACTTTTTTATTAAAAATATTTTTAATTAATTCAATATTAATTAGATAATCCCATTCATTACTATTGTAAATATCATCTAGCATTTCATAATTTGTTGGTATTATTGGTTTCTTATTATTGTAATCATAAACATAAAGTAGATCTTTATTTTTTTTTATTATTTCTTCTAAAACTTGATATTTGTGAAATGTTTTATCTAAAAAATATATTAACCATGGTGTCATAATAACTTCCCAGTATTTAGAGTTATTATTAATCTTATGAAACTTATTTAATTTTTTATATAAGATGGGAAAAATCTTTAATCTGAGTTTATTTAAATATTGATTATTATAAAAATTTTCTTTTTTATCTTGGCTATATAAATCACCTATATTCAATTTTAAAAAATTTTTTAATACATTTGTATGACTATTAAACTCAACTTTACCTGTATGACTAGAATTTAAATTCTTTAGAAAATCGATACATAATAATCTTTTTTTTATATTCATAAATATTTTTTGATAATATTATTTTTGTTATCATAATTATTTCCAAATGTTTTTTTATAACATGCTGAAATATATTTTTCATAATTTGCCTGATTCATTTTTGAATAAAAATCAATAAATTGAAAATTATCTTTAATGTTCTTTGAATATAGTTTCACATCATTAAATTTTGAATAATACGAACCATTAAAATAATTTAAACTATCATAAAAAAAAAACTTTTGTTTATGATTCAAGGCAACAACACTTGATGAAGCAAATGGCATATGAATTGAAATTTCACTTGTCATTACAATTTCTTGTAGATCCAAACTATGATCTATTATCTCTACATCTTTGTTATTTTTAAAACTTTGTAATATACCTTTAAATATAGGGTTATAATCTTCATATATATGAACTCTATTTTTTGATTTAAAGATTACTCTATAATCAGTCGTATCTAGTACTTCTTTAATAAATTTTAAAAAATTTAAATGCGCTGGAACTGAATTTGCAGCATGACCATCTGTAAATGTAGAATTAAATAGAGCAATTTGTTTTTTTTTAATGAACGTATTTATATTTTTTTTAAATAATGTTGGCCCACAAATTAATTTGATTGGCGTTAAAGATTTATTTTGCTCCGACATTTCAATACTTTGCTGAGTTTGATGAAACTCTTGATCATAAAAAACAAAAGCTTGATAAGCATTATTATATTTATTTTTTAAATTATAATTAAATATATTTTCAGAACTTGTGTGCTTGTAATGTATTAAATTAAAATTATTTTTTTTTAAAAATATATTTCTTAAAATATGATCTTCTTGATAGTTATGATAAACTATATAGTTATTACCTGAATTAAATTTTACAAAATTATCCCACTTAAAATAACTCAACCATGACTTATAAAAAAATTCAAAGTTTGAAGATCTAAATAAAAACAAATATAATGATAAAAAAAATCCAATTGGTGCTAATAAAAAAATGTTTCGTACACATTCCCATAATGAAATATATCCTTGTTGAGTTTTGTTGTTACAATTAATGAAATTATATTTATTTTGCTCTAATGCTTTTATGTGTCTTGAATTTTTATGATTAACATCTTCTAGCACGAAAATATTACTCCTATTTTCGTAATTTTTTTTTTCTTTATCTATTAACCAATCTAAGTTGCCTAAACCTCCTACACCAACACCATTTTCATATATTCTATAATAATTCTTAATAAAAACTTTTTTTTTTTTTATTACTAGCTTGTTGTTAAAACAAATATATATAGGGTAAAAAATATTGACTATTAATTTTTTAAAATTTTGTTTTACTAATTTTTTTTCAAAGAACAATTTTTTTTTATCTTCATAAAAATTATTAAAATCTAAAAATTCTGCATCATTTATTTTGTCAATTATTATTTTTTTTGTAAGTAAGGATACAATTCTTTTAATTACTTTAATTTCATAATAATTTTTAAGTTTAGTAATAATATTTTTTCGTAATGCAATCTCAAAATGCTCTGAATTATATAAAAAATTAAAAAATTTTATTAATCTTTTGTTTTTTGATTTAAATTTTCTATATACACCATCAATATTCTTATAAGATTTATAATCAGCTAATGTTGTAAGATAATTTCGTTTAAAATATTGCCATGAAAACAGAAAAACATTTTCTTTATTCTTAAATTTGGAGAAATACACTTCCTTATTAAGTATTTCATCATTTATAATAATATAAGCATTTTTATTATCCAAAGGATCAACTTTAGAAATTTTATTTATTAAATATATTTTTTGAAAATTCTTTAATTTTTTAAAATTATCTAAGTTCATTGAGGATTATATCAGTTTTTTTTAGCTCAAATTTATACTATTATTACTTTAATCAATACTTTTTAGGTATTATTTAATTAGACATGTTTTGTAGTCTGTCAATTTTGTATTACTTACCTGAATTTGATGACCATAAAAATAAATATTTGCTATTATAAGACATTAAATTAATTACGGACAATAAACAATTTTTTAGTACCTCTAAGTTGTGCTTTACAAAATAAGCTTTTTAGCAATATGTTGCGTTTATTTTTTTAAAAATTTTTCATGTATATAGTTTTATTTTTAAAACTTTACATATTAACTTCATTCATGGTTGCTTTAGCTAAAATACCTTTTAACCTATATCTTTAATATTAAGAAATTTTTTTATATGATTGATTACATTTTTTTGTTTTTTTTGACTTAGTTTATAATAAATTGGCAATGAAACTTCTTCTTCATAAAATTTTTCCGCATTGTTTAAGTAAACATTTTTGAAAATTTTTAAGTCTTTATAATATTTAAATTTATAAATTGGTCTATAGTGGACCTGTAAAATAATATTTTTTTTCTTTAAGTATGTAAATAAACCACTTCGAGTCTTTTTTAATTTTTTAAAATTAATTAATAATGGGTATAGATGATAAGCACTTTTATCTTTTTTACTTATTTTCTGCTTTCTAAAAAAACTACTATCGATAAAATTTTTATCATAAATTTTTGCAATTTGTTGCCTATATTTAATAAATTTATCTATTTTTTTTAGTTGAGAAGATCCTAGTGACGCTTGAATATCAGTTAATCTATTGTTTGACCCTAATTTTAACATATCATACTCCCAAGGTTTTAATGAATTGTCATTTTTTTTAATGCCATGGGATCTTAAAAGTTTAGCTTTTAAATATATGCTTTTATTATTTGTTAAAATACATCCTCCCTCTCCAGTTGTAATGTTTTTAACTGCATGATAGCTGTGAATTACTATATCAGCAAATTCCGCAGCATATTGTTTATTGTTATTAAGACTTGATCCAAGAGCATGACAATTATCATTAATTAATATTAAATTATTTTTTTTTGCTATCTTTTTTAACTCTACCCAATCACATGGATTTCCAGCATAATCTGTTGCAATTATTGCCTTAGCTTTTTTATTTATAGATTTTTTTTTTAACTGTTTTTTTAATTCATCAATATCAATATTAAAAGTATCTTTGTTAATATCTATAAAATTTGGTCTAGCTCCCTGATTTAAAATACAATTACTAGAAGCAACAAAAGTTATTGGGCTACAAAAAATAATATCTCCCTTTTTCCAGTTTAATAACTTTGAAACTATATTTAATGCTGCAGTGCCATTAGATACCACCAAACTATATTTGCTTTTAAAATATCTACAAATATTTTCTTCAAACTTTTCAACTTCTTCACCTTGTGTCAAAAGTTTATTTTTTAGAACCTCTACTACAGCTTTAATATCTTTTTTGTCTAAGTAATGTTTTCCGTAATTAATCATTTTTTTAAATAGTATGTTTATAAAATTAATTGATTTATATATAGCAATATAACCTTTTTTTGTTTTTTTTTATTTTATTGTTGTAATGAATTATTAATGAAATAGTAAAGTATTACAGTGAAAAAAACTTATTTTATATCTGGGGGCACAGGCTCCTTTGGCAAAAAATTTATTAATTATTTAGAAAATAACAACCTGGCTAAAAAAATAATTATATTTAGTCGTGATGAACATAAACAAATTGAATTAGAAAAGAAAATACCTAATAACAAAAAAAAATTATTTCGTTTTTTTATTGGTGATATAAGGGATAAAGAGAGATTAAATTGGGCTATCAGTGATGATGTTGATGTTGTTATTCATGCAGCTGCTCTAAAGCAATTGCCTGCTACTGAATATAATCCATTTGAGACAGTATTAACAAACATTATAGGCACTCAAAATTTAATTGAAACGATCATAAAAAAAAAGATAAAGAGATCTATGCTTGTTAGTACTGACAAAGCAGTTTCACCTATAAACTTATATGGTGCAACAAAACTAACTGCAGAAAAATTATTTATTACAGCAAACATTTTTAAAGGAAAAGCAAGAAGCATGTTTAGTGTGGCTAGATATGGTAACGTAATGGGTAGTAGAGGTTCTGTTATTCCTGTTTTTTTAAAGCAAAATAAAGACCAAAATTATTTTACGATTACTAATAAAGATATGACACGATTTACTATTTCACTTAATGATGCAGTCAAGTTTGTTCACGAACGAATTGAAAATATGAGTGGTGGTGAAATTTTTATTCCTAAATTAGAGTCATATAAAATTACAGATCTAGCTAAATCTATAAACCCAAATAAAAAAATTAAACTAATTGGAATTAGGAATGGTGAAAAATTACATGAAGAATTAATTAATTCTTCTGAATTGAATAATACTATAGAAAAAAAAAATTATTATACCATTTTACCACTTAAAAAAATGAAAATAAAAATAAGTCAACCAAGTGGTTCCTACAATAGCTATAATGGTGGAAAATTTATAAGTATAAAATCTCTAAGTAAGACAATTAGATTAAATTTGAAAGACTTTGAAAAATAAAATTTATTAATTCAATATTAATTAAAGATGAAACTAGTTTTAATATTTTTAAATAAATTCAGTAAAAAAAATTTTTTAATTTTTTTTTTTATTAGGAATATTTAATTCTTTTATTGAAATATTAGGAATAAGCTTGCTTCTTCCTATTTTTGATATTCTTCTAAATAATGAAATAAATCCAAAATTCTATGTTCTAATTAATTTTTTAGGAATTGAGTCCTTAAAAACAGATTATTTGCTAATAATAATAATAGGTATAGCAATAGTTTATTTTTTAAAAATGGGTTTATCAATATTAATTGTCTATTATAACCAAGTCATAATTGAAAACCTCAAAATATCAATACAAAAAAAAGTTATCCAAAATTATTTTAGCAGATCACTAATATCACATAATGAAGATAGCATAGCAATACAAATGAGAATTATAACAGGAGAGTCTAATTCTGCACTTTATGTAATAAGCACTGTATTAAGTTTTTTTATTGAAACTTTGTTATTATTTTTTATTGGAATATTTTTATTTATTAACTTTTTCAAAATTACTGTCGGCACTACAATAATATTTTTATCTTTATTTATTATTTATTATTTGGGTTTTAATAAAAAAATTAAAGAAACTGGAATTAATAGAATAATTGAAGAAAATAAATTTTATCAAAAAATATATAGTTCGCTTAGTATATTTAGAGAGATAAAGTTTTTAAAAAAAGAAAATTTTTTCATAAATAAAATTCTTAAAATAATTTTTGATTTAAAAAAAATAACACTTCAAGATACATTAATAAATGGATTGATAAGACCATTTACAGAGTTTTTTCTAATAATAATTATTTTATCTGCACTTTTATATAGTAAGTATTATTTAAATTTACCAAATGGTGAAATAATTGCATCAATAGGAGTTTTTTTGGCAGCTTTAATTAGGTGTTTTCCATCAATAACAAAACTATTTTTAAATTATCAAAAGATTACATTTAGAATGAAATCTGTCGAAATTGTTAATAGCCATTTAGATGAGATCAGCAAATTTGAACAAGAAAAAAAAGATAATACTTCTTATGAATTTAACTTAAATAAAAAGATTAATATAAAAAATATTTTTTTTTCATACAAGGGTCGTGAGCAGCTGCTAAATAATATAAATTTTGAAATTCATAGAAATGATTATATTGGGATTTTAGGAAAAAATGGTTCTGGAAAATCTACATTACTCGATCTACTAACCGGTTTAACAAAACCAAATACTGGCTCTATTTTGGTTGATGATCACAATATAAATAAAGATGTAGAAAATTGGCAAAACAAAATTATTTTTTTATCTCAAAAGAACTATTTATTTGAAGAGGATATAATTTCAAATATAGTTCTTGGTGAAGATATCAAAAATATAAACAAGAAAAGATTAGATCAAGCTTTAGAAATATCAAATTTTGCTAAAACAATTAAAGATTTTCCAGAAGGTCTACATACCGAAATTGGTGGAAATAATTTTAAGCTTTCAGGGGGACAACAAAAGAAAATACAAATTGCAAGATGTTTTTATCAAATTACGGATGAAAAAAAATTGATCATATTAGATGAACCCACTGATAACCTTGATTATGAATCTAGACTTGTATTTTATAAAAATTTGAAAAAATACAAAAATAATAAAACAATTATTTTGATTTCACATATAAGTGAGGATTTAAAAATTTGTGATAAAATTTTTGATCTTGATAAAAATATTTTAAAGATTATTTAGAATTAGTTTTTTGGCAACACCAAGATAGGCAAGTTCTTGAGCATCTTTTGTCATTCCACCTATGTGAGGTGTGATCAAAATTTGATTAGAATTTCGTGAATATTGCAAAACTTTACTATTAAATTTATCAAGAATTTCTCCCTTCAAAACATCTGTAGCATATTGTGCTTTTTTATTTTTCCTTAAAAATGAAACTAAATCAGTTTCATTAATTATTTCACCCCTGGAAGTGTTAACTATTAACACGTTATTCTTCATTAAATTAAGAGTTTTTTTATTAATAAAATCTATATTTATTTTATCAGCATGTATGTGTAAACTAATAGCATCTGATTCCATCAATAACTTTTTGAGACTAACCTGCTTAATTTTTTTGTTAACATTTTTAATTGTAAATTGTTTTTCATAAATAAAAATTTTGCCTGCTAAAGGCAATAAATATTTAACTAACATTTTTCCAAGTCTTCCATATCCAACTATACCGATTTTCATATTATTTAATTGTCTACCAATAAAAGGTCTATAATCCCAAATATTGTTTTTTACACTTTGATTTGACTCAGGTATCTTTCTAATTTTTGCTAGCATTAACGATAGTGCGTGTTCTGCTGTTGATGATATTTTGTTAATAATATTTTTATTGTTTCTAAGACTGATGACTTTAACGTTATTTTTTTTAGCGAATTTCAAATCTATATGATTTGTTCCTGTAGATGCAGTACAAATAGAAGATAATTTTTTACCTTTATTCATTATTTCTTTCGAAATAAATACCTTGCTCATGTTTGGATTTGTAAAAATAACATCATATTTATGAACAATCTTTAAAACTTGTTTTTTGTTAGGGTCGTCAAGTTTTGTTAATATAAAATGTTTTTTTAGAAGCTCTTCTAAGCCATTAATATGACTAATAGGTGTTATAACTAAAATTTTCTTCTTCATATGTAAACTTATTTAATTATTTTTTTAACACTCTCAAATACCATTTTTTTAATTGTAATATCATCATAAAAACTTGAATGACAGGTTGATATAACATTTGGAAGTAACCTAATTTTCTTAGAGTAATTAATTGTGGGTTCATGAACAAAAACATCTAAAGCCGCAGTATCAATATATTTTTTCCTTAAAAGGTTATATAGTAATTTTTCATCTATTAGATCGCCTCTTGAGGTGTTAATTAGCATCTTTCCTTTAAGTAATTTCATAACTTTTTTTGTAAACAATCTTTTTGTATTTATATTAGATGGTAAATGTATGCTGATAATATCTGAATTATGAATTAATTTTTTGATAGAGTTAAAATACTTAGCATAAATTACTTTTTTCTTACTTCTGGAAAAATAATTGATATTAAATTTTAATTCTTTTAAATATTTTGAAAATATTTTTCCAATATTTCCCATTCCAATAATCCCAATTCTTGTATTAATTGGTGATAAGTTTTTTTTTCGTGTCCAAATATTTCGTTTTGCAATATCTTTATAATAATTAAAATTATTTGTAATTGCCAACAGTAAAGCTAATGTGTGTCTCGCTACAGACTCAGAATTTATACTTTTATTTAATTTTACAATCTTAATTGAATTTTTTTTACAATAATCTTCATCTATATTTTCTGTATTTGTTCCAAATCTACAAATTATTTTTAATTTTTTTTTATCTTTTAAAATAGCTTTATCTATTTTTTCTGAACCAATTATACATCCATGTATATCTTTAAAATAGTCATTAAGTTTTTTTTGATTGTTAATGGGTCCTTTAACAAACCGAAAAATATAATTTTTCTTATATTTATTTGTTATTAATTTGCTGTATAGGTCAAAAGATTGCGGTGTTATTAAAATAGTTTTTTTCATTTATTATTTTCGATTAGAAACTTAGCAAATTCAAAATCTATTTTTTCATCAATATTAATTACTCTTTCTTTTGGTAGCACATATGCAATGCTATTTTTAGTTCCATACCTTATCCCTTTCAAAAGCATGTCTCTTCTCATCGAATATATGGACCCACTTCTAAAATATGCATTCGGGCGTAATTCTTGACGGTGTGTTTCTGGTATTTCTTTTAAACAGAAATTTCTTATTTTTCCATTTATTATTTTTTTTGCTCTAATCGGATGACCATCTTCTACTTTATGAATTGCAATAACTGAATCTGCATTTGTTTTTTTTTGAATTTTTGCAACTGTCTTTATATCAAAAGAGTTTTTTAATGGGTTTGTACACATTAATTCAATTATATATTGATATTTTTGATTTTTAATTTTTTCAAATTTTTTTAATGTGTATTTAAGACAGTCAACTGCTTTTGTTTTACCTGTAGATAATTTCTTAGGTCTTAAAAAGGGAACACTTGCACCACACTTAATAGATATCTTTTTATATTTTTCTGAGTCTGTTGAAACAACTATTTCATCGAATACTCTACTTTTAAGTGCCTCTTTGATAGTGTACCAAATTAATGGCTTTCCTTTTATTAGTGCTATATTCTTATCTTTTACAGTCTTTGAACCACTGCGCGCTAAGATAATACCCAGTATTAATGGTTTTTTGCGTGGGTTGTGCAACTAGCCAATACCTTTCCATGTGTTTCCATTTTCAGTATATTGGTGGTCAACCTCCATTGATGGATCATAAAGATAGTTTAATTTTTTAGAAATAATTTTGTTGGCCCAGTACCTATCTTCTTTACCAGCCAATTTTTCATGAAATGGATATTTCTGTAAAGTTTTTTTCTTGAAAAAAGAAATTGCATTATGAAAAAAATAACGGTTCTCTAATTTAGAAAACATATTTTTTTTAGGAATTTCTCCAAAATGACTCCAAAGATATCTTTTTGTAATTCTTTTACCGTTCCAAATTGGGTTTTGTTTTCCAAATATTCCTTCATATTGTTTTAAATCAACTATATGCTTTTGAAAGTTAATATTTTTAAGAATACAATGGGCTGACATAATTAAAATATATTTTTTTGATGCTTTGGTTACTCCAAAGTTTAAAGATTTACCAGGTGAATAATCAGTAATTTTATAAGTTTTAATATTAGTATATTTTGATTCACTTTTTTCTAATAATGGTTCTTGTATAAAGTGTCTTACTATATCTAAAGTTTGGTCAGTTGAGTTATTATCTACAATAATAATTTCAGGTTTGTACAGGTGGTCCAAAATCGATTGAATAGCGTGACCAATCCATTTCTGCTCGTTTCTTGTTCTTATTATAATGCTTAAGTCTAAATTCTTATTTTGCATTCCATCTACCTCTATAATTTTTATATATGTCTTTTTCACATTGTTGAATATCAAGTCCTTTAAATTTAGTACTTATGTTATAAAAATTGCGAAATTTTGAAATTTGGGCTAATTCATGTGGAAGTATAGCAAATTTGTTATCCCTGCCAGGAAGATTATTATCTATAGTAAAGTGCTTCTCAATATATGTAGCACCAGAAGTTATTGCTAGTATTGCATCTTCTGTACCATTAAAATGACCACTATATCCAAAAACTTTACTTAGTTTTTTTATATAATCAATTTTTTTAAAATTTAAATTTTTAGATTCACATGGATAACTTGAAATACAGTGCATCAAAATTCCTTTTTTTTTGAAATTTTTTAATTTTGAGATTTTTTTAATTTCACTCCAACTAGATGCCCCTGCAGATATTAACACTTTATTAAAGGAATTTAAGCACTGAGAAATAAGTTTAATATTATAAATTTCATGGCTTGGAATCTTAATAATATTTTTATTAATTTTTTTTAGAAACAATAAATCATCATCATTAAAAATTGACGTGAAAAAACCAATTTTATTCTTTTTACAAATTTTTTTTAAAATTTCATGTTTTTTATCTGATAATTCTGCTTTTATATATATTTCTTTTCTACCGTCATTATCCCATGGGCCATTAACAAGATTTTTTACCTTCCATGTTTGAAATTTACAGTAATCTGCTCCAGCTTTTTTAGCTGCTATTATCATTTTTTCAGCTAGCTTCATATTCCCCATATGATTCCAGCCAATTTCAGCAATTAAAAAAATTTTATTTTGCATAATAATTTGAATACCATTCAATAAACCTTTTTATGCCTATTTCAATTTTAATTTTCGGTCTATATTTTAATTCTACAAACGCTTTTTTATTACTTGAATGTGTTTTTGCCATTTCTGTTTTTTTATATTTGGTGAAGATAATTTTTGCTTTCTTTTTTAGGTTAATTTCCAACAACTTGATAAGGTACATTAATTTGATTGGTTTTTGATTACCTAAATTGTAAATTCTAAAATTAACTTTTTTTAATTTAAGACATTTAGTTATTCCGTCTACAATGTCATCTATATATGTAAAATCTCTTATCATTTTGCCCTTATTAAATACATGTATAGATTTATTTTCTAATATATTTTTTGTAAAAGAAAAAATTGCCATATCTGGTCTACCCATGGGTCCATAAGCAGTAAAAAATCTCAGACAAATTACTGGAAAATTATACAAGTGATTATAACTTTTTAA
>MDTF01018486.1_pt1 | contig 17043 bp, 10 predicted proteins | sample 811191 | NCBI WGS metagenome assembly MDTF01 (sample SAMN05326649, study PRJNA326480) | marine metagenome | isolation source: seawater | place: Southern Ocean | collected 2011 | reverse complement strand
TGCCATAAAGAAGTGCTACAAAGAAATGGTATTAGATAAATCCTTTCACGGTTTCAAGCTGGAACTCATTCGCTATTGGGGAGAGTTAAGAGAGACTAAAGCTATATTCCGCTGACTCTCTCTTAACTCTTGAATAACGATTATGGTGTGAGCTTCTAATCGTTTGAAGCAAGCTTGCGATCGACGCTCTATCTTTTTGCTGCTCTTATCGCTAGGTCATTCAGCACGTCAATATAATGAACCCTTGTTCCGAAGCCGCAATGCCCGTGATTGGGCAACCAATTGAACTGTGTATTTGATGCCGGTGCTTCCATGACATTGAGGGTCTCTTCAAGGAAACGAAGGCCGTTGGTGAGGTAGTAGTTATCCATGTCTCCCATCCAAAATTTCAGCTTGCCAGTGAGATCTGATCCTATGCTAGACCAGTTTTCCCTGACGTAGAAGTCTAAATCCCACGGCAGCCAAGAAGCTACTACCGCTGGGTTTATCTCGCCAGTCTGCTGATTCCAGATTGGTATTGGATTTCCTTGGTCATCAGGTTGGCCGTATACAGCGTTCCAAGCGCCCCATTGCTTACCTGACGTTACGTAGCTACCTCCACTTCCCATTGCGGCCTCCATCCGGACTTCATCGGCAATACTAAATCTCGGATCGCCGTTGGTACTGCGCGCACTAGGACGAGTCATACCGCTAGCGCTCAAAAAAGCGTTGTCATCTTCATAGAGGTTCACCAATTGGAAGGCGCGAAAGCTTGGAGAGTCCGGGCTCAAAGAATAGGCGCCATTAAAATAGTCGGGATAAAGAATTTGCAGTGCCATAGATACCCAACCTCCGGTAGAGCAGCCAGTGACAAAACGACTAGTAGGGACGTCATCAATTGGAAAATGTTCTGCGAGGTAAGGAAAAAGTTCGAAGAAATTTGCATTGGCGTATGGCCCAGAAACGGCACTGTTCATCTGATAGGAATCACCGTATGGGGATTCTCCGTCTAGGAAAACGATCACGGCTGGTGGGGTGGACGCATCCTCCCAATAGTCCATAAATTCGCTGTCATCGAGTAGCCTCTGGCTGCGAGTGAAACGGCCGTTCAACCCAGCAACCTGATACAGGACCGGATAGCGCTCGTTGGAACCCTCAGCGTGATTTGGTGGTAATAAAACCGATGCCCGCAAATAGATATCTTTTCCGTAGAATTCTGAAAGCAAATCAGATTTGATCCGAACATACTTTAGAATCGCTGTATCGTTCGGCAGCGTTTCATCCTCGACATTTTCCGTCAAGCTTAAATTCAGGGAGCTGGGGTTGGTGCTAATCTGGAGTGTCTGGGTCAGTGAGTAATAATTGCCGGGGGAGTTTAGATCAGACAGCACGTTATTTTGGTCAAGAAGTGCTTGCACCTGCCACTCACCTTGTTCTAGTTGCGAGATTGATTGCAATGGAAAGCCGGCGCTGGGCTCAAACTCGATGGCCTCTCCGCTCCAGTTATTAACATCAACTGCAAAAAACGGTGATGCATCGGCTGGGGCCACTTCATCACCAATACTGAGTCTGGGATCCTTCTGAGTGTTTTTAGTAAAAACAACAAACAGTCTACCCGAATAAGCAGACTCGGTGTTTGGTAGTGAGATTGTGATGTCTTCAATTTTTGCTTGAAGAGCCTGAAAGGGCAGCGAAACTATACAAGAAATGCCAGCCGCTATTACCGGTAAACGCATCTATAGACTCCGTTTTTTGAAATTATATTTTAAATCATAAGAGTACGTTGATTTTTTGAGGGGTCAAGTCATTAGCTCCAAAATTCTCTAAGGCTTCAGTGGTTACAACTACGATCATGAACTAATTGCTCTCTAAACAGGACTGGAAATAGTGTCAGAACATAAATAGGGTCAGAGCAAAAATACAGTAGTTTGCTGACAGGTTAGATAGGGTCGGCCTAATAGTTCCACTAATAAGAAAACAACCGCTTAAGGATTCGAACCCAGCTTTAAGCAAGACCTTCTCCTAGCCGGTTCACTGCGCAATGGCAAAATAGTGAGAGCCTTGTGAATCCTATGATAGCTGTCCCGCGGCGCAATCTGGGCTGAAAAGTATTGCTGCCGGTCTGAGGAAACATTGGGAGGCGGGCTATATAGTACCCCCTGTGCTGCTTAAGTAATTTAGCTGAAAATTTTGAGTGCGACGCTAGGTAGTGGTAAAACGTAAGACTAGCATTACACAACTCAGGGATAAAATAATGGAAAAAACATTCCAACTACCCATGTGGACGCTGCTACTGATGTTCCTGCTGCATCAGATAGCCTTAGGGCAAGCTTACGAGCCCTCCCGGACTGTGTACGGCAAGCCGGATCTACAGGGCACGTGGACCAACGCCTCAATAACAACGCTGGAGCGAAATGAACGCTATAGCGGGGCCATCCTCAGTGATGATGAGGTGATACGATCTACCAATGAGCACCCGCAAAATGTACGTTTAGCGACGGACGACAACATGATTGCCGGTCAGCTCCCAGATGGCACCGACCTCTTAAAGGGCCGAGGTTACAATGCCTTCTGGATAGATCCAGGCACCAAGTTTGGCACGATCAATGGCGAGCACCGCACCTCCTGGATAGTCGACCCAGCCGACGGGCGTATTCCCTATAATGCTGCCGGGCTTGCGCGCAAGGCGGCGTTGCGGGAGAAGAATTCCAATTTCGATGGCCCAGAGACGCGACCGCTAGCGGAGCGCTGCATTAGCACTGGTCTAAGAACGGGCCCTCCCATGATCAACGGCCTCTATAACAACAATTACGAATTCGTGCAGACGCAGAACTACATCCTATTGCGCACGGAAATGATCAGGCATGCGCGCATCATTCCCATATCTTCCCAGCACAAGATGTCTGCTTTAGCGCTGATGTTCGGGGAATCGATAGCGCACTGGGATGACGACACACTCGTTGTAGAGACAACCAATTTCAGTCCAATGCAAGAAGAGGTGGCAATAAGCCTCACAAGCGGAGGAAGTGTGATAGAGCGATTCACCCGGGTATCCGATGATCAGATTGTTTACGAGTTTACCGTTGACGATCCAACTTATTATTCCCAGGCCTGGCATGGAGAGTTAAGCTTTCTCTCGACATCGCACAAAGTTTTCGAATTCGCCTGCCACGAAGGGAATCATGCGATGAGCGGAATTTTGGCAGGAGCGCGACGAGCAGAACACGACGAACAGCGGTAGTTGCTATAAGTCATGGCTTGGCAATTCACTTACCTTCAAAAAACAGGGTAGAGAGGTTACTAGTTCCGAAGCTGGAGCGTATTTTTGGTTTTTAGGCTCTCACTAATTTTTAAACTATTAGTGTTCTCAGATTTGAAAGAGAAGTAAGAATAAACTGTATTTTATTCTGTACCTTTTGTTTTTTAATAATTTAAAATAATGAGAACTGATCATCATCTTTCTTCACTTTAGAAGTCGGTCGTTTTTTTGACTGATTTTTTCGACTGCCGTGTTTCAAAAAAACAGCGTTGGCTGAAATTCTGAAGCCCAAGCTATTACGAACTTCGACAATCTTATCCTTTGCGATTTTTGCTGAAATGGCTTGGTCTACGATCGGTTCAGGGTAGTCCTGCCCGAGTGTGAAATCGCTGTCATCAATAAGAGTCTTTTGCCACTTCCAAGGCTCGTGAATAAAAGCCGCCGGGACGTTCTTTAGCTCGGGCACCCATTTACGAATAAATACCCCGCTTGGGTCGTGCTCCATAGATTGTTTGAGTGGATTATAAACACGCATGGCATTGATGCCGGTTACGCCTGATTGCATCTGCAGTTGGCTATAGTGAATTCCAGGTTCGTAATCAGTGAATAGCCGCGCTAGGTGATATCCGATGACGCGCCAATCAAGCCAAAGCTGATAACTTGCAAAGCTCACCAACATGGCTCGCATACGAAATGTTATCCAGCCCTCGGCGGTCAAATTTCGCATGCACGCGTCGATAAAGGGATAGCCCGTTTGTCCGTTAGCCCATGCTTGAAAATAAGCTTCATTGTGCTCATCAATCCGCAACCCCCCGAACGCCGGGTGCATGCAATGGGTTTCGATGTCAGGTTGATCTTCAATTTTCTGAATAAAATGACATCGCCACGCCAGGCGCGAACTAAATGCTGTCAGGTTTCGGCCAAAGCTCTTTTTTTCAGCGGGAGACAATTGGGAGCCGCGCTTGGCAATCGATTGAGCAACCTCACGTACTGACAACGTGCCCCATGTCAGATGAGCGGAAAGCCGAGAGCAATGAATCTCTGACAGATCAGGCGCCGAAATGTGATAAAGGTACTCACGCGATCGGTGATTCAGGAAGCTCCGTAAATCGGCGACTGCCGTGTTCCTCCCTCCTTTTTGGACCTTACCAATGGGCGTTGAGCCAAAAATTGGGTCATCTTTACTTGGCAAAAAATCTGATATGACGGTGGGCAGCGGCGTTATAGCGCTGGGTCTAGGCAATATTTTCTGCATCATCCTTGCATTTCGGATTGCCGACCAATTGTCGCGGCTGCCTAATTTTCTAACGACACCGTTTGACGGGTATTCATGTAGCATAAGCCTATTTTCAGAGCACATAGCCCTGACCGCAATGTCTCGATCATAGGTCCAGCGATTGCCAGTTTCTTCAAACGTATGTACGGCACTAATCTCATGCTTCAAATGGAGCGTTCTCAGCACCTCAGCGGCCTCGCCAATTTTGATAACAAGCGGTTGGCCTATATTGGTAAGTGATAAGTTTAAGTCGGTCAAACAGTCATGAATGAAATACCAATGGCGCTTTGATGCAAACGGTTGCAGCCAGTAATCGGGCTCTACAATGTAAAGAGGAAGTATCGCTGCACCTGACTGTGATGCAGCCAATAAAGGCGCATGGTCAGTAATGCGCAAATCACGCTTAAACCAGACAATTTCGACAGGCTCGCTCATGCGATGGCCTTGCTATGTTCGCTATCACTTTTCACTATAACGTATGGCCGTAACAAATCCGCAACATCTACCGATGCGGAGAGTTGTGCACATAAAAGGAAAATCCCAGCGATTTTTCGATGTAGCAACAAGACTTCAATCGGCAAGGGAGGCGGTATAAAGCCATCTTCTACTAAACTGAAACCCATGGTTTGGAGCTGTTTGACGACCGTTTGATCGCTGAATTCGAATCGCTGGTCTGCAACAATCGTCTTAAAAACCAGCCGCATCATGTCTACGATTTGGCCACGATGTGCGGCACTGACCTCGGAGTTGAAAAACCCGATTTTTTGCGCAATCTCTGCCATGGCAGCATCGTCATTTATTAACCCTGCACGTATTAACTGGCGGTATTGATCTGCAATATTCGGGCTGATTTCGCGTGTCGCCCCAAAATCGAGCAATACAATATTGCCTGTGTCAGGTTGGTAACGATAATTCGCGAAGTTAGGGTCCGTTTGCATAACCCCAAATTCGAACAGCTCTTGTAGCGTTAGCACAATCAAATGCTTGGCTACCTGATCACGTTCTTTTTGAGAAAACCCACCCACCTCTTCAATCGAGACCCCGGGGACGTATTCCATCGCTAGAATGCTTGGCGTGCTCCATTCCTCATCAATGCTAGGTACAACGAAGTGCGGTACGTCAGACAGGAGCTTATAAAATCGACTCAAATGATCTGCCTCAGCGGCGTAATTGGTTTCGCCGTGAAGCTGATCACGAACCTCCTTTAAATACGGTGCCAGCTCGAACCTCTCCGGCAGCAGGCCAGACAGCTTAATCAGCACACCAATATTTCCAACGTCGCTGTCGATGCTTTTGGCTACGCCGGGATATTGGACTTTGATTGCTAGGTTGCGCCCATCGATTAGCTGCGCACGATGTACTTGGCCGATAGATGCCGCTGCGATGGGGCGCATATCAAACGATTTGAATGACTGAGGCCAGTCAACTGGCCACTGTTTAGCCAATACCTGCTTTAATTGGGAGGGTGGCATGCTGTCGGCATCTTCACGTAAGCGCGCCATTATTTGCGCGAGTTCAGGCGGCATAAAATCCCCGGTATCCATCGAAATCAATTGGCCAACTTTCATTGCTGCACCGCGCAGCTGAGCCAATTGCTGTGTAATACGAAAGATGTTGCTTGGAGTCAGCATAAGATCGCGCACTGACGGATTTTGACCTTTCGCCCACCGGGCGACGCCGTTGGCTGCCATATTTCCCGCAACCCCAATAGCCATCGCACCTATGCGCCCGAGTCTAGACAGGCGACTGTGGGGGACGGGAATAGAGCGCCTGTCGTTTGGATTGTTAGTCATACCACAAACATACTTCTGGCTTCTTAAGGGGTATCGGAGGTTTCGATTGACGATTTTATACAGATACTTTACGGATGAAAGCAAGATTTAGCTCAGTTTCAGATGGACACGTGGTGATTTAAAGGTTGCCGTGGGTTGGGTCGGCCGTTGAGAAAGGGGTTGGCTCGGGGCTGCGTAGGCAATGCCCAGAGATCTTTAATTTTCTAGTTGTAATTCTTGCAGCAAAGCTACCATTAAGTCATTTAACTATTAGCTTGCCAAATTATCTCTGGTTCGTGTGACAGTCTATAAGTTGCACAGGGTTGAGATGATAGCTAAGAAATATTATTACTTTTAGCTGCAGATTTAGTAAAGGATATAGCGGGAACGCTTTTAGCCTAAATGCCGTCTTGGCAGGTTAATTTTTATTAGGTCACCAAATCATAAGTGTTCCTATTTGCTTATAGGGCAGGCCGAACGAGCAGAGATAACATTCGACTCGGGTTGGCTGGCAGACCCTGGGGCATCGCTAGCTTTTTGGTTAGTGCTTTAGTCCGCTTCTTTATTGATAACAATAAATTTTAAATCGGTCTTTGGTCAACATTTCTTTTCTCACCCTTAAATCTCATGTATTTTATTCTGATTCCCATAATGCTATACGGGATCTAAGAAATCATAAAGAGCCATAACAAAACAGGCCGCTTAAAATGTACAGTCGTAATATCTTCGCAATAATGTTCAGTTTATCTACTCTCATCTCAAGCACATTGCTTCAGGCACAGGAGTCTTCTTCGGTTTCCATAGAGGGGCTTGATCAACCTGTTGAGATTTTGAAAGATCGTTGGGGCATCTCCCATATTTATGCGCAGACCGAACACGACCTATTTTTTGCGCAGGGCTATAGCGCTGCTCGCGATCGCTTGTTTCAATTCGAGATATGGCGGGCGCAGGCAACAGGAACCACCGCAGAAATTCTTGGTCCACGGGCGATTGAGCGGGATCATGGCACTAGGCTGTTTAAGTTTCGTGGTGATATGAATGACGAGATGAATCATTATCATCCTCGCGGTGTGGAAATTATTACTGCATTTGTCGACGGGGTAAATGCGTATATCAATGTCGCATTGGAAGACCCTGATAATCTCTCTCTTCCTTTTAAGTTACTAGGAATACAGCCTAAGCACTGGACCCCTGAAGTGGTTATCTCGAGACATCAGGGGTTACTGGGGAACATCGTTGCAGAACTTAAGACTGGCCGAGCGGTATGCACAATAGGTGAGGACAAGGTTCGGCAGCTGCAGTACTACCACCCCCATGATCCTATTCTCGAGTTAGATCCGATGATCGATTGTGATTCTTTGGTCCAAAATGACATCCTCGGTTTGTATAATGCCTATCGCACTGGCATAGACTTTCAGCCTTCTGATCTTGCGGTTGCTGAGAATAGAAATACTAACGAATCATTTCAAAGCCTCGCCGCCACGCTTGAGAATGAAGAAAGAGAGCTTCAGAAGCGCTCTATCGAAGATATAGGGAGTAATAATTGGGTTGTCAGCGGCGATCTAACTCAGGATGGCTGGCCGCTAATGATTAACGATCCTCATCGCGCTCAGGCCGTCCCCTCGTTACGCTACTGGGTGCATTTAGTTGGTCCGGGCTGGAACGTTCTCGGCGGTGGTGAGCCGGAAATCCCTGGTATCTCTATTGGGCACAACGAACAAGGTGCTTGGGGTCTAACCGTGTTTAATACCGACGGCGAAGATCTGATGGTATACGAGATCAATCCTGACAATCCGAATCAATATAAATATCAAGGGAACTGGGAAGACATGCGTGTCATTGAGGAAACCTTTCAGGTTAAAGGTGCTCCTGAGGTAACTGTTGAACTTAAATACACAAGACACGGACCGGTATCTTTCGAAGATGCTGAGAAGAATTTAGCCTATGCAATAAGGCCAGCTTGGATGGACGTTGGCGGGGCGCCTTATCTAGCCTCCCTTCGCATGGATCAGGCTACGACTTGGGATGAATTTCGCGAGGCTTCTAATTACAGCCATATTCCAGGAGAAAATATGATCTGGGCTGATCGGGACGGCAACATAGGATGGCAGGCTGTGGGAATAGCACCGTTAAGGCGCAATTTCAGCGGCATGGTTCCTGTGCCTGGTGATGGTCGCTTTGAGTGGGATGGTTATCTTAAAATAGAGAACAAGCCTAATGCCTACAATCCTGATGTTGGTTTCATCGAGACGTCCAACAGCAATTACACGCCTCCTGACTATCCTTATATGGATGCAATTGGTTTTACGTGGACAGACCCTTATCGTTGGGCTAGGGCAAGTGAAGTTCTCGCCTCTGGTCGTAAATTTAATATGACTGATATGGTTGAGCTTCAACATGATTATCTTTCTATTCCTGCACGCTCTCTAGTGACGTTTTTTAAGAACCTTAAAAGCGATGACCCACAAGTAGAGGCTGCAAGGCAGATGCTGCTTAACTGGGACTTTGTTTTGGATAAGGATTCTATCGAGGCAGGTATTTACATCGCCTTTGAGCGTCAGCTGTTGCTCAATATTGAAACATTAAAAGTCCCTAACGTGGCCAGTGACTATTTAACTCTTAGCATGAAGACAACCATCGATATGTTGTTAGCCCCAGATGGAGATTTTGGAAGCGATCCTATTACGGGAAGAGATCAATTCTTGATTGACACCTTTTCACAGGGAATTGCCACTCTTAGAGAAAAACTGGGCACTAATGTTGAAGACTGGGTATACGGGCAGTTGGACTACAAACATGTGCTGTTGCGCCATCCTTTGGCTAGCGCAGTCAATGATAAAATTCGAGAGCGCTTAAACGTAGGACCGGTCCCTCGTGGGGGCAGCAGTTTTACCGTGGGTAATACTGGTAGTGGTGATAATCAAACGTCGGGAGCTTCCTTTCGAATATTTATCGATACCCGAGACTGGGACAACACTCTGGGTATGAATACTCCGGGTCAGGTGGGGGATCCTGATAGCCCGCTTTATGACAATCTTTTTGAGTTATGGGCGAATGACAGAGTTTTTCCAGCATTCTATTCAAGAGAAAAAATTGAAACCGTACTTTACGAAACGATCGATTTGATTCCGGATAATTAATAAGGAAAATAAAAGGAGAATTAAAATAGGACGTACTAATAACTTAACAAGTGCGTCCTCATTGGAGCCATCCGTTCAACTGAGGCATTGACAAGGATTAGTCGACTGCCTAATACAGGCGGCTGATATAAATAAATGGGGTCAGAGTAAAAATACAGTAGTTTATTTTTACTCTGACCCCATTTATTTATGTTGTTAACCGCCATTGGTAGCAGGGATAACTGCTGACATGCTAGATTTGCGCTTGATCCAGTTCTTGACGTCTGGCTCCGGCCATAATGCCGTGGAAGGCATAATTCCCCTCATGACATGCATATTCATACATAAGCTCCCCCGGGGGCTTTCGGTTCATTGCAATCTCACCGGTCCAAGGCTGTTGATAGCTGAGTGGGTCTTCCAGAGTAAATGCATATTTAATCTTACCCTCATCCTGCAGGCTAAAACGCTCCGTAATCACTAACTGATCGGAGCTGCCTCTAAATGACTGCTGGGAGTGGAAGTTCAGCGTTTTTACAACCAGAATGTCCCCGTCCCAATATCCTATGGAATCACCCATCCACTTCTCAAAGTTGATTGGGTGGTGATCCGTATCGATTGGGATGATTCGTGCATCGTGAACCATTTCGACAAGAATCATTACGTAGTCTTCTGTCTGCACGATCTGATAGTTGCTGTTGTAGAGAATAGGTAGCATGGGCGGGCCAGATCCTGACCCAAAGGTCAGCAGACAACGCTCACCCAAAGGACGAACCTCATGAGCATCGTAAGGCCCTACTCCGGATCGAGCTCGCCACTGCGCACGGAGGCCGTTCTGGGGAGGATCGCCTTTTATATAGGGAATTTGCCCGTTGGCTGGGTCTACAATAATTGACGTGCGGTACTGCCCATCTAACTTAACTGCGTCTGAGCGAGGATCCCACCAAAAACTATTGTAACCAAGGTCCGCGTTACCATCAGTGGGAGGTGCTCGTTCTGGGTCGGCGGCTTGGGAGGAAGTTTTATAACGGTCACGCCAGCCCTGTTCTACATCGGCAGCCTCCGCTTCGGTTAAAAAGCCCTTTTCACCTAATTCTTCAGGGCGAACTAAAGGGGTTTGCGACGAGTTGGTCCAGTAGCCTTGGAGATCGGGTCTGCCATCATGAGTTCTTCGTATCTCGGAGTCTTGTGCTGCGGCAGGCCCCAGAGACAAAGATACTAACGCCAGACTAAACAGTGAACGGGAATGAATTTTCATTCTATTATCCCTTATTGTTAGTTTTCAGGAACTTCTTTCTAGCATAGCGCCAATGCACAATTGCCACAATTCAAGAATGCCCATAAATAGTAGAATTAACCAATGGGCTGGAGGGGATGTCCGAGCTTAAGGGGCAATCCCCAAGGTTCCTTAAGCAGGCAGAGACACGTAAGGTACATGCTTCGTGCGGTAGGAGGCATAGACATAAATTGAGTTAGCGTTTATCGTTATTAATACTCGAACAACTACCAGAGAATGGAGCGTGAAGTTTAGAGTCAATATAGCTGCGTAGCAGGCGGTGATACTCAAACATTAATGATTGGTGAGAGCTTTTACGATTATCATTCAGAAGGTGTTAGATGGGGTTAATCATGACTAGTCGCCGATGCACTGAAAGCGGGTGGCTGCGCGTCAGCACTGCGGGGGCAAACGAGAAATATTAGTTAGAGCAAAGAGTCTCAATAATTAGAAAGGTTGAACGGCTTATCGCTGTTTAGGCCATGAGGGAGCACTAAAGTTGAAAATTATAAACCTAACAGCGTTGAAATTAGTAAATAGAAGCGTTTTAAACGGGAGTCTCTGGCTATCTTGCGGGGCTTTTTTACTGTTTTTCAGCTCGCTGTCAAACGCCGCCGAAGGCCTCGAACTGACCGCCTTAGACCACTATGTTGCAGCACCTGACTCACACTATAAGTATTTGGTTCTCGACACAGTTCAAGGTGAGGGTTACAAAACATTTATTGTTGATATGACCTCTCAACAATGGCTTACCGAGGCGGAAGTAAATCTGCCGATCTGGGAGCATTTCATGGTGGTGACGGTGCCAGAGGAAGTGGTAAGCGATATCGGCTTTTTGTATATCACCGGTGGCAGTAAATCTAATGCCGCTCCCAAAAGTGCACCAGACTCAGACATAAAGCGCGCGCTATTAACCAATACTGTGGTCACCACTCTTTATATGGTGCCGAATCAGCCTTTGGTGTTTAAAGATGATAACGACTTGAGTCGAACAGAAGATTCAATTATTGCCTATACCTGGGATAAATTTTTTCGCACTGGGGACGAGAAGTGGCCGCTTAGATTGCCTATGACAAAGAGCGCTGTTCGAGCAATGGATACAGTGACAGATTTGTTGGCGAGCGCGGAGGCGGGAAGCTATGAGGTTGATCAATTCGTTGTCGCGGGAGGGTCTAAAAGGGGCTGGACTACATGGACCACCGCAATCGTTGACAGCCGGGTCGTGGCAATCATGCCTATTGTGATCGACATGCTAAACGTGGGTGAATCTTTTAAGCACCACTATTCAGTCTATGGTGCCTATTCTCCTGCGGTTATTGACTACGTCCTAACAGGCAATATCAATTGGAACGGTACCGAGCAATGGGATGCTTTAATGGATATTGTTGGACCTTTTGAATACAGAGACAGACTAACCTTACCAAAATACTTATTAAACTCCACCGGCGATGAGTTCTTCTTGCCGGATTCATGGCAGTTCTATTGGGATGAGCTAGTGGGTGAGAAACACCTTCGCTATGTTCCTAACTCCAACCACAGTATGGCAGAAACCGATGTTATCGAAAGTGTCGACGCCTGGTACCATGCCATTGTCCACAACGTCTCAATGCCCAGGTATTCATGGGATGTGGCTGATGATGGCACGATCACTTTGTTTTCTACTGATAAGCCCTCACAGGTTCTACTTTGGCAGGCGACTAACCCAGAAAAACGAAATTTCATGCAAGCCGTAATAGGTCGCGCTTATACAAGTACTCCCTTGCAAGAAATGGAGCCAGGTGTCTATCAGGTTAGGCTTGATGCTCCGCCGTCAGGATTCACCGCTTATTATATAGAGGCTCATTATCCCAGCGGAGTGGCAGAACCGTTCAAATTTACATCTGGCGTTAAAGTGGTGCCAGATGTCACAGAATATCAATGGGAAATGGCGTCAGACCGAGCTCGGCAGCGTTAGAGTTTAAGCTTGGAGTCACATTTTAGATAGAATGTTTACAGCGATAGCATGTTGATGCTTCGTTATTATGATCGCTCACATCCAATTACGTGGCGAGGTTGGTGGCAGAGACATTGTCTATATAGAGTACTTTTATCTAATCATGTACGGAATGCTGGTTGCAACAACGGCGATTACCTATTTGTTTTCGATACACACCACAAGCTGGCTCAAGTTTATCGACTATAAAGATAATACTATTCCTAAGGCTGCCTATTGGTTGACCCTGTTGTGCTCATTGATTATTTTACTGCGTGGCGGCCAGGGCTTAGATGAGACTTGATGTTGAGCTTCGCTAACGTATAAGGCATTTTGGGGTGCTGACAAGTTAACTCTCAGCCGGTGGTCGCTGGCGAAAGATGCAATCGACAACATGGGAGAAGAGAAATTACCAATACGTAATAGCTTGACTTGCTTGCCCCTATATTTGGTTCGATCTAGATGTATGGGAAGTAAGGAAGATTAGGTTTTTATAGACTAATAGCGGGCTGCCTTGCAAAGAGTTAAGTTATTAGACTCCCACTTTTTTTTAATGTCTGTTTTATGCCGCTAGAACACATCGCTCAAATATGTAGCTATGAATAGTACTGATATACAATCACAAGTTTTGTCATGATAGAACCCACAATTGCTTCCGAGAGAGATGAAAATGACCAATTCCATGCGCTATGTTTCCCTTAAAGCCAATATCGACGGCCTGCCAAAAGAGAGTGATTTTGAATTTAAGGATGCTCCTTTTCCCGAGCTAAAAGAAAGCCAGTTCATCGCTGAGAATCACTTCGTATCAGTTGATCCGGGTATGCGCTCGCGGCTTTCGGGCGTAACGGGCTATGCACCTTGCGTAAAGCCCGGCGAAGCGGTCAGTGGATTTGCGATTGGCCGTGTGCTGGAAAGTTGTAACGCCGCTTATAAAAAAGGTGACATGGTCACCATGGGTGGAAGCTGGGCTTCACATAGTGTCTTTGGTGGTGCTGGATTCGCTTTTAAACTGCCTGAAGTTGATATTCCTGCTTCGTTGTTTTTAGGTGTTTTGGGAATCCCAGGAATGACATCCTACTTCGGTTTGAAACGCATAGGGCGGTTTCAGAAAGGCGACCATATACTAGTCACATCTGCCGCCGGCCCTGTCGGTGCCACCGCTGGGCAGCTAGCCAAGCATTGGGGGGCTGCATCGGTGACCGGTATTGCAGGCAGTGAGGAGAAATGTAATTGGCTGACAGAAAAAGCTGGTTTTGATACGGCGATTAACTACAAGACAGAAAGCGATCTTGCCGGGGCCATTTCTAGGGCCTGTCCTGAGGGTGTTGATGTTCTTTTTGATAATGTTGGTAATGCTATGATAGACACAGTCCTTCCAATGATGCGGTTCAATGGAAGGATAATCGTTTCGGGGCAGACGGCAGACTACAACGTTCCTCTAGAGGAGCGCCATGGCATCAAGAATACAATCGAGTTTATTGCCAGCCGGCTACTGATGCAGGGACTGGTTGTTTTTGATGACATACCAAACTTCGTCAAAGCGCAGAACGAAATAAGCACACTTATTCAAGAAGGGAAATTGGTCTATAAGGAAAAAATATTCGAAGGCTTAGAGACTCTTCCATCGGCTTTCTGCGGACTATTTAAGGGCGAGAACTTTGGTAGGCAACTAGTCAAAGTTGGGAGTTTTTAGCTTGGTTTTTTTTTGAAATCGGCCTAAAGTCTCGCAGCCCCTAATATCAGTTAGGTTGTGCATTTAGTCTATTTTTGATTTTTATCTCTAGAACTTTTGATTGAAGAGCAATATGGTATATGAAAAGTAAAACTGACCATGAAGTAATAGTGGTGGGAGCTGGAGTATCGGGTATCTACCAGATCAAATTGTTAACCGATTTGGGTTTCGACGCGATTGTACTGGAAGGCGACAGTGATTTGGGTGGCACTTGGTATCGTAACCGCTATCCTGGCTGCAGATTCGATTCTGAGAGTTACACTTACGGATATTCTTTTTCGAAGGAAGTGCTGGAAGAGTGGCATTGGAAAGAGCGTTTCTCTCCTCAGCCAGAAACTCTACGTTACTTAAATTTCGTTGTGGAAAAATTCAGTCTGCGGTCCTATATGCGCTTTAACGCAAGAGTGAAAAGCATGCGCTGGATTGAGGATCTAAGGCATTGGTGCTTGAACTTGGACAACGGTGATGTAGTTACCACGCGGTTTGTGATTTCTGGGATGGGGGTGCTTTCCGCCCCTACGCTGCCAAAGTATGACGGGATGAATGAGTTTGTCGGGCCATCTTTTCATACTTACTATTGGCCTAAGGAGCCGGTTGAGTTGGAAGGTAAGCGGGTAGCCGTTATAGGAACAGGAGCAACTGGTATTCAGGTGATTTCAGCGATAGCCGACAAGGTCGGTTCCCTGACAGTATTTCAGCGTCGGCCAAATTGGACTACTCCGCTGAATAACTCACTTATTTCTGAAGAAGAGATGGCTGTGATTAAGGCTCGATACGACGAAATATTCGCTAATTGCTCAGAGTCGCCCAACGGTTTCGAGCATAGGCCGGATCGGCGCGGTTTTTGGAACCTGACGAAGGAAGAGCGAACTACGCTCTGGAATGAGCTTTATAAAACCTCTGGGTTTGCGATAAGTGCGGCGAATTTTCCAGAGATATTTTTCGAGGAGGAAGCCAATAAGGAGATGTCAGACTTCATAGCGGAGCGAATTAGAGAACGAGTCAAGGACTCCAGAGTCGCCGAAAAGCTGATCCCTAAAGACCATGGTTTTGCCACGCAGCGACTGCCTTTAGAAACGAATTACTTTGAGGTCTATAACCGAGATAACGTTAGTTTAGTTGACGCGAGCGAAGAGCCAATCGAGAGAATAACGGCGAAGGGGATTCAAACTTGCGATTCACACTATGATTTCGACCTGATTATTTACGCCACTGGTTTTGATGCTATTACAGGTGCCTACGAGAAGGTTGACGTACAGGGCGTTGATGAGATGAGTCTTAAACGGAAGTGGGAAGATCAGCCTAATACCTATTTTGGTCTGTCCACGAGCGATTTTCCCAATATGTTTATGATAGCTGGGCCGCAAGGTATAGCGGGAAGCACCAATTTCCCGCGTGCGATTGAGGTGGGTGTAGAGTGGATTACTGACTTGCTGGTCTTTGCCCGCGATAAAGGATACACGCGTCTTGATGTACAGTCTGAAGGCGAAAAGGAGTGGCACGAGAAAATCGTGGTGGCACACGAGCGCTTACTTAGCCGAAATAGTAAGGGTTGGTTTACTGGATACAACAGCAATGTCGAAGGTCGTGAAGAAGGCAAGGTCCGATATCATGCCTACTTTGGTGGGGTGCCTTCGTATCGAAAATCGATCAGGCAGGCTGCTACCGAAGGTTATAAATTTTTCGATATGAGTTAAAAGGCTTCTAGATGAATAACTGGGGTCAGAGTAAAAATACAGTAGTGTCAGGATTCCTAGAATTCTCGTATGTTGCGGCTTATTTAGCCGCGTGACTCTGCTGCAGGCTGCCACGGAAGTAGGTAGATAAACACCGCTTATTGCTCCCGGCTTCCCGGCGAGGCAGTGAATCGAATCATCGACCTCCGCGTTCTTAGCAGTTTTCGTGTCTGTATCGTTGACGGATACATGTTATCGACGCGCGCTGACGCTGCATTTGAAGCGTTTGCTCCATTTCATTGTTTTCGCTTTGCCAAAATACAAATATTCCCCTTGTAGCGTAAAACGACGTAACCGCTATCGCGCGGATAGAAACTATCCGCTTTCGGTTCAATTCATTTTTTTAGAGAATAACAGGTTTCACGTTTTAGCTAAGGGCAGCGGTAACCCGACGGTCATATTATTAAGTTTGTCATCTAAAAGCATGCAGGTATTGGCGATAAAAAGTGATCACCACGTTTAGATTTCAGAGTTGGAACTGGTAATTAATAGTATGCGAGATTTAGTTGAGCATTGGAGAAGATAAACAAAACCGGCGAATAGAATGCAATAAGACCAGAGTGAGAATTAGAGAGTTTGGGCAGAGAGTTTGTGAGTAAGGTTTTTGTGGTGGTGCTCAACAGCAGATTAATTTAAGAGAGTAGAACGATTTTCTCAAACTGGGTCTATCTCTCTTTCTTAGCTCTACTGTAGGCCCCGGTAGAGCAGAAGTATCTAAGGCGCAGTTACGGGTCTGCATAGGTGGCTAAAAAGAGGTGGCTAAATGAAGGGGAGGCTAAATGAAGGAGAGGCTAAATGAAGGAGAGGCTAAATGAAGGTGGGACACTTCAGGAAGCCTCTGGGCTGTTTACTCCCTCTCCGAGATTTCACTGTATTTTTAATCTGACCTCGTTTATCTAAGATAAGGGGACGGGCTCATGCCAGT
>MDTF01007428.1_pt1 | contig 17087 bp, 15 predicted proteins | sample 811191 | NCBI WGS metagenome assembly MDTF01 (sample SAMN05326649, study PRJNA326480) | marine metagenome | isolation source: seawater | place: Southern Ocean | collected 2011 | reverse complement strand
TTCTTCTTGTTCACGATAGCGGGACGATGCTCTATGCCAACGCGATTTGGGATAATCACACGCTTCGCGCGGCTACCTTTACGGTATCTTCGGTGGCTCTGACGTAGCTGTTTATACAATTTACCGCCGCGTAATTTATCACGCTGGACGTAGCCATAAATCCATTCGTGACTGACGTGATGACCGATGATTTTACCTACACCAGAAATCTGCTCAGGGCTCCACTTTTCGTTAAGCCCGAACTCAACAAAGGTAATCGTCAGTTCAGATATCCTGTACTTTGCGGCCTGACAACGTCGTTTTAATGCCTTGGCCTGAGCGACTTCCGGTAGGTAATGGCTATCTCGAATTCGATTACGTTTAACTTCTCTACTAATGGTGCTGTGACTCACGTTCAGACGCCTTCCGATCTCTCGATAACTGAAACCCTCGCGTAAGTAGGCCTCGATCTGGTATCGTTGTCCCTCGATCAACTGCTTGTAACTCATGGTAATACTCTAATTGTTTGGCGACTTTAGAATACCACCAACAGGCAGTTGATCGTCTGTCACCCATTAACCATGAGTGGTGCACTTATTATATGAATTCGGGGGAAATATTGGATATGAATTTTAAGTTTTTCAACAAAAATGAGCCAAACTTAATATAATAAAATTCGGCTATAATATGATACCGAAGGAATTACTAGTGCTTGGAATTGTTATCCCGCTGAAATCTGTTGCTACATCAAGCTGCTGGGCGAGCACATCTCAAAGTTTGATAGCAACACTCAAATCTGTTCTTAATCAAACATCTAATAATTACCGCGTCATTGTTGTCGGCCACGAGGCGCCTTTAAAATTAGATGAGTTAGGTGCTAAGGAAAGTATTTTTTATTCTATTTCTAAGGAGTTACCTCCGCCACCACCAGTGAATGCAACTCAGGAACAGTTTACGTTTGACAAGAACAGCAAGATTTCGAAAGGTATTGAACTGTTACGGCAGAGGTATTCAGATATTACCCTTTGGTTTGCCTTAGATGCAGATGACCTTATTGAAGAAAGTTTAGTGGAGATAGTGCTGGAAGCACTACCTTTCTCACTTTTCTCACTCGATTGTGGTTACATGTATTACGCACAGGCGAAAAGAGTAATTGAAACGCGAGAGTTATCTCAATATTGTGGCTCTACTGCGATTGTACATAATGACTATCTTTTATTTGATGAAAATGGGGTGTTAATTTCTTGCCCATTTTTGACCCAATCCCACATGGGCATTTCACATTACTTTAAGCAATTGCCTGACACCAAGGTTAAAACGACAAGTCTGCCTTTAGTCATGTATTCACTAGGGCATGGCGAAAATATAAGTGATGGTTACAGAAATTGGTTTCAAAAAATGTTAGCAACGTTGAAACCATACTTAAAAGGAAGCGGAGTTTCTACTGAGTTAGCAAAAAGCTTCGGAATAGATAAGGACACATTTTGATTACCTTTATCACTGCTGTAGGTAACAGAAAAGCTTATACGGACTTCGATAAAGTTGAGAAATACTTGAGGTTAACGATAGCAAGTTTGACTGCGCAGACGAGCGAAAACGTTAAGATTATTGTTGTCACGAACGAACTTCCATCTTTCGACCCAAAAGGTGAATTGTGTGAGTATTGCCTCGTGGACTTTTCACCGCCTGAGCGCAGTAAAAAAATAAACTCATTCTCCGATGAGCAATATCGAATTTTTATGCGAGATAAAGGCGTAAGGCTAACTGCAGGCTTGTTGTTTGCGCAGCAGTTCAGCCCTGACTACGTATTTTTTCTTGATTGTGATGATTGGCTCTCAACAAGTATTAGCTCATTTATTGAAAACGACAACAATATGGCTGATATTTATGTGGGGTCTAAGGGGTATTTCCTAAATATTCGTGATAAAAGAGTAAAAAGGAAAGATGGAATTGTGCGCTTTTGTGGCAGCACTATCGCTTACAAAAACGACATTCTTTTTGCTTTAGAGCCATCGTTAAATTCTCTGACAGAGAATAATAGTAAGCAAGATATTATGGCATGTTGCTCTAACTTTTTTATCGAAAGAATTATGGGAAATCACACTGATTGGTTAAGGCTTGCTAAAGAAAAACAATTGCTTGTTAAAGAGTTTCCTTTTTTTACTACGTGTTGGATTCTCGGCACAGGAAATAATGTTTCGGAGTCTGATAAAGGAAAGCTAGGCTTACCTCTTTCTGATTCAATTATTAATGAATTTGGTATATCAAAAGAATTTGAAAGTAGTGAGAGAGCTACGTTTAAAGAGAGGCTTATAGAATTAATATCTTATTACAAGTCTCGAATAGAATGGCAAAAGTCAAAAAAGAAAGGCGTTTTTGTCTATAAATAAGGATATTTATGAGCAGTCTTTCTAACTATAAAGATAGCAGAGATAACAACTTTAACTTGTTACGCTTTGTCGCCGCATTTCTTGTATTGATCAGTCACAGTTTTCCTTTGGCAACTGGGAGTGGGACTTCTGAGCCTCTTAAAACGGCCTTAGGAATTGAATTTGGACATATCGCTGTTGACGTATTTTTTATTACAAGTGGTTTTTTGATTACCGGGAGTTTAATTAGAAGTAAGAGTGCATACAAGTACATTGCAGCGAGAGCACTTAGAATTTATCCGGCTTTACTGATTGCGGTGTTGTTTACCGTCTTTATTTTAGGTCCGCTTATAACTCAGGTCACACTTGCCGAGTATTTTAGCAAACAAACATTTATCTATTTTTTTAAGAACTCCACACTTTTGGGAGGCGTTGAATTTAATCTCCCGGGGGTGTTTGAAGAGGTGCCCTGGAAAAATGCAGTAAATGGTTCTCTATGGACCTTACCTTATGAAGTGAAAATGTATGCGTATTTGCTCATTATTTTTTTGTGCTATAGATTTTTAGGAAACATTGGCTTTCCACGGTTTTATTTGACGATTACTCTAGAGAGAGCTATTGCATTGTTGGCGCTGTTTTCTCTGCTATTGCATTTGTTAAATCATATTTATTTTCATCGGTTTGATGATTTTATAAGGCTATTTTCCTTCTTCTTTGTCGGGAGCTTCTTTTATCTTTATTCTAGTCATATAAAGATGTACCGGAGCATCTTTGCACTATGCGCTACATTATTTGTTCTTTGCGCTTTAGCGGTGATGTGGCTAGGCGCTAATAAGAATATTTTTATGGTAGTCTACATCTTAACCCTTCCATATATCGTGTTTTATTTAGCCTATTTACCCAAGGGCAAAATTCGTTGCTTCAATAAAGTCGGTGATTATTCCTACGGAATTTATATTTATGCTTTCCCTATTCAGCAAATGTCGGCAAAATTGATTCCAGAGATATCGGTGTTTCAAATGTTATTGATATCAGGCGCTTTTACTCTGCTCTTCGCTTTTGCTTCGTGGCACTTAATTGAGAAAAAAGCGCTCAAGTTTAAACCGTTTTAAAAAAGAGAATTTTAAAGTAAGCTGATAAATTGAGGCTGTGATATCGTGTTTCAAAATTATTATCATAGCTAACCACACTAAACTTAGTACTAAAGCCAATACGAAAGCTTCTATAAATTGAGGGATTTGAAGGGATTTACTCGCCTGAGATATCAAAAGTGAGGTCGACATGCATACGATCGCAACTAGGTACGATTGTCGTTGATTTGAAAAATGGAGCTTTAAATTAAAGTTGATACAGCGACAAACTACAAAGTAAAAAACACCCACTTCGATGATTTGTGCAAAAGAATAAGCAAGTGCCATCTTCAATAGGCTTCCAGTACCCATTGTTAAAGCCGAAATAAGAAAAACCGGAAGACCAATAAGCTTAGCATAAAGGATATAAACCTCTTTTTCTTCGACGATTAAAAGGTTTTTAAAAAACTCTATTGGTGCTTTGATTGCAAAAACAATACTCAACACGGTCACCAGTTTTGTTGCCGCTATCCATTGGTCACCAAACAGAAGAGATATGGCAATATCAGGTACCACCGCAAGTGAAAATAATATGGGAATTATCAAGACAGTCACATGGCTCGTGGCCTTTTCGAAGGCTTGAGATGCATACTCTCCGTTTCTTTTTGCTTCGGATAGGTAAGGGGTTACGATTGGTGAAACAAAACCTAAAACTGTTTCGTTAGAAAATTTTACAGCACCTAAGCCTCGACTAAATAGTGCACTTGCACTTGTGCCTAACGCTTTGCCAAGCATCAACTCAGGCAAGCTTTCCAAGCCTTTATTGATGAATGTAACAACAGTAAGTATACTTCCAAAGCTGAGAATTTTTCTGGTATTACCTGGTTTTGGAATCCAACTTACTATATCTGGTTTGAGAAGGAAGTGAGCAAAAAACTGGAATAACTGAGAAAAAAGTACACCTATTGCTAGGCTCAGATAACTTAGTCCAAGCTTAATAAGTAATACAGTCAATAAGAAAGTGAACAGGGCTGAAAGAACGTTAATTGAAGCCAGTAACTTGAAATTAAATGTTCGGGCAAAGTATGATTGGCTTACAGCTGTGAATGGCGTTAAAAGAAACGTGCCAAATAAAATCTCTATTACTGACGACATTCCTGGGGTGGAATAAAAACTACTTAGCCATTCTGAAAGTATCAGTAATATCGACCCTAAGAATAAGGATATGCAGAGCGTAATGAAAAGAACGTTTTCTGTGTCTTCCTTCCTCACTTCCTTCAATTTTATGAGATAACTACCGGTTCCTATAAGTCTTAATTCAATAATGATTGCTGATGCAGCTATGGCAATAACGTGAACCCCAATTTCTTCAGGAGTGAGTAACCTTGCATAGGTCATCATTGATATAAGATTGATTACAATAAATGCATACCTTCCCATGAAGGTATGTATGAGTGAATTCGTAACTTTAGACATCTGAGCTATCTTTCTGATTTAGGAAATAAATTTGATAAGCGATGCCGGTGAATAAAACGCACCAATGCAATACTTCAGCTCTCATTCTATTGAGAAACGTCATCGTTACGATAAATGCAATTAGAGCGCATTGAATTGCGACAACTTTAAAATATTCGTCTACTTGTTCCTTTTCTTTGAGCAGTTTTTTACACTTTTGACTGGTTTTGAAACTGAAATATATCATTAAAATGAATAGCAAGAGCCCCAAATAACCTGCTTCAGATAGCGCTTCAAACCATGTTGAATGAACGGTTCTGGTTCTTTTCTTCCCCGTGTTCACGTCTTCGGGAATATAGAGGTATCCGACTTGATTAAAACCACGAAAACCTTTTCCTAAAGGATAATCTTTTGCCATTTCCCATGCAGCTTTCCAAAATACCATTCTTGTTGCGCCGGTTTCTCGCTCGCCGTCTACTTCCGTTTGCTCACCTAAAGTATACATTCGCTCAATGAACGCGTCGTCTGCTAAGTAGACGCCTCCAGCTAACCCCGTAATCAGAATAGCAATGGCCGTTTGCTTTTGAAATCTTCTTTGGAAGCTTGACGTAAACATTATCCAGAGAAATATAGTGACACTCACCGCAACGCCAAGAAAGGCGCCTCGACTATTAATCAATACAATGGCGTTGGCGATGAACACGCCTGCGATAGCAAAGGCTGCTTTAGCGAGTTTATTTTTCGTTGTCCAAAAGAAATACAGTGCAAGGACTATACTCGGAGCTAACGCGGCAGCGAGGCCATTAGCATCGGGTGAGTCAACCATCCCCACTCGTTCCACTCTGCCACCGCTATTCCGTCCCACCTGATAAACGTAAAAGCCCATATACCAAGCGCCGTAGATGTAGCCGAACAGTATATAGTTGAATTTGTCTATCGAGTCACAAAGTTTAAACGCGATAGTCAACGTGATTAACATTTTAACGTAAAATATCCAAGCATCGTAATGAAACTCGGGAATAGGGGAAAGGAAGTAGGTCAATCCATATAATATGCAGAGTATCCATGCGACTTTAAGTTGTGGAATCGCCATCACTTTATTGTTGTATTGCTTTTTCTTATACAAATATAGAAGCAACATGATAATTACGGTGTAATATGAATAGCTGATATCGGGCACCATAGGGCCCCACCACCGCTTCTGAGGGTTATAAAAGTACACAGCCTGATAAACAACAAAAGCAAAAATGGGATAAACACGAAAGGCGGCCAAAAGGCCACCAAAATATGAGCTAAAGAACAATAGAATGTTTAACATTGAGTTATGTTCTCGACCTATTTAAAGCGCTTTGAGAGTTTTGGCAGTTTTAATCGATACTGGATTTGTAATTCACCTAAAACAGCTTGGTGTACTTTGTAATAAAATTTAGATATACCTGATAGGCATTGGTCTTTGTGCGTTTCGATGTAACCAAACCTATGTAACATGTTACCGGCGTAGGTATTAACAATATCGACTTCTTTTTGTGACAACTTGTTTTGCCATTGTGTAGCAAGCGTTTTACTCGGGGCTTTATTCGTATTGAGGTTCTGTTTGTTTGGTACATATTTCATTTTTTCTTTGTGATAATCAAGCATGCATTCATTGAATGTAATGCCTAAGTGTTCACAGATTTTACGTAGTTGGTTTTCGTGATCCTCAATCAGATCTTCAAACTTCACAATGATGCAGGCATCGGGGAATTTTTCTGTAAATCTAACCTGCTGTTCAACTTCACGTCTCCAGCGAAGCGCGCCGGTGTAAGCGTTGGTTCCCAATCCCCATCTATTTTCAATATAGGAGTTAACAACACCGCGCCCGTCTCTAACAATGACAATAAACTTGCTATGAGGTACGAAACTTTCTAGAGCGTCTAAATGTTCTGTAAGTTGAGGATCTTTAAGGCCCCAAAAGCGCTTATTGTTGCTCTCCAGAAATGACTGAATATCGCGTTTATACCTGATATTGAAGTGTCTGTTAATATTGGCGGTGATTGCATCAACATCAGCGCCCGGGGTGAAGATGGTGTCGAGGGGGAGTTCATTTTGGATAAAGATATCCGGATGTGCCGATAAAATGCGGGTGAGTAAAGTGGTACCTGAGCGCTGAGTACCTAATAAAAAAATAGGGGAGGGCAGTCCCGAGCTAGCATGTTCCATCGGTATATCCTGGCTAATTGCTTAACTTAATTGAAAAGTCTTTTTTTTATTTTACTCAGAAAACCTTGCGGTTGTGGTTCTAAATATTCATGAAGAACAAATCTGTTCTGCAAAATCGCAGTATCGGCTCTGAACTCAAACTCTCTGTAATTAAATTCGGGAGGCAAGACATACAATCTGAGGTCAGAATGATACAAATAATAGCGAAACGGGCCCTGATCATGCGGATGGCCAAATTCATCGTTCAAGTAACTTTCAGCCCACCGCCTGATTAGTTCTTTATTCCCCTCGTTGTTGCGATATAAAATGATATCGCAGTTTAACTCAGGAAAACATTCCGGAACGTCTTCGATAGGGCTATTCCCAAGTTCGGTGTTTATTCTTACTGGAGCATGGGCCAGCGCAATATCAAATTTTTCCATCAACTTAGGTAACGAGCTTACACTGTTTTTCAATGCATAAGTGTCGGCACCTAGATACATAACGATTGGCTCTTCAAGCTCTAACATTGCTCTGTGCTTAGCAACCATTTGTCCATTTAAATGAACTCTGTCTTTCATGAAGTCAGGGTAAGAAAAGTCCGTCACTCTCACTTCGTCGAATTCACTCACTAATGTTGGGTCTTTAATCGCTTTATCAGTGTATAAGTAATACTTAGCATTAGGAAGGTATTGTTTAAAACTGGCAGCAGACTTATTGGCTTCAGCTACATACTTAAAATCAGAATGATGTGAGTTAACATAAAGTATGGCCATATCATTGAACTTCATTTTTATAATCCTTTTTAAACTGTTCAATCTTTTCGAGGAGATATTTAGACTTGCTGTTCAACACCTCCAACTTACCCAGCGTCGGTTGGGTTTGAGAAGCTCTTTTAAGCATGCTCATTGACTTGTTGATACTTATCTTTTCTTTCATGTTTCGAAATAAGCTTTCCCTATACTTTTCGTAAATGGGTGAAACATGAACGGGCTCATATTGTTCGTTTATCGAATAGCACCAGTCCTGCCATTTAAAGGGGAGAATTTCTTGGCGGGTGACTATTGGTATCCAAGGTACTCTCAGAGCTTCTGCAATGATTGCACCATGCATAGATTCAGTCAAAAGGACTTCGGTTTCTCTAATATTTCTAATAGTGGTATCAACAGAATAGGTCGGGTCCAAATAACCGAAATCTAATTCATGGCATATTTTTTCCCATACGCCTGGGCATTTCACTACACTTGATATTTGAGGCATATAGCTAAATTTATATTTAACTTTTGGGGCATCAGGTAAAAATCGATTCACTAACACACCGGCATCGATAGGAGCATAACTCTCGGGTAAATCAAGTGCTTTTGCTGACAAAGGGCCCCTTACACAGTTTATTTTAGTATTATCTCCGAGCGACGGGCGCTCGCCATAACCGACCCCCGAACCCATTACATATAGCTTTCTACTTTTCGGGAATCTGGCATTTAACAGAGTGCCAATGCGAACAAGTACGTCTCTGTCGCCTGCATCCACGATACCGTCTTCTTTCTTAGGGAATGGCTCCATATTAATTTCAGGCATTAGCTTAGGCCATAAGCCAGGGGTTGATGAGATCACCGAAATTATTGTGAACGTCCCAGTAATAAATAAGAAGTGGGGTCATAATGTTAATGCCTATATTTTATTTTCATTAGAGAAAAATGACGTTAAGGTTTCTTCACATATCACTTCGTGATGAGAAAACCAGCTGTCATCAGCAAAATTTTTCCAGGTACCTAGCTGAGGGGCAGAAATGATCTGACTCAACGTATTTATATCTGCGTCAATATTAACCTTAGATATTAGCTGTGAAATGCTGTGCTCGGTGTTGGTGACTAGCGCTTCAAAGCTCATCGAGTGATTTGCATAGTGCTTTCCCCACAGCCAGCTTAGCTTCCATAAGTAATAAAATCTTTGATAGGGATGTGGTGTTTGTTTGCTATCTAACATCGGGAAATATACAGCTAAGTCCTTACACCATACGTCAAGATAAAAGCCATCCTGGTATTTATCAGTTATATTGTCTTTAGTAACTTCATTTTTATTAATAAGAAAAGAATACCATTGGTCCCGTGGATTTCTGTATAGATGTAAAATCTTTGCATTTGGATAATTAGCTCTTATCCAGCTTAGTCTAAAATCAATTCTATTGAACTGTAATACGGGACGCTTTTTTGCGTTTTCAATTAGGCTATCAATATAAGAAGTCATTTTGGTATCAAACGACTTCTCTGTCATATACAAATTTTTATTGATCCAACTCTCTTGGTAATACTGCGAGAGAAATTCTAGGTTGTTATACTCGGTCCAATAATCACTAACTCCTCGATGGGTCGAGTCAACGTTTTGCCCTCTGTTTTCTTTATTAAACCATTGCCGCTCGTTAAACGGTTCATAATAACTAGTACAGCTTCCCACTTCTCTGAACAAATTCCAAAGTAAAGTAGATCCAGAACGAAATCTACTCGTGATAAAGATAATATCGTCACGATACCGCGTATTATTGGTTACAATAGGCGTTTGTATATATTCACTTGAAATGTTTGATATTTCTTGAGGAATTGCCTGACTGGCGTCGGCAATATCTCTTCTTACATCTAACTGGATATCTTCATGGCTGTAGAAGCGGCCAAACAAACCAATCAATTTGCGTTTACTGGTATTCATTTTAGTGTCCGATTTCACTCTTATATAAATTAATATATTGTTCCATCATTCGGTTTACTTGAAATTGAGTATTAAATCGAACCAAAGCATTTTTTGAATAATTTGCAATTACAGGTGAATCGATCAGAGATTCTATTGCTGCTGTTAACTCCTCTTCATTATCATTTTCAGTGACTAGCCCAGTCTCCAGATGAGTCACAATCTCTGGATTCCCTCCGGCATTAGTTACAATGCATGGTTTTCCAATAGACATTGCTTCCAGAAGTGTCATTGATGTTCCTTCACTCAAAGAGGGTAATAAAAATATATCCATTAGCTCCAAGTATTTAGTCGGATTTGACTTGTAGCCTGTAAAACGCACTCGCTCTACAATATTCAACTGTTTAGTTAGAGATTCTAATTCTTTTCTCAAATCCCCATCACCGACGATTACTAGATATATATGCTTTACTTTTACCGCAACGTTCGCAAAAGCTTTTATCATAAGCTTTTGATTTTTTATTGGATCAAGCCTTGCAATGGTGCCTAGAATAAAAGCGTTATTTGGGATGTCTAGTTCTCGTCGTGTAATTTCTTTAGTTGCCGCTATTTTAAGAGGTGCGATACCGTTATAAACAACGTCAACATGCTCTTCAGGTATATATTCAAATTTCGATAAAGCTATCTTTGTTGCCTTTGATATCGCGGTCACTCGAGCAGTCAAGGCCAAGAGCAGCGGATTTATATATTTTCGCTTCCAACTGCTGGAATCAGGATAAAACCGACCATGCTCAGTAAAAATTACTTTGGTTTTAGTGAATGCTGAAGCAAGGGCGCCGTAAACCCAAGGCGTATATTGATGACAATGAACAATATCAATCTTATGCTTTTTAATATGTTCTCTGAGAGCTCTTATTAGCGACACATCAAAACCTGGTTTTCTTGATGTAGTTGTTATAACCACTCCTGCCTTTCTAAGCTCTTCTCCCCAGGGACCAAGAGGTGCCTCAATACAATAAATGGACATATCAATACCCTGTTCGGCGTTACCTTCTATGATGTTTTTAATCACCATTTCGGTACCACCGATACGCATGTCATAGGTGATATGTAATACCTTCATCAAGCGCATTCCGTATTTTTTTCAGGATTAGTTGTGCGAACCCGAGATTTCGAAAATGTAAACTTCTTTCGCGCTGCCATAAATGGAAGTTCAACTAACCTGTAAAGGCATTCTGAAATAATTAACGTAAAAACTAAGGCGATTAAGTAGTAAATTGGGAAGGAAAGTCCAGTACCAAATTTATTCAGCACTGCTAAAGCGTCCACATGAAGAAGGTACATAGCATAGGAACGTGTGGAAATGTGCATAACAATTTGAGATGGATTTCCTTTTGGAGAGAACTTGGTTTGATCAGCCCACAGAATCCAAACGCCAAAAATACAAGCGAGAAGTAACTTAGTCGGATCAGGTATCGCCCATTCAGGATTGTATCTCGATATATAAAAGAAGATGTAAAATGCCAATGATAGGAAAAAGCTCGTGTTTATGTGGCGCTGTAAAAAGTACCAGACATCTTCTTTGTAATATTTTAAATAGGCCAGCAATACACCCATTGCACAGCAATCTAGCCTGACATGGGTTTCACTTAGGGAAGAATAATAACCTAATTGTCGAAATAATGATGGACTTACCAGAAGCACAACTAAAACCAAAATTTGATATTTTTTATTCAGACCCAAAGTAAAAACAAATAGCGGAGCTATAAACAAATAGAACTGTTCCTCTACGGACAATGACCAACTAACAAAGAATACATTTAAATCACCGAAGTAGTTCTGTAAAAAAAAGATGTGAGGCCAAGGAAAAGTGAAATTATCTTTAGTTAAGTATAACTGTAAAATAGTTACCGATAGCACTGCGTAATAAGCAGGCATCGTGCGCATCCATCGCCTAATCCAGAATCGAGTGATTTGAATATCGCCGAATCGTTTCTTTTCAATTAAAAGCTGATTGCCTATTAGCCAACCCGATAGTACAAAAAATAAATCAACCCCGGTACCGCCAAATTGTAAAGGGGCTAAAAGTTCAGGTGAGCCAAAACTTAAAATAGAGTGACCAGTAAAAACCAGTATAATTGCAAGCGCTCTAAAGCAATCTAAAGAAAAATTACGCTGCATATCGCTCATGCCATAGTTGATACATCAACATGCTCCAAAGAATTATTCCGTGGTTCCGTTGTTTGGATTGGTGCTCATTCCATACACGCTCTATTGCGTTACCATTAAAAATAGAATGTAAGCCTGATTTTTTATTTTGTATCCGCTTTTCCGAGAACTCTTTTAATTCGCTCCTGAACCATTCATCTAAGGGTGTACTGAACCCCATTTTTTTCCTGTACAGCAATGACTCTGGAATAAAGGGTTTAAATACTTCTTTCAGAAGGTATTTTTTCTCTCCATCGCGGTATTTTTGCGAAGAGGGGAGGGTGGCTGCGAATTCTGTCACCTGATAGTCTAGAATTGGTGCGCGCACCTCCAATGAGTGGGCCATGCTCATTCTGTCTACCTTCACCAGTATATCGCCAGTCATATAGGTTTTAATATCGGTATAAAGTATTTTACTCAGATGATCTGGGCCATCAGCTTTGTTATACATGTCCAGCGTATATTGGCTAGGATGATAACCGTTAAGTTGGTCTTTGATTTGTGGTTTAGCGAGTTGCTCCCAGGCTTCATCCGTCATCATACTATTGGTAATGTAAAAGCCCATTCCGGGCTCCTGGGATAAGCTGGTTAACAATGACTTGGCCTTTTTACCTATCGTTCCGGGGATGGCACCTGAAATTTTAGCTAATCCCGGAAACAGGTGTTTCCTTATGCTTTTCGGAAATTTGTTGCGTAGCTTATTTTCGATGTCGTCGGTGGTGTATTTTTGATATCCGGCAAACATTTCATCGCCACCGTCACCGGCCAACGCAACCGTAACGGCTTTTCTGGCCAGCTCTGATACAAAATACGTGGGGACCAAAGAGGGATCGGCGAAGGGTTCGTCAAAAAAGCCAGCGATATGTTCCAGTTGCTCCGCTACATTTTGGTGAACCGTGAATTCATGATGTTCAGTGTTATATTTTTCGGCAATCTCTTTAGCAAAGTCTGCTTCATTAAACTTTTCATCATCAAAGCCAATGGTACAGGTTTTTACCGGCGTTTCACTGGCTTCGGCCATCATTGCGACCACACCTGAACTATCTACCCCGCCGCTTAAAAATGCCCCCAGGGGGACGTCACTAATCATTCTCTGCCTGGTGACTTTCTCCAATAACGCTTTTAATTGTGCTTTGTGTTCTTCTTCACTTTGCGTGGATATGTTTTTAAAGCTCACATCCCAGTATTCGTGAATCGAAAAGCCATTTTTATTTAATAGCATATAATGCGCGGGCGGCAGCTTATTGATGTGCTGAAAAATACTTTTGGGGTCAGGCACATATTGGTAAGCAAAAAAGTCATAAACGGCATCTAACCGAATTTCTCTGGGGATGTCTTTAAGTGCCAGGATCGCTTTTATCTCGGACCCAAAGGCAAAACGGTCGCCTTCGGTATAATAGTAAAGGGGTTTTTTACCTAAGCGGTCACGTGCAATGAACAATTCTTGCGTATTTTTGTCCCATAGAGCAAAGGCAAACATGCCGTTTAATTTCTCTAAACACTTAACGCCTTCTCGTGCATAAAGGGCTAAAATCACTTCCGTGTCGGTATGGCTTTTAAAAGTAACACCTTGTTGTTCTAATTCTGCGCGGATTTCTAAAAAGTTGTAGATTTCACCATTAAATACTATAACCAAGCTGCCATCGGCTGAATACATGGGTTGGTTGCCAGCCTCGGATAGATCCAAGATACTTAGTCTTCTATGACATAAGCCTATTTGTTCATCGAGATAAATTCCGCCAGCATCAGGTCCGCGATGATATATGGCTTGTCCCATTGCTTCCAGTTCGGCTTCGCTACCTTCCTGGAGATGAAAATTACTAAATCCTGCGATGCCGCACATTTCACTAATCCTACAAACTGATATAAGGGCGAACAGTCGCGCCCACCTTGATCGTTAAACCCAGCGGTAATTTGCGCCATGTATTTTCAATGAGTTCTCTGAGTTTACCAGAAGAACCTTCTCCCTGAGCTTGCATTATTATCTGGCCTTGTGGCGTAAATTTTTGCCATGCAAGTAATTGCGGTTCTGCTCCCCATTGCTTCTTAAACCGGTAAGTACCTTCTTGGTATGTAGAACGGCCGAAGTCAAAGTGCTTGATATTGTTATCGGCGCAATGCTCAAGCAGCGACCAATACAGTAACATGTTGGGAGCCAGATGATTTTGCTCTCTTAGAGTGGATGCCCAGGGGATACAGACTGCATTGCTGTTCTTTAATATCAGTCCAGCACCAATTGGTGCTTCGTTGTTAAACACCACGCTGATAAGGGCGTTGTCTTCGTAGGCGTTTATGATTGCTTCGAACCACCTTTTAGAGTGTGTGGGTGAGCCTAAATCCCGCATGTTCCTGGCGTAAATTTGATAAAACCACTCAATATATTCGGAAGCGGTGCCTAACTTAACGGTTAACCCATTTTTTTCTGCTTTTCTAATCTGGCTGCGTAATTTTGACTTAAATGATGTCATTAATGCTTCTGAAGATTCAGGCAGTGGTAACACCATTCTGACTTTTTGCCCGATGAGGGCACCCGAGTCTTGCGTTGTTTTACTGATAGCTCTGTTTTCGAAAAAGCGGCTTTTTAAAGTTGCCTGCGATTGAATTAAATGCTGTTGCATTTCATCAAGGATTTCCGAAGAATCTGCAACGCCAAAACCCAAATCACAATAGGGTAGCGAGCATAAGTGTTTGCCCGAGAAAGGTATCGTCATCAAAATAGCCGGAAAAACCCCAACGATTTGTTGGGATGTCTTATCAATAGCCATAACGCCAGCGATAGAGTGGTGGTAAGCGTTAAACACCGCTTGCTGCCAACTAAATCTATGAAAGGGCGAAGCGTCAGGGTGTGTGTCTACATAGGTATCCCAACGTGATTTGTCTGCCAGTGATGCTTTCACAATTGCAATCTCTGCGTTTCTTATGCTCATCCAGCCTCCCTGCAACGAATAATATCGGAAATATGTTGTTGTTTTAGCAAGTGTGCCGCTTCAGAAATAGTGCAAAATTGAACATTGGCTCTGTTATGCAAATGAGAAATACTCATTTTTGTTCTTTCGACAATACTTTCGATTGCATTATCAACATTCAGTAAACCTGTTGCGCCGTCTATAAGGCTGGAACTATGCAGATACATGTGAATCACAGGATGTTTATTTTCCAGGCATTTATCGATAAGCATATTCATGTTATCAGCGCAGCTTAATTCCGGGCTCAAATAAATTTTGCGAAGTAGTTTAGTATGCCAAAGTACACCAATTATCTTTGACCAAGCAATACTAGGTGCCGAGAAGGCGTTATGGACTGTTTCCCCCAAATTGAAGTTTGTAATATTAAAACCGGCGCTGACCGGAAGTTCCATTATTTGTCTCTGGCTACCGGGCTTTAAAGCATTGGTTTCGGTTGGCCAATAAGGGTAGTTAGGCGCACCTTCGCAAGTGAAGAATTCATTTTTGTAATAGGGGTAAACACTGGAGTCTACTTTGTAACCACGAGACGCTAATAGTTGAAGCGTTTTACCGCTTATGCCCCAACGCCCGCTTCGGAATGACTGCGGCACTACACCAATATTTTTGCAGATAATCTCGGTGAGCTTATCCAGCTTTTGTTCAACCTGTTCTTGGGGCAGGTTGATAACATGAGATTCTGGCTCTGTGGTTTTGCCAAAGTAAGGTGGGTTGCACCAGGGATGTAAATGCGCGCCAATTTCAGCTTCATTTGCCTGATGAAACTGCTTTATAATGGCACTGGCGTTGAGGTCATTAGCTACAGCATAATCTACAAAATAGGTGGGGCGAATTCCTAACTCTACACAGGCTTTATGGAAATCGGGTAATCGCCCGACATTTTGTATAGAGCAATCATCTTGCGGAAACTCTTCATCCCACAGCCATTCTTCTTCGGTATCAATAGTCAGAACAAATAAGACATCAGGCTTATGCATTCGCTGCCTCTTTTACTACTTGTCCGAAGAGTTCATAGTATTCATCAGCCATTCGTTGTGCCGAGAAATGCTCCTGCACAAATTCTCTCGCATTTGAGGCTAACTCCCGAGCATATTCCGATTCATCCAGCATTGTTTGCCAGTCCTGCATCAGTTGCTCACTGTCATTTAGCGGTGCAAGCAAGCCGGATTCTTTATGGGTGATAAGCTGATCGATACCCGCGATATCATACGCAGATACCGGAATCTCCATGGCACAGGCTTCCATTAAACAGCGGGGAATACCTTCCAGTGTTGAGGTCATCACAAATAAATCAAAATCCCTTAACAGGGTTAACCTGTCATTACGAAATCCAAGATATTCAATTGCGCTTTTAGATGATAAATGTTGGGTATAGTCTTCTAGTGACGCCCGGGAATCACCGTCCCCCAGCAGTACAAGGCGAATATCCTGGCGAATTTTATAAAGGTTATCAAAACAATCGAGAATTGCTCGTATGTTTTTACGGCTTATCATCTGCCCAACAAAGCCAATGGTTTTAATGTTATCCGGTGAGCGTTCGTGTTTGGTTAATCTCACTGCCTCGACTTCTGAAAGATCCACACCATTTTGTATGTAGACCAGCTTTGAATCTGCGATGTTAAATGTTTTGACATCTGCCATTAGCTGACGAGAGAGTGGGACAACTTTTGTGGCATACTTCATGGCCTGACACCCTAGCCAGATAAACGTACGCAGTTTAAAGTCGGCGGCATTTTCAAACCCATGAGGCGTGACCACACAAGGAATACCCGCTTTTCTGGCAGCCATGACACCCAGAATGTCTGACTTATACCCATGGGTGTGAATAACGTCTATGTCACGCTCTCTAATTAAAGCCGCGAGCTTTTTAACAACGCCTAAATCAAACCGGTTTTTCATTGGAAGCGCATGTGTTGCACCAATGGATTTAAATTGTTTCTTTAACTCGAGATCTTCGGTTCCCGGCTCAAGGGTCACTACCAGCTCACTTGTGGTATCGACGGGTAAGTGTTTCGACAACGCTAAAACCCAGCGCTCTGCACCATAAAATCCTGTTGAACAAATAAACTGTAATATTTTCATTTGGCTATGTTCGGATTAACTGTTGTTGAATTGAAAAGAGCCTGTTTTCGTTAAGGTTTTCTGGAGTATCCATAAACCTGAACCAACCTAGGTAGTGTTCC
>MDTF01015358.1_pt1 | contig 17092 bp, 16 predicted proteins | sample 811191 | NCBI WGS metagenome assembly MDTF01 (sample SAMN05326649, study PRJNA326480) | marine metagenome | isolation source: seawater | place: Southern Ocean | collected 2011 | reverse complement strand
GATTTTTTAACAATCGGACAGTATCTCCAACCATCTGTAAAACATCATCCTTTAGACAGATATTATCATCCTGATGAATTTAAAGAACTTGAAAATATAGCAAAGACAAAAGGTTTTTTACTTGTTTCTTCTTCTCCATTAACAAGATCTTCCTATCATGCTGATGAAGATTTTAGAAAGTTGCAAGATGCACGAAATAAAAAAAATGAATGTCATCCGCATCAATAAAAAAAATAATTCCCTGTAACAAAAAACAACTAATTGATTTAGTTTTAGATATAGAAAAATATTCTGAGTTTGTTCCGTGGTGTCTACAAGGTAAAATACATGAAAAAGTAGAAAGTGAAGACATAACAGAAATTAAAGCAGATTTAAAAGTCGGAAAAAAATTATTAAACGAAACATACTCAAGTCTTGTTGTTCATTACAAGAAAAAAAATAAAATCCTCGTTACAAATATTGATGGCCCTTTAAAATATTTAAAAAATGAATGGAGATTTAAAGAAATAAATCACTCAACGATACTAGAGTTTTATATTGATTTTGAACTTAAAAATAATCTATTAAACATTATATTAAAAAATTATTTCAATTTCGGTTTAAAAAAGATTGCTGATGCCTTTGAGAAAAGAGCAATATATTTATACAATAAATCTTAGATTTATGAGAAAAGATTGATTATATAATATCAAGTATTAAATCTAATGATTTTTTAACAGCCGAACTTTGTATATATGAACGACCTTTATTTCTAAAAATAAATTTATTTATATTAATTTTGTTCCCATTGTTTATTCCAATATAAACAAGTCCAACTGGCTTTTTTTTAGTGCCACCATTCGGGCCAGCAATTCCTGTTATAGAGACACAAATCTTACTTCTACTTATTCTATTTAAATTTTTAACCATAGAGAAGCAACATTGCGCACTCACTGCGCCATATTTTTTAATAATTTTTTTTGGTACTTTCAAAATACTATTTTTAGCTTGATTAGAATAAGTGACTAAACCCATTGTATACACTTTTGATGAACCACTTATCGATGTTATAGCGCTTGATAGCTTTCCACCGGTGCAAGACTCTGCAATAGAAATTTTAATTTTTTTTCTCTTAAGTAGTTTTACTATTTTTCTTGTTTTTTCTAAAACCATGAGAAGATAATATATAAAGTAATTGTTGAATAAATACCTGCGACTACATCGTCAAACACAACGCCAAAACCATTTTTAATTTTTTTATCAATTAAATTTATAGGAAAAGGCTTTAAAATATCAAAAAATCTAAATAATAAAAAAGATAATAAAATCCAAATTTCAAAGGTGATAATATAGTTAAAAATAAGTTCATTTAAATTATTTCCAACATAATACCAGGACAATATGGGTATACTTTGCCCAATAAATTCATCTATAACAATTTCCTTCGAATCTTCTGTGCCGTAAATTTTATTTATTAAAATTGTAGAATATATAGAAAGTAATATTAAAAAGACATAAATAGGAATTTGATAATCTTTGAGGCCAAAAATAATCCAAAATAAATAAAAAATAATGCAAGTTATCAATGAAGCCAAAGTGCCTTGTGCAAATTTAAAATAACCAACACCGCACATAGTCAAAATTATATTTTCAAATTTATTATTCATATTTAATTACTGATGTTATTACCTCGCAAGCAATAGCTTTTTCTTTTCCAATAACACCTAATTTTTCAGTTGTTTTACCTTTAATATTAATTTGATTTTTAGAGAGCTCACATAAAGTAGAAATATTATTTATCATTTTTTTTTTATATTTTTGTATCTTAGGTGTCTGAGTGATTATATTTATATCCAAGTTATTAATGTAGTAACCATTATTTTTAATTTTATGTACAATTTTTTTTAATAAAATTGTTGATCTTATATTTTTAAATTTTTTATTTTTATCTGAGAAGATCTGACCTATGTCTCCCATTTTACAAGCGCCAAGAATGGCATCTGTAATTGAATGTAAAACTGGATCACCATCAGAATGTCCTAATGTTCCCAAATTTGATTTTATTTTTAAACCTGCCAGGTACAACTTTCTATTAGGAACTAATCTATGAACATCAAAACCTATTCCAAAACTAATTTTGGACATATAAATATTTTTTAAATTTCTAAAATCAGATTTATCAGTAATTTTAAAATTACTTTTTTCTCCCTCTATAAACTTTACTTTACTTACATCCGTTATTAAGGAAAAATCATCATCATGATATTTGTCGCTATTAAATTTATGTAATTTAAATATTTCTTTAAAATTAAAACATTGTGGTGTTTGTGTTAAAAATAAATCATCTCGTTGTCTCCCCACAAAATATTCATAATTATTATTTTCATATTTTTGTTTTATTGCATCTTCTATTTTAATTGTAGGTATTACAGTGCTAAATTTTTTTGACATTTTTATTATTATGCTTAATAATTTATTTGAAAAATTTGGTCTTGCCGCATCATGTATTAGAATTTTAGAAGTACACTTTATTCTTTTAAGATATTTTAAAGCATTAAAAGTTGACTCTTGCCTAGTTTGACCTCCTTCAATAAGTTTTATATTTTTATATTTTAGTTTTTTAGCTAAATTTAGATGCTTTTTATTATTAACAATTATAATTTTTTTGATAGAAGTGATTTTGCTAAATTTTTCAATATTAAGTTCGAGTAATGTTTTAGACCCAATTTTATGATAAGGTTTTGCTAGATTTGATCCAAATCTACTGCTATTGCCAGCTGCTAATAAAATCACGCAAAAACTCATTGTATTAAGTTATATTATATTTATATAAATTATTAATATTTATTTTTAATGTTTAAAATTATAAAAAACTTTCACTGGATAATAGGAACATCTTTTTTGTGTGTTTTCCTTGGAATATTAACTTTTCTTACTTTTATAGATAAAGGATTTCTAGCTCTAAATGAATTTAATTTACAAGTTTTACTAATTTTAGATCTCACACTGCTATTAGTTTTTTTTACACTTATTTACCGAAATATAACAAGCCTTTATGCTACACATAAAGCAAATAAAACTGGATCACGAACTAACCTTCGGTATATATCTCTTTTTACATTATTTACCTTTATACCCGCTCTTCTTATAGCAATATTTTCACTTTTTTTATTTAATTTTTCTATTCAAAACTTCTTTAACGATCAAATAACCAGGGCCGTTAATAATTCTTACGATGTAGCTAATAATTATTTATTAGAAAATAAAAAAACAGTAGAATCTGATGTTTTTCTTATGAGCGTTGGTATTAATAGGGCATCAAATTTATTTTATAGCAATCCAAAACTTTTTAAAGATATTGTTCGATCTGAGAAACTTTTAAGAAGAGTTGATGATATTTATTTAATTGATAGTACAGGGAGCATAATATTATCTGATACAAAAACTGCAGTAAATAATTTTATTACACCAACTGATTTAGAGTTTGATAAAGCGTTAGAAGGTTTGTCTGTAATTATTTCAAACGATACAGAAAACAAAACATCTGTCATGATAAAATTAAATAGTTTAATTGATACCTATTTATTTATTTCTAGAAATATAGATCCAAAAATACTTAATTATTTAAATGAAACTAAAGAAGCGGTTGATTTTTATTATTCTGTTGAAAACAACCAACTAGGTTTAAAAGTTACTTTTTTGATTATCTATATTATTGTTGTCACTTTGTTGCTTTTTTTATCCGCCGTAATAGCAATTTCATTCGCCTCAAGACTTACTAAGCCTATTGTGAATCTTATTTCAGCATCAGAAAATATAAGCAAAGGCTTTTTAAGCACTAAGGTACCAAAAATAGATACTGATGAAGAATTTCAAATGCTAAATGATAATTTTAACAACATGATTGATAGATTAAAAAAACAACAAGATAAATTACTTATTGCGGAAAGACATGAGGCATGGGAAAATGTTGCTAGGAAGTTAGCTCATGAAATTAAAAATCCGTTAACACCAATTCAACTGTCAATTGACAGACTGCAAGAAAAATATTCAAAAAAAATTAATGAAGGAAAAGAAGATTTCATTGAATATTTAAATACAATAAATCGACAAATTAAAGATATAGAAAATTTAGTAAACGAATTCTCTAGTTTCGCAAGAATGCCTAGTCCAATTTTTAAAAAAATTAATATAAATGATACTATTTATAGGGCTATTAATTTTATTAAGATGTCATCTGATAATTTAATAAATATAAATGCATTTAAAAAAAATATTTTTATTTACGGGGATGATGAACAGCTTTATAGAGTTTTTATTAATTTGATTAAGAACTCAGAGGAATCTTTTGTTGAAAAAAAGGTTAAAAAAGTCGATTTTACTGGGAAAATTGATATAGTAATTACAAGTAATAATAGCTATATATCTATCAAACTTAAAGATAACGGCACAGGTATACTTGACACTAAAAAAGTAATGACACCTTATTTCACAACTAAAAAGAAAGGAACCGGACTAGGTTTGCCAATAGTAAGCAAAATCATATCAGAACATAAGGGTGAACTTTTAATATCTAGTGAAGTTAGCGGAACTAAAATTGTAATAAATTTACCAAGCTTAAATCAATAAATGAAAAAAGAAATCTTAGTCATAGATGATAATTCAGATATAAGATTTTTAATCTGTAACATTCTTAAAGACAATAATTTTATTGTTAGATCAGCAGCAAATTTTGAACAGGCTGAATTTGAAATCAAAAGCAAATTGCCTGATTTGGCTATTTTAGATATTAAACTTGATAAAGGAGATAGAGATGGCATTGATTTATTAAAAAAAATTATGAAAAAAGAAAAAAATACGCCTGTTATTATGATTTCAGGTCATGCTAACGTCCAGTTGGCTGTCGAAGCAATAAGATTAGGTGCATATGAATTTCTCGAAAAACCCTTTTCAACTGAAAAAATATTAAATTATGTTAATAGAGGCTTGGAAGCATCTAGTTTAAAAGTTGAAAAAGAAGTTTTGGAAAATAAACTTTTTCATTCATTTGACTTCATTGGAGAATCTCCAGAAATTATTAAAATAAAGAAAACAATTGATAAACTTGCTACAGCAGAAAGTAGGGTTTTAATTTCCGGACCTACAGGGTCGGGTAAAGAATTAGTAGCCAGAAAAATTCACAAAGCTTCAACAAGAAGTAAAAATACTTTTGTTGTTTTAAACGCAGCTCTTTTACAAGAAAAAAAATATGAAAAAGAATTATTTGGTGAAGAGTATGAGGATGGAAGTATTTCTTACGGTATATTAGAAAAAGCTGATAAAGGAACACTACTTATTGACGAGGTTTCTGAAATACCTATTGATACCCAAGCAAATATTCTAAGAGTTCTAATCGATCAAAAGTTTAAAAGAATTAATGGCATGAAAGACATTTTAACAAACATACGTATTATATCTTCCACCTCTAAAAATCTTAAAAACATGATTGAGAATGGAAAATTTAGAGAAGATTTATTCCACAGATTAAATGTTGTCCCTATAGAATTGCCATCATTACATTCTAGGGCCCAAGATATACCGTTATTAATTAATTATTTTAAAAAACAATTATCTGAGTTAAACGCCGTTCAAGAGACAAATATAAATACTGACAATGATTTATTATACTCATATAATTGGCCAGGAAATATTAGAGAACTTAGAAATTTGGTTGAGAGATTAACTATTTTATCAATTAACGAAAGCGATGAAAGTATAAATTTAATTTTAAATGATATATTATCAAAGACACCAAACAATGATTCAAATGAAAATTTAATAACAAAAACAATGTCTTTTCCTTTAAAAGAAGCAAGGGAACAGTTTGAAAAAAAATATTTAATAAATCAATTAAAGATTAATCAAGGAAATATTTCTAAAACAGCTGATCATATTGGCATGGAAAGATCAGCCTTACACAGAAAACTTAAATCTTTAGGAATAAAGGGTATTAATTAAAAATGAATATAATTATTTGTGGAGCTGGAAAAGTTGGTTTTTCAATTAGCAAGCAGTTATCTGCTCAAGGTCATTCAGTTACTGTAATAGACCCATCCTCTGAAGATATAAAGAAAATTAATGATTCTCAAGATGTTAAAGGTATTGTTGGAAAAGCCACATTTCCTAATGTGCTTGAAAATGCTGGTGCTGAAGAGACTGATATGATTATAGCGGTTACTAGGAATGATGAAACGAACATGATAGTTTGCCAATTGGCCAGCTCACTTTTTAATATTCCAAAAAAAATTGCTAGAATTAGATCAAAAGAATTTTTAGAGGGTCGGTGGAGTAATTTATTTGCTAAATCTCATATACCAATCGATGTAATTATTTCGCCTGAAATTGAAGTCGCAAAATCTCTATATAGGAGATTGGAGGCTCCGGGAACATTAGACAACGTTCCTTTTGCCAATGGTAAAGTGAAAATGTTAGAAATTTCTGTTGAAAAAAATTGTCCATTAAAAGATATACCATTAAAAAAACTAACAGAAAAGTTTCCTGATTTTAAAGCAAATATAGTTGGAGCATTAAGGGATGATAAATTTATTTTTTTAAAAAAAAATGATAAAATGATAGAGGGCGATAACGTTTATCTAACAGTCAGTGCAGAACAGTTAAATCAGATACTCAAAGCATTTGGCCATGAAGAAAAAACATCAACAAAAATTTTAATAATTGGTGGTGGTAATATTGGTTTAAATTTAGCTAAATTATTAGAAAGCAATTTTGATGGAGCAAGAATTAAAATTATCGAAAAAAATAAACAAAGAGCTGAAGAAATTGCTAGTGAATTGTCTTCTTCAATTGTAATTAATGGTGATGCTCTTGACGAAGAAATCTTAAAAGAAGCAAATATTGAAGAGACTGAGACTGTTTTAGCTTTAACAAATGATGATGAGAATAATATTATGGCTTGTGTACTAGCAGAAAAATCTGGGCAGAAAAAAAGAACTATTGCTATCGTAAATAAGTCAAATTATAGTTTATTACAAAAATCTTTAAACATCGATGATTTAGTAGATCCAAGAATGACCACGGTTTCAAGAATAATGGAACACGTTCATAAAGGAACTATAGGAACTGTTTATTCTTTATTGGACGGTGAATACGAGTTTATTGAAGCAAAAGTTTTAGAAAAATCTGAATTATTAAATAAAAAAATTAAAGAAGCTAATTTACCAGAACATATAAGAATAGGAGCGATTGTTAGAAAAGAGAAAGTTATAATTCCTAGATCTGATTTTAGTTTTGACAAAGATGATTTAGTTGTTTTTTTAGCAAAAAGAGAACATTTAAAAGAAGTAGAGAATATATTTAGAATTAATTCTATATAAAAAACTGATGAATGTTAATTTTAAGGGAATTCTATATTATTTGGGTTTATTTACTTTTCCATTAAGCATTCTTTCTTTTTTTAATATTTTATTTTCATCATATTTTAAATTTTTGCTTAATATCGAGTCGTATACTTTTACCCTTTTTTTATCTTTAACACTTGGAATTTTTTTTTACTATTTAGGAAGAAAATCTAATAAAAAAATAGAATTTTATGAGCAGCTCTTACTTATTATTTTAATTTATATTTCAACATCATTTTTAATTTCAATCCCTTATTATCTAAGTAATTATCAAATAACTTTTGTTAACTCCTTATTTGAAGCTTTTTCAGGTGTTACTGGTACCGGTTTTACTATTTTTAAAAATATAAAATATATAGATCCTACATTAGTCTTGTGGAGATCTGCCTCTCAGTGGATAGGTGGATTGTATTTTTTAGTTTTTTTAATTTTATTTTTTTCAAATTCACAATTTAATTACAAACTTAATAAGCTTGTTTATAGCAGTGATAAAAGTTTAAATCCCGAGATTAACATCAAAAAAATATCTTTGCATATTTTTTTCTTATATTCTTTTTTCACAGCGTTAATATTCATTCTATTTTCATTCTCTGATATAAGACTTCTAAATAGTTTAAACCTCGCCTTAACAGTAATTTCTTCTGGTGGCTTTTTACCAACGAATTCATTAAATCAAATTATAAGGACTAATATTCAAGAATTTATACTTATTCTGTCCTTTATTTTAACGACATTAAATATCTTCTTTTTTTACAACCTTTACACTTCAAAAAATATATTCAAAAAACACTACGAAGATATTGCGTTAATTATTTTAATAATTATTTTATCTTTAATCGCTATATTTTCCATTAACAAATTAAATTTACTAGATGTCTTATTAAATATTTTGACTTCGATTAATACTTCAGGGATATCAATCAACAAATCTCCGAATAATTTTTCTTTATTTTTTTTATTTCTAACAATAATTGGGGGCTCAATAATATCTAATACTTCTGGTATCAAGTTTTTAAGGATCTACATTTTATTGAAAGCTTCTTTTATAGAGATACTAAAATTAGCTAAACCGAACAATATTGTAAAAAAAAATTTGTTATTCTCAGATAACAAAATAGACAGTGAAATTATTAAATTATCTTTTTTTATATTTATCTCTTTTTTTATAAGTATAGCAGTGCTTTCTTCCATTTTATTAACTGATAGTATTAATTTTGAAAATTCATTTAAATTATCAATACTTACTTTAACTAATACAGTTAATTCAAATTTGTACGGTATAGAAAATTTAAATTTTGCAAATTTATTAACAAGTTCAAAACTTTTTATTATTATATTTATGATAATTGCTAAAATTGAGTTAATATCGATTGTTATATTAATTAAAAAATTATTTTTAAAAAACTAAATGTCTAAAATTTTAATTATTGGAGCTGGAACAATGGGTGCAGCTTTTTCTATACCATGTTTAGATAATAATCATGATGTTAATATTGTCGGAACACATTTAGAAGATAATTTTATTGATGAATTAAAAAAAAATGATAATTGTCACCCCAGTTTACGAATTAAGATACCAAAAGCTATAAACTTATTTAAATCTAATGACCTAAAAAATATTTCTAAATCAAAGCTTGATCTTATAGTTTTAGCTATCAGCTCTAAGGGTATTACTTGGTCCGCTGAGCAGCTTTCTTTATTAGCTTCAAATGATGATTTACCACCCATCCTTTTGTTAACAAAAGGATTGAATATATTTCAAAATAATTTTGAAATTTTAGCTAATAAATTAAAAAGACTTTTAAAAGAGAAGGGGATTGAAAAAGTTTCCATCTCAGCAATTGGAGGCCCATGCCTAGCTGCTGGCTTGGCTAACAAAATAAATACAAATGTAGTGGTAGTTAATGAAAATATATCTATCGCTCGTGATATCTCGATTTTATTTAAGACTAACTATTATCATCTAGCATTTTCAGATGATATGATTGGTGTTGAAACCTGCGCTGCAATTAAAAATATTTATGCAATAGCTATTGGAGCTTCAAAAGGAGTTTGTGGAGTAAAACTTTCAAAGGACTCTATAGATAACAATCATTTAAATACGGCTGCCGCTCTTGTTAAGCAATCTATTTCAGAAATGATTTTTTTTATTGAAAAAATTAAAGGAAAAAAAGAAACAGTTTTAGGTTTAGCTGGAATTGGTGATTTATACGTTAGCGCTGATGGGGGGAGAAACAGTAAAATGGGTTCTCATTTAGGTGATGGCCTCACCTATAGTGATGCAAAAAAAACAAAAATGAAAAATACAACTGTTGAAGGTGCGGACCTAATCTTTCAAATAGGCAAAAAAGTTAAAGAAGACTTTAGCGACAAACAACTGCCATTAATGATTGCTACAATTAATTCTATCTTAGATGACAAAAAACTTGAGATTAATTGGAAAAATTTCTATTAGTAGGCTAAACAATATAAAATGATTAAAATTGGAATAAATGGTTTTGGTAGAATTGGTAGACTTGTATTGCGTGCTGTTCTTGAAAATTTCAGAGATAAAATACAAGTAGTTGCTGTAAATGGGCCTGGTAATATTGATGCCCATATTCAATTATTTAAATATGACAGCACACACGGAAAGCTTCCTTTTGCTGTTAAAAAAAATGACAAAGGCTTTTCAGTGGAAAACCAAAATATTATTTTTTTATCAGAAAGGGACCCAAATAATATTCCATGGGGAAAATTAAATGTAGATGTAGTTTTAGAGTGTACTGGTAAATTTAAATCAAAATTGCAAGCTGGATTACATTTGAAATCAGGAGCTAAAAAAGTAATAATATCTGCTCCAAGTAAAGATTGTGATCTAACAGTTATATATGGAGTAAATAACCATTTATTAGAGAAAAAACATAACGTGATATCATCAGGTTCTTGTACTACTAATTGCTTGGCTCCTTTGGCAAAAGTTTTAGAAGACAATTTTGGTATAGAATACGGTTTTATGACTACAATTCATAGTTTTACTAGCGATCAAAGATTATTAGATAAAGTTCATGGTGATTTAAGAAGAGCAAGAACTGCTTCCCAATCATTAATACCAACATCAACTGGTGCAGCTACTGCAATAGGTCAAGTGATACCTAGCTTAAAAGGTAAATTAGGTGGTATATCAATTAGGGTTCCTACCACCAATGTATCTTTAATTGACTTAAGTTTTGTCAGTAAAAAAGAAACCAATGTTGATGAAATAAATAGAATTATTACAGCCGCATCTAATTCAAAAGAATTAAAAGGTGTGTTAACTATAAATAATGAACCTCTAGTCTCAATAGATTTCAATCATGATCCGAGTAGCTCAATATTTGATACCACTCAAACAAATGTTATTCATAAAAAGTTTTGTAAAATTTCAGCCTGGTATGACAATGAATGGGGTTTTTCAAATAGAATGTGTGATACCGCTATTCAAATAGGTAAGCTCATATAAATATGGATAAAATTAATGAAATATCAAATAAATTAGTCAATGCTTTTTTAAAAAATAAATTAATTTCCCCTATACCTGTTAAGTATACTAAAAATATTAATGAAGCACAAAAATTAAGAAAACTTTGTGAGAGTAAAGTAAAAAAACCAATTATCGGATTTAAAGCCGGAGGAACAGCTATACCTGTTCTTAAGAAACTTGGAGAAAAAGAACCTTTTTATGCATCTATATATAATCATAATTTTATTAAGAGCGGGCAATCTGTTAAAATTAACAAATACACCTTAGGAATAGAATTAGAAGTTTGCTATTTAATTAAAAAATCTTTTTTTACCTCAAGTGGCCCGATCACAATGAAGAGCATTAATAAATATATCTCTCATATGGCGCCTTGCATTGAAGTTGTTGGTTATCGTCAAAGAAAAAATGGTTTAAAATATTTAGGAGATATATGTGGAGATTTTGGTGCTAATGTTAAGTTTTTGATTGGTAAAAAGAAAAAATTTAAAAAAATTAAAATTGAAAATTTAAAAACTAATATAAGAAATAAATCTGCTAATCAGTATGTTGATGGAAATACAAATACAGTTTATATAAATCCTCTAAATTCTTGTAGATTTGTTTTAAATAAAATTAAAAAAGACAAAATAAATCTTAACAAAGATTTTTATATTTTTACTGGATCTACAGTTGGTGTTGTACCGATTATCAAAAAAGGTCTTTACCATGGTGTTGTAGAAAAGCTTGGTTCTGTTCAAGCTAAAATTATTTAATACACTCTTTTCTCTTTTTTTAACGTATTTTTATCTTGTGCGTCATTTTGCTACTGATTATCATTATCATATATTTGACAATGCGTATTATTCTCAATATAGAAAACATTCTCAATATAAAACAAAAAAAAAAGGAATAAAAAATGAAAAAATTAGGAATTATTGCAGGTTTTTTAACTCTGTTAATTAACACCGTTTATGCAATGGATGAAATAAATATTTTTAGCGCTAGACATTATGATTCAGATGTTCAACTTTATGAAAAATTTACCTCAAAAACTGGAATTCAAGTAAATGTTGTTTCTGGAAAAGACAAAGCTTTAATAAAAAGAATAAAAGAAGAAGGTAAAGATTCTAAAGCAGATTTATACATAACCGCAGATGCAGGAAGACTAGGCGCAACTCAAGCAGCAGGATTATTTCAAAAAGGGGCCAGTTCCTCAGGAATAAAAAAAACTGTACCAGCTAACTTAAGAACTGCATATTGGACAGGAATAGCTAAAAGAGCTCGTGTTATATATTACAATCCTTCTAAAACAACCCCTGCTCCTGATATGAGTTACGAAGATTTAGCAGATCCAAAACTAAAAGGTAAAGTTGTCATTAGGCAATCTAATAACGTTTACAATCAATCTTTAGTTGCGTCTTTAATTAAAAACAACGGATCAAAACAAACTGCTGCATGGGCAAAAGGAATAGTATCTAATTTTGCAAGACCAGCTAAAGGCAATGATAGAGCACAAATATTAGCTGTAGCCGCAGGTGAAGCGGATTACGCAGTAGCCAACACCTACTATATTGCTTTAATGTTATCTGGCTCTAAAGGTCCAGAACAACAGACAGCTGCAAAAAAGGTAAGACCTTTTTTTCCAAATCAGATGGGTAGAGGAACTCACATGAATATTAGTGGTGGAGGAATATTAAAATATGCACCTAATAAAAAAAATGCAATAAAACTTCTTGAATTTTTAGTTTCACCAGAAGCGCAAGAACATATTGTGAATAATACTTATGAATATCCAATTATAGAAAGTGTAAAGCCTAGTAACTTAATTGGTCAATTTGGCCTTAACTTCAAACAAGATCTAAAAACTAAAGTTTCCACTTATTACAAGAATCAAGCAGAAGCTTTAAAGATCATGACTGAAGCCGGTTGGAACTAAAATAAAAGCTAATTAATAAAATGAAAAAGCGAGCAATTAAAAAAGTAGAAAATTTAAGTACACTTTTCACTAGTTGCTCGCCATGTTTAAAGGAAGCAAAAAAAATTCAACAAAAAATTGGAAATAGAAGTGCATCTGAGATTAAATTAGGTGAAATAAAGCAGATTGTTAAATCTTTATTTAATAACAAAAATTAAAAACTTAGAAAGGTTTTAAAAAAATGATTTGGGATAAATTAAATAGATTTACAAAGATAACAAAGTTTAAAAGTCTAAGCGAAGCTTCAAGAAAAGGAGATATAAGCCAACCTACATGGAGTAGAAATATTTCAGAGCTAGAAAATGTTTTTGGAACAAGATTAATTTTAAGAGACCACAATGGAATTAGATTAACCAACAAAGGAAAGGATTTATTGGAAATAGTTCAAAATTTTAAAACAAATTTGAATGATTTCAAGTTTAGAAATTAAAAACAATCAATTGTACGAACTATTTAAAAGTCATATAGTTTAATGATTAAAATTTACAAAAGGTACAATGTCATTTAGAAAAATAAGCATATGGTATATTGCATCCTTATTAGTAACTTTGCTAGTGGCAATACCTATTTCAACAGTACTTTTTAACTCTTTTGTAACATCTAGTGAGTATTTAATTCTTTTAAAAAATACTTTCCTCACAGACTATATTTTAAACTCTTTTATTGTTTTGTTTGGAGTTCTTTTTTTAACTTTTATTTTTGGTGTTTCTACCGCTTATTTTATTTCATTTTATAATTTTCCAGGAGCTAGTTTTTTTAACTGGGCTTTAATTCTCTCTTTCGCTGTTCCTCCTTATATATACGCATATTCTTTGACTGCATTTTTCGAAAATTATGGAACGCTTTTTTCAATTTTGACTAATTTCTTTGGTGATTACGAATATAATCAGTATATTCCAAAATTTGATGGCATCACTGGATCGATTCTCTCCATGTCTTTCTCTATCTTTGCCTATGTTTACGTTTTAACTAGAGCTTCTTTTTTTTATCAATCACATAATTTAATTGAAGTAAGTAAGAATTTAGGTTTATCAACTAAACAGAGTTTCTTTAAGGTAGTTTTACCATCAGCAAGACCAGCAATTGTTGTAGCTTTGTCACTGGTTTCTATGGAGGTGTTGTCTGATTTCGGAACAGTGTCTTTTTTTAGTGTATCAACTTTAACAACCGGGATTTATAATGCGTGGACTGCTTTTGATGATTTAAAAACTGCTAATCTGCTATCATTTATTCTTTTACTTTTTATTTTAATTATTTTTTTCACTGAAAATTATTCTCGTGGTGGAGCTAGATATCATCAACCCTCAAAAGGTTTTAGACCAATTTCTAAAATTCAATTAACTGGTGTAAAATCTTTTTTGGTTTTAACTCTTTTTTTTCTACTCTTTTTTCTCAGTTTCTTATTCCCCTTGAGTCAGATGCTTTACTGGACTTTAAAATTCCCAAAGTATCTTAAAGATTTAGATGTAATTAATTTAAATTTAAATACACTTTTTGTAGTTATTTTATCAACTTTTTTTTTAATTGTTTTTTCTTTCTTAACAAACTATGGAAATAGAGTGTCTAAAAGTAAGTTGTTAGATTATTTAAATACTTTTTCAATTTCAGGATATGCTATCCCAGGAGTTATTTTAGCTGTGGCTTTAATCTCTTTTTTTGCATGGTTAAGCGACCTCATGAATTTACTTTTTGGCATAGCTAGTATTAAGTCTATTTTTATTGGATCAATTTTCGGCCTTGTAGTGGCGTATTTTATTAGATTCTATTCTTTGGCGTTCAACGGAATTAAATCAGGATATTCTAAAATTAATCAATCAATTGATGAAAGCTCATATTTATTAGGAAATTCTAAATTTAAAACTTTCAGCTTTGTTCATCTTCCTTATCTAAAAAATAGTATTTTTCTAATTGGTATTTTACTTGCTGTAGAAATTATACGTGAATTGCCTCTTACATTAATTCTTAGGCCATATAATTTTGAAACTTTTGCTACCATGGCTTATAATTATGCTGCTCAGGACTTACTCGAAGCTGCGGCTGCTCCTTCTTTGTTTTTAATTTCATGGGCTAGTATTTTTATTTTTATTACTTCAAAATATATACTTTCTGAAAAATAGGGTTATATTAAATAATATTATGAACTCTAATTTTCTCGAAATACAAAATGTAACTTTTACTGCTAGTAAATTAAATAAGATTAACAATGTTTCTTTTAAAATTGAAAAAGAGGGAGAGATTGTTTCTTTACTAGGACCTTCTGGAATTGGCAAAACTACGATATTGAGAACCATAGCTGGGTTGCAAAATCTGGAATCTGGTAAGATTATACTTAAAGGAAAAGTTATATCTTCAGATAATTTTAATTTAGAACCGGAAAATAGAAATGTTGCATTATCTTTCCAAGACAATAGCTTATTTCCACATTTCACAATTATAGAAAATATTAATTTTGGATCTAAGAGAAATAGTAATAAAAAATTTAAATATACGGCTGAAGATTTGATTAAAATACTAAAACTAGACGGATTAGATAAAAAATTTCCCCATGAAATTAGCGCTGGTGAAGCACAAAGAGTATCTTTAGCAAGGTCTTTAATGTCTAAACCAGATTTGCTTTTGCTTGACGAACCTTTTGCAAATATTGATCAAAGTTTAAAAGAAGAGCTCCAATTTAAAATCAAAAAGTTATTAAAAGATGTTAACATTACAACTATAATAGTTACTCATGACTCCTACGAAGCTTTTTATATGGCTGATAAATGTGGAATTCTTTTAGATAAATCACTTAAACAGTATGATGTTCCTTACAATATTCATCACGAACCTAACTCTATGGAGGTAGCAAAGTTTTTAAATAGAGGTGTTTTTGTTAATGCAAAAGTAATTAGTAACGACTGTGCTGTACATAGTTTGGAACATAAAGAACTAGGACTAATTAAAGGAAAATTAATAAATAACTTTCCTGTTGGCTCTGGAGTAAAACTGTTATTACAACCGGAAGACTTAGAGCATGACGATCTAAGCAAATTAAAATTAGAGGTTGTAGATAGAAAATTTAGGGGTACTAATTTTGTATATACTCTTGAAACAAATAGCAAAGAACGTATACCTGTATTTGTGCACTCACATCATCTTCACCAACATAAACTTGAAGAAAGTTTTGGTATAAAGACACCAATATTTATTGACCATTTAGTTTGTTTTTAGATAAAATTATTTATATTTTTTTCTTAAAAAGTGATATTACTAATTATCTTTTGCGCTCTTAGCTCAGTTGGATAGAGCATCGGTTTTCTAAACCGAGGGTCGATGGTTCGAATCCATCAGAGCGCACCAAATAGTTGATAAATTATATATATTGTATTTACAATAACTTCTCAGAACATATGTAGTCTAATATTATTAGTTTTGTTGATCTCCCTATATATTTAAACCATAATGGGTCGTTTTGAAATTTAATTTCAAAATTTTGTTAATAAAAAAATAGGAATAATTGTTATGATAAAATCATTAAAAAATTTGATTTTAATAATTAGTGCTTCGCTATTATTGATCGCTTGTGGTCAACAAGGTGGTGGTGCTGGTTCAAAAAAATCAAAAACATTAGACAATACAAAAAAAGCTGGTTTCGTTAAATGTGGAGTTTCACAAGGACTTCCTGGATTTTCAAATGCTGATGCGTCTGGAAATTGGACTGGTATCGACGTTGATGTATGTAGAGCTGTAGCTGCTGCTGTTTTAGGTGATGCGGATAAAGTTAAATATACTCCATTAAGTGCGAAAGAAAGATTCACAGCATTAACATCTGGGGAAATTGATATTCTTTCAAGAAACACTACTTGGACACTATCAAGAGATGCTGACATTGGATTAACTTTTGTGGGCGTTAACTTTTATGACGGTCAAGGTTTCATGGTCAGAAAAGACTCTGGTATTAATTCAGTTAAAGATTTTAAATCAGGTATTTCTGCTTGTACAAACACAGGAACTACAACAGAGTTAAATATGAGAGATTTCTTTAATTCAAACAACATTAGCTATGAACCAATCGCTTTTGAAAAAGCTGATGAAGTTGTGCAGGCTTATGATGCTGGAAGATGTGATACTTACACTACAGATAAATCAGGTTTAGCTGCTCAAAGAACAAAAATGAGCTCTCCTGATGATCATAAAGTGTTACCTGAAACAATTTCTAAAGAGCCACTTGGACCAGTTGTACGTCAAGGTGATGCTGTTTGGGAAGACATTGTTAGATGGTCT
>MDTF01003442.1_pt1 | contig 17093 bp, 16 predicted proteins | sample 811191 | NCBI WGS metagenome assembly MDTF01 (sample SAMN05326649, study PRJNA326480) | marine metagenome | isolation source: seawater | place: Southern Ocean | collected 2011 | reverse complement strand
TGTATATTGATCCTCATAACAAAACTAATTTTTTTCTGCATCATGGAGACCTTACGGATAGTAATAGTATTTATAATATTATTAATAAAGTTCGCCCAAATGAAATTTATAATTTGGGGGCACAAAGTCATGTGGGTGTTTCTTTTGAAAATCCAGAATTTACAGCAGAAGTTACAGGAATTGGAACATTAAGAATACTTGAAGCAATAAGATTTTTAAAGATTAAAGGAATTAAATTCTATCAAGCTAGTACGTCAGAATTATTTGGTGAAACTTATGGCAAAAATATCTTTGATGAAAATTCTAAATTTTATCCGAAATCACCTTATGGCGTAGCTAAGCTATATTCATACTGGATAACTTCTGTGTATAGAGAATCTTATGGTATATTTGCATCGAATGGAATTCTATTTAATCATGAAAGTCCGAGAAGAGGTGAAACATTTGTAACTAGAAAAATAACCAGGTTTTTAACAAAAAAAAAGTTAGGCTCTAAAGAAATTATGTATTTGGGGAATTTAAACGCTAAGAGGGATTGGGGGCATGCTAAAGACTATGTTGAAATGCAATGGAGAATTTTACAGCAAAAAAAACCAGATAATTTTGTTATAGCCACTGGAGAAGCATATAGTGTTAAACAATTTGTAAACATAGCCTCAAAATTTTTGAATTTTAACATTGTGTGGGAAGGCAAGGGGTTAAGTGAAAAAGGTTATTTAATAAAAGGTAAAAAAAAAGAACTAATCATTAAAGTTGATAAAAAATATTTTAGACCAAATGAAGTTGAATATTTAAAAGGTAATTCCAAAAAAGCTTTTAAACAACTTAAATTTAAGCCAAAATATACATTTAGAACATTAGTTCAAGACATGGTACAGGCTGATCTTAAATTAGCAGAAAAAGAAAAACTCTCTAAATTTTAACTTATATTAATGAATGCATACGTAGCTTTTATTGTTATTTTAATAGCAGTATTTGCAATAAATCATTTTCTCCACAAAGTTTCATTCGTAAAAGATAGAAAAAAAAACTTAACTCATAAAAGTTTTATAGATAGCAAGTCTAAACCGCCTTTTTCAGGAGGTATATTATTTTTGATAAGTTTAATAATTTTTTTACCAAATGATCATTATCTATTAAAAATATTTTGTTTTATTATTTTTTTAATTGGTTTTTTTTCAGATATAGAAATATTTAAATCACCAAACTTTAGATTTCTTGCTCAATTAATTTTTATAACAATATTTGTGATTTTGAGTCAAACTTTTATAACATCAACTAAAATTGATTTCATAGATTTATTTTTAGGAAATTTTTTATTCAAAGTATTTTTTGTTACTTTTTGTCTTTTAATCCTAATCAATGGCACTAACTTTATAGATGGTGTGAATACACTTGTCATAGGTTACTACTTGTTAATATTATTATTTTTGCAAAATATTTACACGAATCTAGATGATCAAACTTTCTCAGTGGGTATCTTAAATTTTTTAATATTTTCATTAATAGCATTATTCATTCTAAATTTTTTTAACCTATTATACCTTGGAGATAATGGAGCTTACTTAGTATCTTTTATAATTGGGGTTTTGTTAATCAATCTTGCAGAAAAGTATACATCTGTTTCACCATATTATATCGTCAATTTATTATGGTATCCAGCATTTGAAAATTTATTTTCCATATTAAGAAAATTAAAGAATAAAAGTTCTGCTTTTCAACCAGATAACCTTCATTTACATCAACTAATTTTTTTATATCTAAAAAAAAATATTAAAAATAATAAAATAATTAATACATTTACTGGGTGTATTATTAATTTGTATAATTTTTTTGTATTTTATTTAGCTACACTTGATTATTCAAACACCAAATATCAATTATTATTAATTTTTATGTCTTTATTGATTTATAATATTTTATATATTACTTTAAAAAATAAAACTATTAAGAGATAAGTGTAAAGTTTTCGAAACTACTGAAAATAAATAGTTATTAAAAATCTAAGAAATATTATTAAATTTATTTCTTATAAAAATTTGTTTTTTTCAAATATATAGGTGCCAACAATCTACCAATTGACCTTGCTAGTAAATTAAAGAATTCGTATCGATAATATTTATGATTTATTATTAATAAAGACAATATAGAGGAAAATAGATAATAAAAAAATTTCATATAATTAATTAAATATCCATTAATAAATCCATATAATTTTGTATCTATGTACATACCTAGGACACCCAATCTAAAACTTCTATTAGTTACCCATTTTAAACTATTTCTATGTAAATGAGTTTTTTCAAAAACTTTAAGTGTTTTTGACCAAATAATTTTATATCCAAGTTTATTTAAGGTAGCAAAAAAAAGCTGATCTTCTCCAACTCCAAACTTATTAAGCTTCTTATCAAAATATATATTTTCTTTTTTAATAATATTTTTTTTAAATATAACGTTATTACTCGCAGCCCAATTAACTAGAGTATTATTCTTGTAAATTTTCTTTTCAAATATTTCAGATGTATTCTTTTCATTCTGTTTATAAACCTGAGGTCCAGTCATTATATCAGCATCATAATATTTAATTAATTTTAAAATATTTTGAAACCAATTTCTATGTATTGTGCAATCGTCATCAAAAAATGATATGAAATCACAATTTATTTTTTTTGCTTCTTTTAAACATCTATTTCTGGCGTTAACTATTCCTCTTTTTTTTTCATTTATATATGAAATTTTAAATTTAAATTTTTTACATATATTTTTTACAGTAAGATGAGAGTTATTATTTATGGTATTATCAACGATCACAATTTGAATATTAGAACCAAAAGGTAACAGGACTTTTTCAATACTTTTTAAGCATAAAATTAAATCACGATTTCTTTTATATGTGCAAATACAAATTAAAAAATTCATTGTTGTTTATTTGTTATAATTTCATTTAAATTTTTGTAATGACTATATTGAGTAAATATCTTTATTCTTTTTTTTAATTCAAGTTTATTTTGATAAATATTATCATTACTTGTTTCTAAAAATTCTTGAAATTTAATTATCAAATCATCGATATTATTGTTTTCAAATATAAAACCATTATTCTTAAGAATTTCTTTGGGCCCATTTGGACAATTACTTGAAATAATGTTCGTATTGGCTAATGCTGCCTCTACTAGCACAAAACCTGGATCCTCCCACAATGAGGACAAAATAAAGCATTTTGCCCTCAACAAAAATTTAAATACATTATTTTGATAGCCCAACATGTGTATTCTATTACTAAGATTTGAATCTAAAATAATCTTATTTAATGCTTGTTTTTGCTCACCTTCTCCAATTATCACAAGATGAATATTTTTGTGTACGCTGGATATTCTAATAAAAAAATTAACTAACAATTCAAAATTTTTTTGTTTAGTTAGCCTCCCTATACCAAGAATAAACTGAACATTCTTAAGTTCTTCTTGTTGTAAGTACTCATTTTTTTTTAAAACAAACTCTTTCATGCTTATTATAGGATCACTTAATACTGATAATTTATTCTTTTTGAATATTTTTTTTTTAATTAGATAATCATACGTAGCTTTAGTTGGGCAGGTAATTTGATTTATTTTATTAGAAAATAATTTCCAAAATATGAATCTTATAAAATTAATTTTAGGTAATCCAGAGATTCTTAAAATTATTTTAGTTTTTTTATTAAAAAATAAAGATAAAAAAATTGGTAGTGAGGTCATTAAATGTATTATTAAATAATCTGGCTTATCTTTGTTGATTAAATTTTTAAGGTTAAAAAAACTCCAAAAAAAAATTATCATGTAAGAAATCCTACTTTTTAAAAAACTACCTTTAGGTAAATAATTTAATAGCTTAATTTTACTTAATTCTATTACATTAACTTTTTTATGAATTATTTTTTTAAATCTATCCCATTCTCCAATCGAGTTTATTAATGAAATATTTATCTCTCCTTTTTTAGAAAATTTTACTAAGGATTCTGCAGACCTCATAACTGCCTTAATAGTAGCAATATTAGTAAAAAAAGGAGACCAGTAATAAATTTTCATTTTTTAATAATAAAAAAAAACCCAATAGGATAGATTTCACTTAATTTTGTTTTAACGAAAATTTGTATTAAAGAATCTAATATAAATGATAAGACCAGAATCAACTCTTTAAGTATGGGGAAGAATTTTAAGTAAGGGTTAATTAAACTGAACGAAGCAATAAATGGCCCATACCCTAATGGCTTGACATTAATTTTTACAAATTTTTTTTTTAAGTTTTCATAAAAAAAATCTTTTGTAAATCTAAAATAATCATTAGGAGCACCATGAACTTGATAAATAAACGGAGTTGATCCAACCAAAATTCCATTTTTTTTTAAAATATTATTTATCTGATGAAAAGCATTTTCAGTATTTGGTAAATGCTCCAAGACATTAAAAATAATAACATTATCAAAAATATTTTTTTTTAATTTTAAATTTTTTGTTAAATCTAATTTTATATAGTTGATGTCATTATGTTTATATATATTTGAGAGTTTAAAGTGAGAATTGCCAATAAAAAAATTATTAAAATTTTTTGTCTTATTTTTATAAGCACCAAATTCGATTGAATTTCCTTTTAATTTGATATTTTTACATTCATAAATTTGATAAGCTCTTAGCAACGAGTAACCTCTAAAATTTGATGTAATTATATTTAAAAATTTTTTTAACATTGAGTTTTTTATGTAATAAAATTAAATTATTATCCTTAGTATCTTTATTGTTTACATTATTAAATGCAATTATAGTTATTTTGTGGCTATAAAAGACAAAACTAAATTCTTTTACTTTTTTTCATATCTTAAATTAGTTAAGGAAAATATGATCCAAAATAAAGAGCCATTAAATGTACTAAATATTCCAGCCCCAGGCAGTAAAGGTGTGAAAAAAATTAATAAATATCCAGTATTACTTAAATGACTTATGTCTTTATTTTTAATAAACATTTTAAAGTTTTTAATTACAAATCCTATAACTAAATAAATGATAAGTAGGTACCCTAGTAATCCTTGCTCTGATAAAATTTCAAAATGGATTTGATGTGGATGAGTACTACATCTTTGTTTTGAAAATTTTATTTGCTTATTTAAATATATTTCTTTTGAGCATTCTAATCTAAAATTTTTATTTCCAACACCCAAAATAGGGTAATTTTTAAAAATTTGTATTGCTGTATCGTAATGAGCAAAATACTTTATATTTTCAAATTTATTTAAAATTGATGATTGTGCTTCGATAGCTATAATACCTTTTAAAACATTGCTATATCTGTCACGTGTACTTTTGTTAAAAATAAGAAAACAAGAAATTAAGAAAATAAATAAAGCTAATAGTACCTTATAATTTATATTCAAGTTATTTTCTTTAATAAAGTAAATGATTGTCAAAAATAATAAAATTGATCTGATAGAATTTGATCTTTCTCCTGTTACAAAAATGGACAAAGGTATTAATAAAAAAATTATCATTAGCAATAAAGTTAAATTTTTGTTTTTTTTGTCGTTTAAAAAATATGATATTGATGCATACCCGAAGCAAAAAATGAAACCACCAACAACTAGTTCATCTTTAAAAAAAGAGACAATTCTTGAGCTATCTGGGCTAATATTTCCTATAATATTTTTTCCAGTAAATTTTTCAAAAAAAACATCTGCTATTACAACCAATATTATAATAAGCCAATTTTTGTGAACAAAATCTAAAACCTTATTTTTTTTTAATAATATAGTGAATGCAAAAACCAATAATATAAATTTGATAAAAAAAAGAGATCTTAAAATACTATCATTTTCAAAAAAGGTACTATTCTGGTTTTCAATTATAAAATAGTAAGAATAAAGGGAGTTTAAGTTTAAAAAAACATACAAAATCATTAGATACAGGAAGATATCTTTTTTTATCCATGTCCATAATTTAAATTTCAGGCAATAAATTAAAAATAATATATCTATTATCAATATGTTGATATTAATTGAGGCATTTCCAATAATTAAAGAAATAGGTAATATACTAAATAAAAATATAGATAATTTATCAAAGATGTTAAATTTATTATTTAATAATTGATTAAATAATTTCATGAACTATACAATTTGTTTTAATTTTAAATGTCTCAAGTTTTAATATTATTATTATTTTATTTACTAATTTTGTACTCAATCTTAGGATATGGAAAGATATTTACATTATTTAATTCAAATTATCAAGCAAGCTCATTTGATGGTCTTTTAGGTTTAGCTTTATTAATTCTTGTTTCCTATTTTACTAATATATTTTTTTCACATAACTTTATTCATAATTCTTTAATTATTTTTTTTGGTTTACTAGTTTTTATTTATGATTTCATAAAAAATTTTTCAAAAAGAATTTCTGAATATAGGGACATAACGGTAATCTTTTTAATCATTTTTATTGCTATTTTAATGTATAAAAATCATGATGATTTTTACTATTATCATTTCCCTTACACAATAATACTTACTAATTTTGAAAAAATTTTTGGACTTGGAAATTTAAATCACGGCTTTAGAACAGCATCTTCTATATTCTATCTAAACTCTTTGTTTTATTTACCAGTTATCAAATACTTCCTAATGAACAGTGGTGCAGCTTATATTTTAGGCTTTTCTAATTATATTCTTTTTAAGAATATTAAAGATTCAATTAAAAAAAAAGATTTTAACCATATTATGTTTTTGTCAATATTATCTTTGATTTATATAAACACTATTTTTTCAAGAATTGCCGAACATGGTACTGATAGGTCAGCGCTAATCTTAATTTTTGTAATGAGTATTTATTACTTGAAAAGTATGACCGTTAAAAAAAATGAAATTGATAAAAATTATTTTAATAATTTTTATTCTAAATTAGCACTCTTATTTGCAATTATTATATCTTTAAAATCATTTTATATTATTTATTTGATAATATTTTTATTGTGGTTTTTTCAAATAAATAAATTTTTTAGATTTAGTCAACTTTTTAGTTTTATTATTAAAAGTTATTATTCATATATATTTATACTTTTTTTTTCTTTTACAATTTTTACAACATTCTCAAATACGGGTTGTTTAATTTATCCAGCAACCTTCACTTGTTTCGAGAATTTTAGTTGGTCTATAGCATTGCAGCAAGTCGATCAGATGCAACTATGGTATGAGCAATGGTCTAAAGCTGGAGCTGGGCCAAATTTTAGGATTGATAATCCAGAGCTTTATGTTTCTAAATTCAATTGGGTTAGTAATTGGATTTCAATGTATTTTTTCACAAAAGTTTCTGACAATATTTTCTCTGTAACTTTAATTTCAATAATTGTATTAATTCTATTTTCATACAATTGTCCAAAAGGTACAAGAATCAATTACAATTATAAATTGTTTTATTACTTAATTTTGATTCTATTTTTTGAGTGGTTTTATAACCACCCCTCATTAAGGTACGGAGGTTATACGCTCTTAGCATTAATTTTTTTTATACCGATTTCGATTTATTTAAGTCAATTTATGTTTGATAAAAAAGTATTAATAAAAAAAATATATTTTATTCTAATGTTAACATTGTTAGTTTTTTTTACTCGAAACATCATAAGAATTAATAAAGAATTTAAACAGTATAGTTACAATCCAGTCAAAAAAGCATTTTTTTATTTAAATAAGGATGGTTTTCAAATTAATGATAGTATTAAAAAATTATATATAAATCATAAAACTAAAAATAAAGGTTTTTTAATAATAAAATAGATTATGAAAAAAAATATAGTCATTACAGGTGGTGCTGGGTTTGTAGGGTCTAATTTAATAAATTTATTAATTAAAAAAACAAAGTTTAATATTATAAGTATAGATAATTATATTTCAGGGTATCGTTCAAATCATATAAAATCGAAAAGAGTTAAATATATCAATGGAAATACTAAAGATATAAAGAAACTATTAAAAGAATATAAGCATATACATTCAATTTTTCATTTTGGAGAATTTTCTAGAATTTATCAGAGTTTTCTACAAATGGAAAAATGCTTAGAGTCCAACTCAGTTGGAACTATTGCTGTTTTTAATTATTGTTTATCAAATAAAATTAAACTAATCTATTCTGCAACATCAGCGACACTTGGAAATGGTGGTAATGATGAAAACTTATCACCTTATGCATTTACAAAATCTAAAAATTTGGAACTTTTAGAAAATTTAAAAAAATGGTTTAAATTTAAATATGAAATCATATATTTTTATAACGTATATGGGCCAAATCAAATTTCTAAAGGCAAAATGGCAACAGTCATAGGAATTTTTGAGAAAAACTATAGAAATAAAATTCCATTAACAGTCGTTAGACCAGGCACTCAGTCTAGAAGGTTTACCCATATTCAGGACACCATTGAAGTTTGCTTTAAAGCCTGGAAGACTAATAAATGTAGACATTATAGTATTTCAAATAAAAAGTCTTATTCCATTGTTGATGTTGCTAAAATGTTTGGAAATAAAATAAAATATTTACCAGCGAGAAGAGGTGAGAGATATGCCTCTGCTTTAACGAATATAAATTTATCAAATAAAGTCTATAAAATTTTTGGTAAGACAAATTTAAAAGATTATATAAAAAATACCTTAAGTAATTCTAAATAAAATTTACTAACTACTTTATTTTATAAATTCTATCTTCAAAAGATAGAAATGGAAATTTAAATTTTTTCAATAACTGAAAATTTGATTTAGCCAGTAAGTTTTCTAAATTTTTAATATTATAATTTTGATACATTTTAGATAAATGAAATTCTATTAATATGTATTTAATTTTTTTGTTATTAATTAGATTGAGAGCACCATTTAAAACTTGCTCTTCATGTCCCTCAGTATCAATTTTTAAAAGATCTATATTTTCTATTTTATTTTTAGAACAAAAATAGTCTAAAGTAATAGTTTCAACCTTTTCACTGCCAATAAAAGATGTTTTTAAACTTCCACCAATTAATAGAGATTTAATCTTATACCACTTAGAAGTTGAATTAATTTTTGAGAAAGTGCTAGTTGAGGATTTTTTATTGATTTTAAGATACCTTGTTGACAGATTTTCACTTACTGCAAGATTAAAGCATATAATTTTATTGTCTTCATTTAAAAGTTTTAAAATTTCAAATATTTCTTTTTGAGGTTCAAATGAGTAAATTTTATTAATATTTTTAAGTCGTCTAATTGATTTTAAAAATTCGCCTTTATGTGCCCCAATATCAAAAATTGTTTGAATATTCAAATTATTCAGAAAATTAAAAATTTTTTTCTGATGATAATTTTTATCTACAATATCAATCAAAAAAGAGAATAGTTTTTCCATATTATTTTAAAGATTTAATATTTAATGTTTTAAAAAAGTTTATAACTAAAAAAACATAAAATCCCGAGGATATAAAAATTGTTCTTTCTAATGTGGTTCTAACAAAATATTCAATAGGTAAGTCTCTAAGTAGATAAGCAAAGAGGATAAATGTAAAACTAAACACAAAATAATAATTGATAGTTTTTACATATTCATCATGTGCTCTATACAGGTTTAATGTTAGTAAAACTATTAGGCCAGCTATAAAATAAAAGTTATTAAGCCCATAGTATAAAACATAAGCAAGTAAAATCTTAATTTTATAAATGAAAGTGTTAAAATTGATATTTAAAATATAGTCAAAATTATAAAAGGGTTGACCATTTACGTTCATTTCAAAAAAAGTATAAATACCAACTTTAAATAAAATTAATAAAGCAATCATTAAACTAGTATATAATTTTATCCTATTTGAAATTTTATTTTGCAAAGTAATTATCATTAGTGATATTGTGGCATATACAATTCCTTCAGCTTTAATCCATAATAGTAAGTTGGCTCCAAAAATAATAAAAATGATATAAACAATATTTTGATAATTTTTTAGTTTAAAGTAAAATTTTGATAAAATAACAAGAATTGAAAAAATTAAAATTTCTTGTAACCCTGAAAATCTTTCATATTTATAGGCAACAAATACTGCCAAAATAAATATTATATTTGATAAAAATTTGTATTTTAGATTATCGTGGCAAACATAAAATATAGAAAAACAAAATAAGTAAACATATGTCAGCCTACCGAAGTATTCATACTTAAGTGGCAGTATATTTGAAAAAAATGCCCATAGATATGATCCAAAGTGAGGATGATAGATATTGTGAGTAAAACTCTCCAGATCAGAAAAATTTTGTCCCTGGGTATAAAATAAAGCTTTAATATAATAAAAATATTTTGCATCCCATCCTAAATTTAGTTCAGCAGCCACATTTATTGAGATGATTATAAATATAATAAAAAAGATACTTATAAATTTTAAATTTTTTATAAAAAGATCTTTTTTTATACTTTTCAAAAAATACACATAAACAAATAATAAAAAATAAAAAATACAATAAAGAATATTCAATAAATTTAATGAAATAGGAAGAATTGACAATAACAATAAAATATTCAAATTAATTATTAAGTTGAATGCCGCTACATCTAGAAAAAATAATTTGTCTCTATTAAGTATTTTTGTTTCATTAACATTTAATGGAACGAATGACATTAAAGAAAATATAATGAAAGCTATAGGAATTTGTAAAATCTCAATCATATCTACTTTATATAATAACAACTATTTTTTTTTTCAATTATATAATGATCCTTTAAATCATATTTATTTCTCAAATTTATAAAAAAATTGATATTTTTATTTTTAAATTTATCTTGATATTTAATCTTAAAAAATAGTTTACTTTTTTTAGTGATTTTAGCAGTATCTAAATTTAATGTAGTTCTTAAACTATTTATATTTAAAGTCTCAATTATTTTCTTATTTTTATTTTCATCTATCGTATAAATACTCATTTCTATATCAACTTTTTTTAAAACATTATTTGTAATTTCAATGTAGTTAATCTTTTTAAATTTATTTGATAAAAAATATAATTCTGAAAATTCGAATAAACTTTCATTAACTTTGCTTAAATAAGATTTAAATTCTAAACCAGGATAATTTAATAATATTGTTTTCTCAGAAACCTTATTAATATTTTTTGTATTTACTATCGACCAACTAACTCCTGGTGCTTGAACATAATTTATTATTTTTGGATTGTCTTTGATATCATATTTTATTTTTAAATATTTTAGAAAGCCAATACTTTCATTGCTGCAAAAACCATATTCTTTTACTAATCTTTCACTATGATTGTATTTTATTAATTCAGCCGAGTTTCTAAAAAAATTTGTTTTTATTCCAAAAAAAATAATTACTATAATCAGTAATATTATTACTTTTTTATTTTTTATATCACCAAACATTTGAATATAATCCCTTTCTTATTTTATCAGAATGTCTATTTGTATAAATTTCATTTTTTTTGATTTTTATACCATTCAATTGTTTTCGAAAGACCTAGTTTTAATTTATAGACCTGCTTAAAACCTAATTTTTTTATTTTTTTTATATCTGGACATCTATTTTTTGTGCTACCTTTTGCAATCTTTTTATGATTGATAAAAATTTTTTTATTAAAAAATTTTGAAATTGTGTTTGCTAATAGATTGATCTTAACCTTTTCATCAGTTCCAATATTGTAAATATTAAGATGTTTTCCTTTTTTTAAAAGCAGGTCAAAAGCATTTACAAAATCATTTATGTAGATGAAAGATCTAGTTTCCTCGCCAGAGCCAAGAATATTGAATTTATTATTCTTAATTTTCTTAAACCTGTTAATAAACTCAGGTATTACATGATCGTTACCCATATTTGGCCCATATACGTTGTGTGGTCTAAATATTATAAGTTTTTTAAAATATTTTTTACCATAGTGAATCCCCATTAATTCGGTTAATATTTTTCCTCCTCCATATGAATACCTTGGATTAAAAATATCGGGTATTTTTAACATCTCATTTTCGTCAGTTGGAATTTTATTGGGCGTTTGGTAAACTTCGGAACTAGATGCGAGGTATAATTCCTTTATATTATTTTCAATACAGCATTCCAAAACATTTAGTATTCCTTTAACTGCAATTTCTAATATTTTTACAGGTTCAGTATAAAATTTTTTAGTACCATTAACGTAAGCTAAATGAATCACTGCATCAGTATTTTTTAATGCATTATTTAAAGCTTTTTTATTTCTAATATCACCTTTTATAAACTTTACTTTATTTTTAAAATCTTTAATTTTGCTTATGCTTCCCCTAGAATTGTTATCAAATATTTTTACATTAAATTTTCTTTTAACTAAAAGTTCACTTATATTTGATCCAATAAAGCCTGTGCCACCCGTAACTAGAAAGGTTTTTTTTTTCATAAGATTATAAAAAAAGTTATATCTTTTTTTTTACATCCTGTGGACTTTTTTTTAACCAAGTAGTGCTTAGGCCATAAAAATACCATCTTAAATATTCTGGTAGCCATTTAATAATTTTAAATCGGCTAGATCCTTCGCTTCTCTCTTCCCATTGCGCAGGAATTTCAAATATTTTTAGTTTTAATCGATTACATTTAGCTAGTAATTCTAACGAATATGCAAAACCAACCTCAGACTCTACGTCTACAGTATTTAATAATTTTCGTGAAAATAATCTAAAACCATTGCTTGCATCTTTGACTGGTATACTTGATAAAAAATATAATGTTGAAGAAGCGATCCTTACTAAAATTGATTTAATTAATGGACATCCTTTCATCGATCCACCTTTTATAAAGCGACTAGCAACAACTACATCATTATCATTTCTGAAAGAATCATACATCTTGTCAATTATGTTTATATTTAACAAGTCATCAGCAGGATAAATAATGACGCAATCAGAATTTCCAAATTTCATTCCTGTCTTAATTGCAGTGCAGGGACCTATTTCTGAATTCTTAACTAAAATTATTTCAAAATTAAATTTTTTGAAATTTTCTTTATATAAAAATATGTCATCATTATTATGATCATAACAAAGAAGCACTCTAAATGAGACTTTAACACTTGTACTAAATTGATCTAATAATTTAATAACTTTATTTCCTTCATTGTAAATAGGAATAATAATTTCAAGAGGTATCTTATCCATATTTTTTTTTAATTTTCTTATATAAATTTAAATTCATAGAAGCATCTTTTGCAATTTTAAAACCTAAGTTTTTAATAATATCATTCCTGCTACAAGGTTTAATATTTTTTTTATACTTTTTATAGTTTAAAAAATCAGACTTTTTTGTGTCACCAATATTGATAACCCCATTAAAATCAGTAGATGAGATATTTTTTATTTCCTTGGTTAATTTATTTATTTCAATCATTGATGTAAAGATATCTGTAGCAGCAGTAGTATGAATAATTTCTTTTTTACTAAAAAACCTAGTTCTAATGATTATAAAGTCACTTAAAATTTTAACAAGATTTTCAGAACAAAGTTTGGTCCAACCATAAACATTATAAGGTTTTAGCCTAGCATTTTCAGAATAATTACCTTTTGTTGAGGGGTAGACACCGTCTGTTGAAATATGAATTAATTTAGTTTTTTTTTGAGAAATAAAATTGTGATGTATTATTTCCTCTACCAAGTTTAGCGTTCCAGAAATATTCACTTTTATAGCTAGTTTTGGATTCAGCTCACACGCACGCATTCTTGCCATTGCTCCACAATTAATGATTAAATCAAAATCTTTTTTGAGTACATTTCTGATGCTCAATTTTTTGAGTAGATTTAATTTTTCTTTAGATGGAGCAAATATAGATTTAAATAATTTTGATTTAAGAATTGTAGAACCAAGTTTTCCGGATCCACCGATTAATAAAATTTTTTTATTTATTCTCAATCAAACCCCAAATATCAACAATAATTTTATTCTTTTGTATTTTTAATTTTTTATAAGCTTTGTGTGGAGTTGCCAAAATAATAATATCTGCTTTTTTAATTAATTCATTCTTAGGTATATTTTCTTTGTTTTCATAAAATTCGTCGGATTGAAAAGTGTTTATTTTTTTTGATTTTAAAAGTTTAACTAATTTTATAGCAAGAGAGTCCCTTATATCATCTGTTTCTGCTTTAAATGTGAGTCCCAGAACACCAATTATTTTTTTTTTTAAATTATATTTTTTTTGTAAATTTTTAATTATAAATTCTGGAATTCCTTCATTTACTGACATTGCCGCATGACCCAATTTAAATCTATGATTATAAAAAGAGGATAATTGCATAGTATCCTTTAAAAGACACGGTCCTGCAGTAAAGCCAGATTCTGGTATATTTGCATTTCTCAAATAACCTTCTCTCATAATATTTCTAATTTTAAAAAAATTTAAATTTTGATTTTGGCAAATCATATAAAATTGGTTTGATATTGAAAAATTAATATACCTATAGGCATTAGAAAATAATTTAACAAGTTCTGCTTCAATAACTTCAGTAAAAATTATTTTTTTGCAGATAGTCTTAAAAAGTTTACCTGATTCTAATATAGCTTTTTTACTTTTTCCAGATACTAACTGAGGTAACTTTGGCAACTCCACAATTGATTTTCCTTGCACTATTCTTTCTGGGCAGTAACTTAAGTTTTTACATTTTTTTTCAATTATTTTATATACCTTTTCACAAATGCCAGGATATATTGAGCTTCTAATTATTATGATTTGATCTTTTTTTATTTTTGTTTTTAAATTATGAAAAAAATTTAAAAATGGTTTTAAATTAGGATTAAGCTGATTCGTTATGGGTGTCCCAATACAAATAATAATATACTTGCTTTTTGAGATTTCATTAATTTGATCTGTAGCATAAATTTTACCTTTTTTTATCATACTAGATAATAATTTTTTGCTATGCTCTTCTAAGAATGGAATTTCACCATTATTAATTTTTTTAATATTTTTTTTATCCTTATCAATTAGAGAGACTTTAAAACCTTTTGAACTAAAAATTAATCCAAGCGGAAAACCAACATGTCCAGCCCCACCTATTATAGAAATATTTCTTTTATTCATAATTGAAAAAATGTATTACAATAATTATTAACATATAAAAATAAAAATTATGAAGGAAAAATCAAAAACAATAAACAAATGTCAAATATCAGGAATAAAAGATTTAAAAACCATAATATCAATTGGTTATTTGCCACCAGTAAATAAATTAAAAAAGATTAATAGTTTATTAACAGAAGATGTTTTTTTCCCATCAGAATTAGTTTATTCAAAAAGCTCTCAATTAGTTCAGTTAAGCACAATAGTTGATAAAGAAATACTTTTTCCAAATGAATATCCTTACACTAGTAGTACAACTAAAATTTTAAGGGAAAATTTTAAAGAATTATATAAAGATTGTAATAAAATTATTGATATTTCATCAAAAGACCTGGTCATTGATATAGGATCAAATGACGGTAATCTTTTAAATAATTTTAAAGAAAAACATAGGGTTCTAGGTATTACTCCAGAAAAAATTGGTAAAATTGCAATTAAAAAAGGAATTCCAACTTTAATAAAATACTTTGACAAAGCTACTGCTAATCTGGTTTTAAAAAATTATGGTAAAGCAAAAGTCATTACTGCAACAAACGTTTTTGCCCATATAGAAAATGTAAAACAATTGATGAGTAACATTTTAAAAATTCTTGATCGAGATGGTGTATTTATAAGTGAGTCACATTACTTGGCTTCATTAATAAAAACTGTACAATATGATACTATATATCATGAGCATTTAAGATATTATTCATTAAAAAGTCTAAATTATTTATTTAACAAATATAATTTAGAAATTATTCACGCAAAAAAAATTAATACACATGGTGGTTCCATTAGAGTTTATGCTGCATATAAAAAAAAATTTAAGATTAACCAAAGTGTAAAAAAAATTTTAGATTATGAAAAAAAATATCTTAATTGGAAAACTTTTAATGAATTTAAAAAAAAAGTTGTTAAATCAAAAATAAATCTTTATTCAATTTTAAAAAAGCTTAAAGAAAAAAATAAAAAGATCTATGGAATAGGTGCACCCTCTAGAGCTAGTACATTAATAAACTATGTTGGCCTCGATGAGAATATTGTAGAATGTGTATTGGAAATAGATGGTTCTTATAAAATAGGCAACTATATTCCTGGAAAAAAAATACCAATACTCTCTGAAAAAAAACTTTATAAAGATCCCCCAGACTTTGTTATTTTGTTTTCATGGCACATAGCCTCTGAATTAAAAATGAATCTAAAGAAAAAAGGATATAAAGGAAAATTTATTATTCCATTACCAAATCCAAGGATAGAAAACTAAACATTTATATTAAAAATTAACTTTTTTTTAATAGGTAGTAAAAAAATGCAGCAATATGTGATGCGCTATTAAATTTTTTATTTTTTATTAATTGAATAATTTTTTCTTTATCACATATAATTATTTTAATTCCCTTTTCAGGTTTTTGTACTTTTTCTAATTTTTCAGAATAATAGCAAATCATTTTTTTACTTAATCTTCCTGGGTCAGGAAATAAGGTCAAGATTTTTTTGGGCTTTAATAATGTTTTATACCCTGTTTCTTCAAGTAATTCTCTTGAAGCACTATCAATAGGTTTTTCTTTTTTATCAACCCAACCACTTGGAAACTCATAATTTATTTTATTAATGGGTTCTCTCTTTTGACAGACTAAAATGAATTTTTTATTTTTTAAGACAGGTATTGTGATGATATTGTCAGGATCCTTGATATAATGATAATATTCTTTTTTTTTATACTTTTTATTAATTAAAAATATTCTTGATGATAAGTGAATTTTATTTTTCAAAGTAAATAATAATATGGTTAAAATAAAAAAATAATCAAACTATATTTGAATTTTTGCTGGTTATTAATTGTAAAAGCTTGGTTTTTTTTAATCAAATACTCCTTTACAAGTTTCATTATACTTTGTATATAGTACCGCCGGTGATTATTGCGAAGGGGTAATACCCGATCCCATTCCGAACTCGGAAGTCAAGCCCTTCAGCGCCGATGGTACTTTGTCTTAAGGCACGGAAG
>MDTF01014466.1_pt1 | contig 17104 bp, 11 predicted proteins | sample 811191 | NCBI WGS metagenome assembly MDTF01 (sample SAMN05326649, study PRJNA326480) | marine metagenome | isolation source: seawater | place: Southern Ocean | collected 2011 | reverse complement strand
GTCCTACTCTTCCGTGTCTTAAGACAAAGTACCATTGGCGCTGAAAGGCTTGACTTCCGAGTTCGGGATGGGATCGGGTATTGCCCTTTCGCAATAATTACCAGGCAGGGTTTATATATAAAAATAATTCAAACATGTAAAGAAACTAATTTTTATTTTTTAATTAAATATTTATAAATAATTGAGGATTTTATTGGTAAAATTAAGCCTAGTTCTAATAATAATAAAAAAATGTAGTCAATTTTTATTTAGAGGATTTTTCAAGCTTTAAAAATATAAACTATAAATTAAGTAGTATTTAGATTTTATTATTTTTTGACGAGTTCAGAGTATGCTCTCAAAGTACCTTCTTTTAAGCTAATCTTAGGTCTCCACCCATAACTATTTGATTTTTGATTATTTAAAATTTTTCTTAGTGTGCCGTCAATTTTTGCTTTATTGAATTTAATCTTTAATTTTGGATTTATTAGCTTAATTGCAAACTGAGCAAATTCTTTGATTGATTTTTCTTTGCTGCTTCCAATGTTAATGAATGTTTCATTAATCTTTTTATGCATAAAGTATATACATGCTTCAGCTATGTCATCTACATAAATTAACTCTCTTTTAGGCTTACCCGAACCCCAAAGCTCTATGAATTTTTTACCACTCAAAGTAGCTTCATGTATCTTTTTTAAAATCGCTGGGTAAAAGTGAGAAGTATTTAGATCATAATTGTCATTAGGGCCATATGTGTTGCATGGCATCAAACACTTATAATTTCTTTTAAATTGATAATTATAGCTTTCACACATTTTAAGACCTGCAATTTTTGCTATAGCGTAAGGTTCATTTGTTTTTTCTAAAGGTCCTGTTAGTAAATAATCTTCTTTAATGGGCTGTTTACAATTTTTTGGATAAATACAACTTGAGCCTAAATAGATTAGGTCATTAATTTCATTCAGATGGGCCCCATGAATTAAGTTATTTTGTATTGTTAAATTTTCATAAATAAAATCACCTTTTAATTCTGAATTTACTTTTATACCGCCTACTTTAGCAGCTGCTATAATAATGACTTTAGGTTTATTTTTTTTTAGGAATTGATAAGTTTTTTTTTGATCAGTCAAATCAAGTTCTTTTCTACCAGCAACTAATATATTTTTGAAATTGTATTTTTTTAGCGTTCTGTATATTGAAGAACCAACAAGCCCTTTATGACCAGCAAGAAAAATTTTGATATTTTTTTTTTTTATCATCTAATCAAAAAATCTATATTTAAATATGCAATAAATTGCTCTAAAAGCATCTTTTAATGTAATTTTTTTTCCTTCTTCATAAGATCTTCCATAATAACTTACAGGAACCTCATAAAATATATTTTTATTTTTTGCTAATTTAACTGTAATCTCTGGTTCAATCCCAAAAGAATTTTCTTTAATTGTAATATTTTTAATCACTTGAGTTTTAAAAACTTTATATCCAGTTTCCATGTCACTCATATTTAAATTTGTCACAATATTCGTAGCTATAGTCAAAATTTTATTTGCAATAAAATGCCAAAAAAAGTGAAGTCTTGTATATGTGCCTCCTTTAAATCTTGTGCCATAAACAACATCAGCGTCAGTTTTTAAAAATGGTTCAATCAATTTTGGGTAATCAACTGGATCATATTCTAAATCTGCATCTTGTATCAAAACTAAATCGCCAGTAACATAATTAAGTCCAGACTTTATAGCTGAACCTTTACCCTTATTAATTTGATGTCTATGAGAAATAACTTCTGGAAAATCTTCTTTAATTTTTTTAATTATATTTTCAGTGTTATCTATGGAGCAATCATCCACAATTATAATTTCCTTACTTAACAAATTAAATTTTTGAACTTTGTCAAAAATTTGACGTAATGTCTTTTCTTCATTGTAGCAGGGTATAATTATACTTAAGATCATATTTTTAGTTAATAAAAGGTGAACTATGTATTATCTATTTTTTTTATTTGGATAATGCAAATAATAAATAAAATTAATAAAAACCCTCCATTAAAATAACCCGCACCTCTAATTGACTGAGTTAATATAAAGGGAAATAAGAAAATCTTATTTTCGATTGATATTTTTTTACTTAAGAATGATATAAAAACCATAAGATATCCTAATAAACCAAAAATACCAAATTCAACAGTCGCCTTAAAAAAATTATTGGTGCCGTCTTTTTTATTTAGAAAAGTAACAGTTTTATCTTTTATATTCATGTTGTTGTTATAATAAATGGCAGCTTTTTCATAATTATTAAAACCCCAGCCAAAAGGATATTCCAAAATTGATTCTTTAGAAATTTTTAAATGGTGATAAAATATTGATGCTGATGTTGAGCCTGCTCTTATATTATGTTTTTTTTTAATATTCTTTAATATGACATCAAAATCTTTAAGAATAGTTGGACTTTTTAATGCCTGTCTAACTTTAATAGGTGGACTTTTTAATGCCTGTCTAACTTTAATAGGTGGACTTTTTCTTTGGACTAATTTTTTTATAAATGAACTTTTAATTGAAACATATTGATTGTCTTGAAGATCTTTTAATTTTTTTTTTTTTAGATTATAAATGGCATCGTTATTTTCAGTTGTATTTTCCAAAGATTTAAGTTCAGCAATAAGAGATGCGATTTTAATTTCATCAACTTGCTCTTTGAAACTTAAATCATATTCATCTATTTTAAAATCTAAAGCGTATTCATTTATTCTAATTTTTTTCCACAAATTTGTTGCAACATAAATCATGTTTTCTCGATCAGTTCCCCAAAAGGGATTGCTTTCTCTATTTTTTCTATTTCTTTCATAACTTTTTCTATCTCTAGGAATTAAATCTTCCAATTTACCCAAATCTTTATAAAGATAATTTTGTTCATAATTATTAGGAACTCTAACTATTTTTGCTAAGCAAATTTTATCTGCAAAAAAAATTTTTACAAAAAAGAGTGATAGAAAAAATAATAAAAATATAAATATCCAGGAACTTCTTCGATTATCAAATAAAATAAAGGCACAAGAAGAAACAACAAAACCCGCTAGCAATGTTGCCGACGATTTTAAGAGGATAATAAACATAAAAAATATCAATAAAATTTTTATTAAAAAATTTATTTTGAACGGTTCATGTACAAGAAGATAAATACCATACAAAAAAACTGGTATTGCAGTCATTGCTAAGTGAGAATTTTCGTTATAAATCAAACTATATGAAGATAGATAGTGTATTACAGCACTAATTAAACTGTACTTTTCTGGAAGTCCCCAAAAAAAACTTTTAATACCACCACAAGAATGTGGTTCTGGATTATACATCGGTAAAAAAAATAAATTAACTACAATAGAAGTGAAAAAAATAAATAAAAATATTAATACAATATTATTTTTATTTCTTAGAATTGTCTCATGATAATAAAATGCTAGAGTAAAAATATAGTTTAATAATATAAGCCTTGAATAAATTTCTTTAACCTCGGCATTAGCAGTTAGAAAATAATGAATTAATATAAATGCGTTAATAACCAATAAATAAAAAATATACTTATAATTTTTTTCCCTTAGATCTTTAAAAATATCTTTTAAAATAAAAAAAAGTAAAAAAAATATTACGTACCTTGTATCTATTTTCAAATTAAAAATTTTATCTACTTCCCACAAAAAAATATAAACTGTAATTACTAAAAGTATTATAAAATCTTTAATATTTATTTTATTTAACATTATTCTTTGAATATAAAAAATTGACATAAAAACCAACTGGCAAATACATAATCATATTAATCCAGTTATTAAAAAAATTACCATTAGGGAGAAAGGGAATTAAAGTTAATAAAAATCCTATTAATAGACATGTTTCAAAATTATTTTTATTTTTATTTTTAATAAGAATTAAGAGCAAATATATTGAAATAATAATAATAAATGACAAGCCTACAATTCCAGTTTCCCCTAAAAGTTGTAAATAAAAATTGTGTGGATGTGAGGTGCAACCGTTGTCACCTGGCCAGGTATAATCGATGATTTTATTAAAAATTAAATCAGCATCTATTAATTTAATATTTTTTGGTGAATAAATTAATATTTGTTTATTTCTTGTTAGAGTTTCATATCCTACATTTTCTTCCCAATAATCGTAAGTTAATAAAATTTCATCCTTTTCAAATGACATACTATTAAATGATGGGGTTTTACTGAGGGCAGTTCCGTTTGGTCCTAGTTTTGGTGAATAGTATTCTAGATTTTGAATGCGTAAGAGTTTTTCCATAATATTATTTTTTGAAAGAAATATATTATCGCGTGAAAGTTTTTCATATTTCAATGAGTCTTCTATGGCGAGAGTATCTGATTTTTGAATGTAATGAGCAATTCCATAATCTCCACAAAAATATCTATAGCTACCAGCTCCTTGCCCTATAATTTTTTTATCTAAAAAACCATTAAAGGCAGTTTCATAGATAGTTTCGTAGTATCTAAAATTAGAGAAAAAAGTTTTTCCTGAAAATTTAAAATTAACTTGGTCAATAAGTTGATTGACTTGTCGATCTAAAACTTTAGGAGACAATGCAAATAAGGCAATAGTGAGAGAAACAATAGTAATGGATATAAGAAATTTTACTAATTTACTATAATTAATAAAGAATATGAGGCTTACGACTAATATAGTACTGATAATAGTAGCACTTCGTTCACCTGATAAAATTATTAAAATAAATGTTAAGCAAAATACTATTAAACTAAAAAATTTTTCGTTGTTGTTTAAAGACTTTAAATTTAAGAAAAATAAACCAAACATTAATGGTAGTAACCTTGATAAATAACTTCCTATAATCAATTCATCGTTAAAAAAACCTGAAAGTCTATCATCTCGATATTTAGGAAACCCTAAAGTGTTATAATCAAAAAAATATTGAACATATGCATCAATTACAACAATAAAAACAGTCAACATTAGGAATTTATAAAAATATTCTAACAAATTTCTATTGATTGAAATTAATGCTGAAACAGCAAGTGCAAATAAAATAAACCTTAAATAAAATAAATTTTTATATAATATGGTTGCTGTAAAATCTGAATAAAAAGAATTTATTAAAATATAAAAATAAAATAAAATAAAAAATAAAAAAAATTTAGTTTTCAAAAATAAAAAATTCTTATTGTAAAATGTTCTAGTTAGAAAAAAAACTGATATTAGATTCATCAATAATTCAGCTACGAAGGGTCCGGCTACTAAAGCAGCTGGAAATAATAATAACATATAAGAGGATATTTTATCAAGTGTAGAGATTGACTTATCACTTCTCATAAAGTTTTTCCTGTTATAAATTGCTTTATTCTATTAAAGAATTTTCCATAGAAAAAAGTGAAAATTTTAAGAAAACTATTTTCAATATTTAAAAATTTTAGTGTTGCCCTATTTTGAAAATAAATGTTTTTAAAATTATTATTTGAAAGTCCTCCATACCTCATGGCTATAAATATTTCATTTACATATTTAGATTTAAAATTATGAACTTCTAAATATCTGTACATTAATTCTATATCTGCAGAGTTTCCTAAACTTTCATTATAAAGCTTTCCCTTTATATATATGCTCTTTTTACAAAAAAAGGATGGATGAGGAGGACTCCAGCCCTTGTAAAAAGACCCCCTGATGAAAGAATTACTTTTCCAATATCTTAAAATAGATTTTTTATTGTTTTTTTTAACATAAACTAAATCACCATAAACAATATCCAGGTTATTTGATTCAAAAATATTTATTATATTTTTTAAAACATCTTTTTTATAATAAAAATCATTGCTATGAAGAATAGAAATAATATTTCCATTAGCTAATAATATGCCTTTATTTATTGCATTATATACACCATTATCTTTCTCAATTAGTATTTGTTTTTTAATTGAATTATAATTTTTTATAATTTCAATAGTTTTGTCACTTGAGTTATTGTCTATAATTACAATTTCGTAATTTTTAAAATCTTGAGCTAAAATTGAGTTTAATGTATCAGCAATAGTTGCTTCACTATTAAATGTGCAGATAATTATTGAAATGGATAAATTTTTAATTTCATTTTTCATTCAAAATTAGTAATAATTTTTATTATTTAGCATAATCTTTTAGAAACACCTAAAATTTTAATATTATTAAGTTAAAAAATTGATTGATTAATCTGAAAACAGTTACATTTTCAATATGAAATAAATCAAAGTTTGTGTTATAATCAAATTATCTAATTATATTCTATATTATGCTCTTTTATTCTTTGTTTTTAACCACTTTTTTATTTCTTCTTATAACCTTACAAAAGAAATTTTTAATATTGGTAGATAACCCACATCATCAAAAACATAAAATATTAGACAATAAGAATATACCCTTAAGCGGTGGAATGTATTTATTACTAAGTATATTATTTAGTACTTCTTATGCGGTTGCTGACAGCACATTGCTTATAATCAGCCTAATACCTTTTTTAATATTAGGAATTTATTCTGACATAAAAACTAATTTTAGTCCAAAACTTCGTTTTTTATTTCAATTAATTTTAATTTTATTAATGGTTATTTTTTTAGATATTAAAATTAGTAATACTGGAGTATTTTTTTTAGATACTTTTATCAATCATAAGGGATTTAATTTGGCATTTACTTCATTCTGTATAATTATTTTATTAAATGGATCCAACTTTTGTGATGGCATAAACTGCAATGTTATAGGCTATTATTTAATTTTAACTATTGGCATCTATTTCAGTGAGTTAATTATTCCTGAAATATATTCTCTAGAAAAAATTATATTTATTTTTACAATATTTTATCTATTTAACTTAATTAATAAATGTTTTTTAGGAGATAATGGTGTTTATATTCTAAGCATCTTCATGGCTGTTTTTATTATCAAATTTATTAATATAAATAAAGATGTATCACCTTTGCTTGCTTTAAATTTATTATGGTATCCAGCTTTTGAAAATTTATTCACTATTTTAAGAAGAATTTTTAAAAAACAAACAATTCAAGATGCCGATAGATACCACCTGCATACTCTTATTTATGAAAAATTAAATAAAAGATTCAAAAATTATTATTCAAACTCATTAGCTGGAATTATTTTAAATATATATATGCTAATTTTTATGATTTTGAGTATTCATTATGCTGATAATGCTAAAAGACTAATATTAATACTTACAATCAATATTATTTTTTATATGTATTTATATTTGAAGCTTTCTGTAAAAAAATCATCATCAGAATAGATAATAAAATTGATATTAAAAATAAATATGAATCTTTTGGTGCATATCCAAAGTTTATCAACCGACTTGCTATTAAATTTGAAATAAAGCAGCAAAATATTAAGTTGTTATTTGTAACCTTTATTATGAATCTTTCAACATTACTAAAAAATACAACTAATAAAAAAAGAACAAATAAAACAAAATATAAATTACCAGAATAATATAAAAAAGAAATTATTCCTGGAAGACTATTACCCTTCATGGTTACTAAATCTGTTTTTATAATTAATTTTTTTAGGTTGAATATTTTTTCATAAAAAGTGCTTAATGTATTAGTTTTTTTCTCATCAAGGGCTTTAATTAAAAATTTAAAACTCTTACCTTCAAAGTTATAAACTGCAATTAAAGAGTCTAGGCCAATCCAACGTTTAAAAACTACATCAGTTATCACGTTTATAGATTTATGTTTTTCGGGAATAAAAAGACCCATTTTTTTAGCCTTTTCTTTCTTAGCATACTCTTTTTTAAATTTAGCAAAGTTATCTGGATTTAATCGTTCAGGACTATCCGGGCTTATCCAATCAGAATCTAGTTCTACAATTATTTCCAGAGCCTTTTTTGGATCTTCTATTGTTGAAAGCTTTTTTAAATTTACCTCAGTAGAGACGAGTTTCATCTTATTCAACCTAACTTCATTTACAATATATAGAGAAAAAGCACTTAAAAATAAAATGACTAAAGGAAAAATAACAAAAAATTTATTAATATTATTTTTTAAACGTATTATTTCTTTTGATATGGGTAATAATAAGAACGTAACATTTATTACAAACATCCTGCTTAGAATTGACGTATACGAGATAAAAAGTTCAATTATTGTGAGTAGAATTAGGCTGGAACCAATTTTTTTTCTATACAAAATTTCTGTATGAATCATAAAACAGGAAAAAGTTGTAAAACCAAACATCAATAGCCACTTAATCAAATTACTTATTATAGGGTCAATCTGATGTGAATTAATGAAGCCTCTCTGATAAATACCTAGTCGTATGTTTAAAAACCCTATTGCGCTAAATGATAGCCCAAAAACCAGAAGTATAAATAATTTATTATCTAAATAACAAGTTTCAAAAAATGATTTTTTAATATTTTTTTCATATATTAAAACTTTTATTTTTATGATTTGCTTATTTACATAAGAGGCAAATAAACAAACAAGGGCAATGAATATTCCTATTAACAAAATCTGATCTATATTATTTGAAAATTTTTGTCCAGATTCAATAACCTTTCCACTTCGCCATATTAAGCTGTAAATATATTTCGACCAAAAACCCATAAAAAGATAAAAAGAAAAAATAATTTCAAAGTAAGTTGATTTTTCATTTGTTAAATAAAAAAACATTAAGATAAAAGATAGACAATAAATAATAAAGATTAGTGTAGACCCTTCATAAAAATTAATCGCGTATGCAGAAGCTAAAATAAAAAGAGTTAAAAGAAAATACCTAATTAATTTAAATATTTTAAAGATCATACTTTAATTTTTTTGTAAACAATGAAAGCCAGAATTGCTGAAAAAACATATGCAAATTTTAGTAAACTTAAATCATTTTCAAAATAATATAAAATTATAACAATTGGTGCAATTAAAATTCCATAAATGATGTCATTAATAAAAACTATTTTTTGTTTTTCTTCATTTTTAGATAATCTTAAATGACGAGCATAAAGTGCATGTATCATAATAATTGTTCCAAATAATGATATTATTGTTACCCTTATTAGTTCAATATTATAAAATTCTGACAAGTAATACTCAATTACAAACATTAGTAGAATTAATGAAATTATATAAGCTGTAGAAACAACAATAGCGGTCTTTTGTAAGGTTTCTTTCATACTTTTATTTAAAACTACAATTTGACCTATTATATTGTTGAATACAGTTCCTGGAAATGAAGCTATGGCAAATCCAGCAAAAAAAAGGCCTGCCGATTCTTTTCCTAAAATTATCAACAATGAAATCCTCCAGATTATTACAGAGAAAATATTAAAAAAACTAGATGCTATTGATAATGGTTGTGATAATAAAACTTTTAAATTTTCAGTAAAATACCGTCTATTAAATCTTATGAAGTTCAAGTGATATAAAAAATAGATAACTTGAAAAAACAAATATGATAAGAGAATCTTTTTTAGATAATAATAATTAAGATAATAATTAAAAAATATTCCCAAATAAACAAGTGACGTAACCACTAAAAAAATCTTAATAAATAACAATGATTTATTTTTTTCATGTATACTAAGACTCATTTCATTGATCCATGAAAAAAGCCCTATGACTGTTATAAGCATCAAAATTTCAAAATTAGCACTATAATAAAAATACCTTAGAAATATAAAGGTTAAAATTAAAACTGGTGTTATTATAAAAATTCTAAAGCTTACTACTTTGTCAAAAAAATCAATGCTCTTATTGTATAGAATTATTGATCTGGAGTTTGCTGAAAATATTTGAGTTATCAACAATGCAACTCCTGGAACAATACCTATATCTGTTGCAAGAGAATTATTTTGGAAAATAGCAGATAAAACAATTAAAAATGGAATTAAGACTGAATTTAATAAATTAGAAGATAAAATAACCAAATTATCTAGTGGTTTGAATTGTTTCTTTCTCAATGACAGATTATTCAAGAGATTCCTGTAGTAATTTTTCTCTTTCAAAAAGTTATAATTTTTTTGAAATGAATTAATCATTTCTTTTTTTACGATTTTTTTACTGGAGATATTTTGTTTTTTTATAAATTTAAGTTTTTTTACTAAATCAGTATTATCTATGCTTGATAAAATTAAATATTTTTTAATCCATTTAGGAAAAGATATTTGCTTATTTACAAAACTTTGAGTTCCTACGCTAAATGCTTCTAAAACTGATAAACTTAATATTTCAGATTTTGACATTAAGATATTACACCAAGATTCAGAAATAATTTTAAATTTATTTTTAATATTAAACTCAGGTTTTAAAAATTTTATATTTTTTTCACAATTATTTATCTTAACTAAATCTAATAATTCATCTTTATATTCTTTATCATCTTCAATTCCATAAATTTCAAATTGCCATTCGTCATTTTTACCCAATCCTGATGATATATAGGCCTCAATAAACTCTTTTATATTTTTATGCTTATTAAATCTTCCAAAATATACAAATTTTTTTTTAAGATTTTTAGAAATTTTTTTTTGCGTAATGAATGGATTTTTTATAATTACTATATGAGCGTTAGGAAAATTTCTTAAAATAGATTTTTTCTCTTCATTTGTAACAGCAATAAATGAGGGATTATCTAAAACAAATCTATACAAACTTAATGTAATTATTTTTAACACATAACTTAAAAATGACTTACTCCTTAAAGCTTCTTTTAAAAGCATTCCATGGGGCTGCACTATTAAAGAAATATTATAGAAATTACACTGTATCATGAAAAAAAGATGTATAGGTCTCCATAGACCATGAATATGAACAACTTCTGGTTTTTGATTTCTTATAATTTCAGAAATTTCTGAGTTGAAAAATAAATTTTTAAAAGTATTCTTTAATACTGTTACTTTTTTTGATTTTTCTAAATTTTTTGCAGCTAATAATTTTGATTGATGTGATAAATAATCATAGTCACCAATAATACGTGCTACACTTACTAGACTGATATTTCTTTTTGATATCTCGTCTATAATTTGAAGAACTTTCATATTCTATTTATCGATAAATGACCCAATTTTCTAAAACTAAACAATCCATTGATGTTCTTCTAAAACAATCAAAAGCATGGTCTGGATTTAGTACAATTGGTTCATTTTCATTAAATGATGTATTTAGAATAATTGGAACTCCTGTTATTTTATTAAACTCACTTATTAAATTATAAAAGTGGTAGTTATCATTCTTACTTACTGTTTGTACGCGACATGTATTGTCAACATGGACCACCGATGGAACTTTTTCTTTTGCAATTTTTTTTCCTTTTACCACATTAAGCATGTAAGGGGATGGGTAATCTATATCAAAATAATTATTAGCAAACTCTTCCAATACGGCAGGCGCAAAAGGTCTAAAACTTTCTCGTAATTTAATTTTTTTATTAAGAATATCTTTAATTTGTGGGTTTCTAGGATCAGCAAGTATTGATCTATTACCTAGAGCTCTTGGACCCCACTCACATCTCCCCTTAAACCATCCGATAACTTGATTTGAAGAAATTCTTTTTGCTACTTCAGCGTAAAGATCTAAATCATTTAATTTTTCAAATTTATAATCTTTTAATAAATCATTTTTTTTTATTACTGTTTTTTCGATATAGTCATTTGAATATTCGCTACCTAAATAACATAAATTATTTTGTTTTTGATAATGAATTTTTTTACTTGCTTGATTTGTGTTCAAAAATTGTAGAGCTGACCCTATTGATCCTCCTGCATCACCTGCATTCGGTTGAATAAATATGTTTTTGAAAGGAGTCCTTTCTTTAATCAGGCCATTAAACTTAGAATTTAGAGCACATCCTCCTGCTAAACATAAATTTTCACTTTTTGTTTCCGTATATAATTTATTCAAAATTAAAAAAACAATATCTTCAAAAGTTTTTTGCAGAGAGCTTGCTATGTCAAAATGTTTTTTTTCTATCTTATCATTTGGGTGTCTTTCTTCTCCTAAAAGTTTTTCTAATTTTTTTGAGTAAAGATTTGAAAACTTAGGAACACCATTGGGGAAGCTGTAAGAAAAATTAGAATTAGAATGATGTGAAAAGTAATCAAGATTAAGTGAAAAAATACTTGCATCACTATATTTAACTAGATCCTTGAACTCACTTAAATAATTTGGTTCACCATACGAGGCTAAGCCCATAACTTTATACTCATCACCATAATTTTTGAAACCAAGAAATTGTGTAATTGCCTGATATAATATTCCCAAAGAATGTGGAAAATATACTTTTTTTAAACTTTTAATTTCACTATCTTTACAATAAAAAGTTTCTGAACTACAAAAATCACCAAAGCCATCTATGGTCAGTCCAGCCGCACTGTCATAGTTTGAATTAAAATAAGAAGAAGCCATATGGCTAGTATGATGCTCAATATTTATTACTTTTCCTAAAAAATTATTGATATCAAGATAAGATTGCAAATCATTTGCTGCAAACAATCTTCTTTTAAAATTTAAAATTTTTTTAAAAGTTGAGACAGATAATATATTTTTTGCACTATATAAAATTTTTTGCTTTAAATTTGAGCTTGGTGAATAATTCAAAGTTACAAAGTCAACTTGGTTCATCTTAACATTTGCTTGCTGTAAACAAAACTCGATAGAATTTAGTGGAAACCCAGCATAGTGCTTTGTACGTACAAATCTTTCTTCCTCTATAGCTGCAATAACTATTCCATTTACAACAATACATGCTGATGTATCCGCATGATTTATGTTTAGTCCAATAATAATCATCAATTAAATAAAATTTTCCTTATTTTATAATCAATTTTTAGAAAATAACTATTTAAATTAATATCAATTTATTAATAGTATTTATTTATTGTAAATTTATCATTTAATTGGTGAATTTTTTTAATAGATTGACAATTTTTTTTTCATCTAATGTTTTTAAATAAAATTCTAAATCATCTAAAAAGTTAGAAATTTTTTTAGGATTTGTCATTTTTTCATTAACAATATTAATTTCTTTAATTGGAGTATCTTTAAGAGGACTATTGCTTAACTTTTCACCAATTTTTTCTGATTTAAATTTACCAATTATATTAATCTTTAATTTTTGATTTTGATTTTTCATTAAATTAAATATCTTATTTATTACGTCAATAATCTTAATTGATTTTCCCATCTTTAGAATAAAAATTGAGCTTGGATATTTAAGTTGAGATGCCTGTAACACCAAATTACATGCCTCTCTTATACTCATAAAAAATCTTGTCATTTTTATATCAGTCAATGTAATTGGCAGATCATTTTTGATTTGATGTTTAAAAATTTCAATTGCTGAGCCAGCACTCCCAAAAACATTTCCAAACCTAACTACAGATATTTTAGAATTTTTATATTCTTTTAAACTTGACATCGACAGAGAAATTACCTCTGATGCTCTTTTGGTCATACCTAAAATTGTTTTTGGTTCAACAGCTTTATCTGTTGATATTATAGTTAAATTTATATTAGTATTTTTAATCGATTTTAATAATGATAATGTTGCTAGTACATTATTTCTAACTGCTGAAATTAAATTTTCTTCTAAAAATGTTACATGCTTATAAGCAGCTGCATGAAAGATATATTTAACTTTATTATCATTGATAATTTTTTCTATTTGGTTTTGATAATTAATGTCTAATAAAATGTATTTAATATTTTTTCTTAAACCTAGTTTCTGTTTAATTTTAAATAGACTGTATTCAGAATTGTCAATAATTAAAAGTTTTTTTGGATTTGATCTTAGTATTTGTTGAGAAATTTCCGAACCAATAGATCCAGCACCACCTGTTACTAATACAGATTTATTTCTAAAATTTTTAATAGAATTATTTTTTACATCAAAAATTTTCCTCTTAATGATATCCCCCAAATCAAGGTTCTTTAAATCTTCTATAATAACTTTATTTTTCGTTAATAGATTCTGTTTATTTGGTAGAGCACTTATATTAAGAGTCATTGGAAATAATTTAGAATATAAATCAATCAATTTCTCATGATCCATGGTTGGTATTGCAATTATTATATTTGAAATCACATATTGCTTTGCGATAGCTAATAACTCATTATTTGAAATAATCTTTTTTCCAAATTGTCTTTTTCCAATTAATAATGGGTTGTCATCTACAAAGTAGCTCACATTATTTTTATTGAGTTTAATTAGTTTTTTTGCAATTTTTTTACCTGCAAATCCACATCCGTAAATTATCGCACCATTTAAATGGTTATTGGATATATTGAAATATTCCTTGTCTATTTTATTTAAAATTTTACCTTTAAGATTTTTCTTTGATTCTTTTTTTAGAAAAGATTCAACTTTTATAAAATTAATTTTTTTGGTTATATCTTGAATTTTTGATGTATTTGCAATTGAATTTTTTATTTCATTTGTTTTTTTATGAATAATTCTTTTTTTTGGTATTTCTAAAAAATTAATAATATCTTTAATCTTTGTGCCCTGTCCAGTGCCAATATCATAAATATTTGATTTTTTTAAATCAAGAAGGCCTAAATAAATTTTACAAACATCATCAATATGAACAAAATCTCTGACTGCTTCACCATTATTGTACATAATAATTTTTTTTTTATTTTTAATGGATTCAGTTAATTTGTGAATAATTGAAAAATTTTCATTTGATCCATACATGTTAAAAAGTCTAGCAATAATTAACTGGATTTTCTTTTTTTTACAAAAATTATTTAAAGTTACTTCGTTTAATAATTTTGTTGTCGAGTATAGTTGACGATTATTTTTGTCACTAAAATACTTTTGGTTATTGATTGACCCATAGATAGAAGAGCTACTTGTATAGATTATTTTATTAATATTTTTATGATTTATTTTGTCTAATATGAGACTTAAATTAGCAATACTAAGCTCAAAAAAATTTTGATAGTTTTTGATGTTAGATAATTCAGATGATGGGTAAAAAATATTTATTATTAAATTAAACCTTTTTTTATTATAAAGGCAAAACTTTTTAAACTCACTTATGTTATATATGGTGGCAGAAGGTATCTTTGTTTTTAATTTATTTGATAAATAACTTCTTTTACCTATGATTATTGTTTTCAACTTTTATCTTTCTCCAAAATTTTTCACATGCTTTGTTAATATCAAATTTAAAACTTCTTAAATACGAATTATGGCTAAAAAATTTATAATTTTCTAAAATTTTATATATTAATGCAATCATAGTTTCAGGTTTATTCGTATATTTAATAAATCCATCTTTACCATTTTCAATAATTTTATCTATATCTCCCTTACTACAAGAAATGACTGGTATACCATAACTTTTGGCTTCTAAAGCTGCATAAGGAAAATTATTAACCATACCTGTAATTAACAGGAGGTCTGTTTTTTTAAAAATTTCACTTTTTTTTGCCCAGCCATGAAAAACAATACTTTTATGTATATACGTTTTTTGTAAATGTAAAAAAAGACTACCTTCTCCAAAAATATTAAAAATCATATTTTTTTTAGTCTTTAGAATTTTATTTGCTATGTCTAAAAAGAAAATTGGATTATTTTCATTTTCAAGATTAGCAGCAAATGTTATGTTGATTTTCTTACCTTTTTTTTTTGTTTTTATCGTTTTTTTAATCTTGATACCATTTTGAAAAACTGGACAATTTTCTATTTTCATCCATGGATATTTAATTTTCCACCAATCTTTTGCAGAATTTGATCCAAAAATTAAAAAGTCCACATTTTTATACATTAAAGAGAAGAATAATCCCGCAATGTAAGTTCTTAGATTTAGCGTTAATAACCCACTATGAATCGTTAAAACTATTTGATTATTTTTATTTCTAAAATTTCTTAATATAAAAAAATATCTAATTAAAAAAGCATAATTAGTAATAAATAAAAGTTTTTTTTTCTTATCTTTGTTTAAAATTTTGTTTAATTTTTTTTTATTCTTAATGATTTTGTATAACTTAATCTTTTTGTTGAAATTATCATAAGTTTTTTTAGGATCGTTATCTATTAGTAAAATATCTTTATTAGTTTTTGATACATAATTAATGTGATCTTGAATAAAGGTGGCCACACCTCCTTTTTGTCCGTTTGAAAGAAATATAAGTTGCATCTTATTACCTATAATAAAGAAGTTTGTTCAATTTGAAATAATTAATTATTTGCACAATAAATGTAATCATTATTTTTTACAGTTTGAATCTTTGTTTAAATCAATTTTATAAATATAAGCATCATATTTTTTTTTATAAACATTAAATGGATTTCTTCCGACTATTCTGCCAATATCCTTACCATGAGCAACTAATTCACCTCTACAATTATAGAAATGATCATTTGCCCATTGTTTAGAGTATTCATCATCTTTTCTAATAGTATGTTCTAAATAAAGTATATGAGTAGGTTTTCTTTCTGCAACTTTCTTTATAAAATAATCAACATCTTCCTGCCCCCTAACATAAAGTCTAAAACCAGAACTTATAAATTCATTTTTTGAGAATGCATTAGACCTATGTGTTGAAATTAAAATTGCATTCTTTGGTAAAATTTCATTCGCCCACTCATAAACTAAATAACCATCTGCATTTTTTCTAAGAACATTTTTATAATTTTCTATAGAAATTAATCCTGGTATAAAGTTTACTACAGTCCATATTAATATAAATAAAATTAAAATTGAGTTAATTATTATAATTTTCTCAAAAAGATATAACAATTTATTTTTATGATATTTTAAATATAATAATGAAGTAAACATGACCCATAAAAAAGGTTCTATAAAAAACCTGCCAACAGGTTGGCCAAATATAATTGCTAATATAAAATATAAGATAAAAATTATCAAAATTTTTCTAACTTCTACTTTAATTAAACTAAAATTGAACATAAAAACAAAAACACTAATTCCTAAAATTTCAGTAATCATGCTTGGTGATATTACTCCTCCTTGTCTTATGGGTAAAAATAACCAATAAAATGAGTACCTTTGATTGCCTGGTCCATGTCTCATGGAACTCATGAATGTATCAGATATTCTACTATCAATTACTGGACTAAAAAAATTTTGAATTATATTAGGATTTAAATTT
>MDTF01008561.1_pt1 | contig 17109 bp, 10 predicted proteins | sample 811191 | NCBI WGS metagenome assembly MDTF01 (sample SAMN05326649, study PRJNA326480) | marine metagenome | isolation source: seawater | place: Southern Ocean | collected 2011 | reverse complement strand
TAACATTGACATTAAATTGATGTATTTTTTTATGAACTGGACAGAGAAAAAATGACGGCCAACATCTAAATGCATTCCTCGATATTCAAATTCCGGATTATCTCTAATTTCTAAACATTGAATAGCAATTTGAGTTTTATTAGATGTATTCGGTTTTTCAAAATCAACAGGTAATAGCTGTCTTAAAGATTGAAATGCATAAAAAGCTCCTTTTTTTGATTTAGCAGAAATTAAGATTTTATTGGGCGTAACTTTTAATTGATATCCTTCATCATTAGAAATAGAGGTATCTATTTTAAAATGAATACTATTCTTAGAAGATGTATTTAATTTAATATTACTTCCGTTTTCAATATAACTTTTAAAAAAATTAGCAATACTTTTTAGGCTGTCATCATAGGTCAGTTTTGTATTATTATTTAATGTAAAAACACCTCTGGTGATAACTTGTTCAGATGGAACAGGAATGATAGATGGAGCAATCGCTATTTTATTTTCCTTAAAACATGCTGTTGATAGTAAAATTAAAGTTGTGTATATTGTAATTTGCGTTGTTTGTCTAAAAGTGCTCATTCGCTTGTTGACTGATTATCGTTATCTTGCTAATTTAGACAAAATTTTATACTTATATAAATGATGAAAAAATACTTGCTAGCCTTGCTTTTTTTAAGCATTATCGTTTTTGTTTCATGTAATGAAAAGACAATAGTTTCTAATGCTCAAAAAGCTAAGAATCTAATTTCTTATGTAAATCCATTTATTGGAACTGGTGGTCATGGGCATACATATCCAGGTGCTACAATGCCTTTTGGAATGATGCAACTTTCACCAGATACTCGTTTAGATGGTTGGGATGGATGTTCTGGGTATCATTATTCGGACAATGAAATTTATGGTTTTTCACATACACATTTAAGTGGGACAGGAGTTTCTGATTACGGAGATATTTTACTAATGCCCACCAATAAACAGATTTTTAATAATGGTGCAGACGGTAAAGAAGGGTATAAATCTAAATTTTCTCATGAGAATGAAATCGCTGAACCAGGTTTTTACAAAGTACATTTAGAGGATACAAATATTGATGTAGAATTAACAGTTTCTAAAAGAAGTGGAGTTCATAAATACCAGTTTCCATCCCTAGAAAATCAATTCGTTATTTTAGATTTATTACATAGAGATGAAGTTTTAGAGGCTAAAATTGAAAGAATCTCTGATACAGAACTTTCTGGATATCGTTTTTCTAAATCTTGGGCAGAAGACCAACGTTTATATTTTACTTTAAAAACGTCTCATCCTTTTAAAAATGTTTTACAATCTCCTCTAAAAAAAGGAATGCCAGGAGCTCAAAAAGTAGCATTGAATTTTATCAACCCTAATAACGAACCAATATTTATTAAAATAGGAATTTCTGCAGTTGATATTGAAGGGGCGAAGAAAAATTTAGAAGCTGAAATAGGAAATCAAACTTTTGAGCAAGTCAAAAAAATAGCGCAAGATTTTTGGGAGAAACAATTAGAGAAAATTGTTTTAGAGGACACAAATGAAGACAATAAAACTAATTTTTATACTTCTTTATATCATGTTTCTATCGCTCCAAATTTGTATCAAGATGTAGATGGAAGATATAGAGGAATGGATTTAAAAATTCATGAAACTAAAGATTTCGATTATTATACAGTATTCTCATTATGGGATACTTACAGAGCTGCACATCCTTTATATACTATTATTGAACAGGAAAAAACCAACGATTTTATCAATACTTTTTTAGCAAAATATGATGAAGGTGGAATTATGCCAATTTGGGATTTAGCAGGAAATTACACACATTGTATGATTGGGTATCATGCAGTTCCTGTAATTGCAGATGCGTATTTAAAAGGGATTAAAAATTACGATGTTGATAAAGCTTATACAGCGATGAAGCATTCTGCAACAAGAGATAAATTAGGATTGGATTCGTATAAAAACTTTGGTTTTATTCCTGTAGAAAAAGAATCTGAATCTGTCTCTAAAACTTTAGAATATGCTTATGATGATTGGACAATTGCACAAATGGCCAAATCTTTAGGAAAAGAAAATGATTATAAAACCTATTTAGAAAGAGCGCAATATTATAAGAATATTTTTGATCCTAGTACTCAATTCATGCGAGGACGTTTTAGAAATACTTGGTTTGCACCTTTCGATCCATATGAAGTAAACTTCAACTATACAGAAGCAAACTCTTGGCAATACAGTTTTTATGTTCCTCAAGATATTTCGGGATTTACAAGGCTGCTTGGAGGAAAACAACAATTAGAAAATCAATTAGATAAATTGTTTTCTGCAAAAGATAAAACTTCAGGAAGTCACCAAGTAGATATTACGGGTTTAATTGGGCAATATGCGCATGGAAATGAACCAAGTCATCACATGGCATATTTGTTTAATTTTGTAAATAAACCAGCAAAAACACAAGAAAAAGTTTATCAGATTTTATCAGAATTATATACAAATACTCCTGATGGAATTTCAGGAAATGAAGATTGTGGGCAAATGAGTGCTTGGTATATTTTTTCTTCATTAGGGTTTTATCCTGTGACTCCGGCAAGCAATCAATATATAATTGGTAGTCCACTTTTTGATAAGGCAACTATTAATTTAGAAAATGGAAAAGCGTTTACCGTTCAAGCAATAAACAATTCACCAGAAAATAAATACATTAAATCTGCAAAATTAAACGGTAAAAATCATGCGCTTTCATATATCAATCATTCAAATATTATAAACGGAGGAAGTTTAGTTTTTGAAATGACAAATCAGCCTTCAAACTGGGGAACTATGGATAAAAATATTCCTAAGACTTCAATTGATGAACATCTAATTGTTGCCGCTCCTTTTATTGCAAAAGGAGAAATTGCTTTTAAGGGCAAAACAGAAGTTGTTTTAGAAAATGTAGATACTGAGGTGATTATTTTTTACTCTCTAGGTGATGAATTTCAGCAATATAAAAAACCTTTTAAAATTTATGATAAAGGAACCTTAAAAGTATATGCTGAAAAGGAAGGTTTAAAAAGTAAAACCATCACAACTGATTTTTATAAGATTGATCCAAATATTAAAATTAATCTACAAAGCGACTATGCAAATCAATACAATGCAGGTGGAGACGATGCTTTAATTGATGGAATTATCGGAGCTGAAGATTTTAGAACAGGAACTTGGCAAGGCTATTTTGATACAGATTTAGTTGCGTTAGTAGATTTAGGAAAGTTAGATAATGAAGAAGGAAAAATCACTGTTAATTTTTTAGAGGATCAACGTTCTTGGATTTTCCTTCCTACTGAAGTTGATTGTTTGGTTTCTTATGATGGAAAGAGCTTTAGATCTTTGGGAGAATATAATGTTCTAAATACAAAAGAAAAAGAAGATGTTTCTATTCAAAATTATGTTTTTAAATATCCACCAAGGTTTAAAGTTAGATACATTAAAATTATAGCAAAGAAATTAGGTGTGCTTCCAAAATGGCATTTAGGTTATAAACACGATGGTAGAAGTTGGTTGTTTGTTGATGAAATCCAAATAAAATAAATACTATTAATTATCTGGTCGAGCACGTTAGAAACTTAAAAATAAATCTTAATGATAAAAAATCTAATTCTTTTAGTATTCGTAATTTTAATGGTAAGTTGTAATTCAGATTCAACTTCTAATGCTAACAAATCAGAATTAAAAAATGCAAAGGATTTTGTTAAATATGTAAACCCAATGATTGGTACCAGTAAAATGGGACACGTTTTTCCGGGAGCTACAGCGCCATTTGGAATGGTGCAATTGAGTCCTCAGACCAATTTTGAAGTATTATTTAAAGAAGGTAACTATAACTCTAAGGCATATGAATATTGTGCAGGATATCAATATAGAGATACAACAATTGTTGGTTTTGCACACACTAATTTTAGTGGAACTGGACATTCTGATTTAGGCGATTTATTAGTAATGCCAACAACTGGAAAGTTAATTTTAGAACCAATTAAAACGAAAGAAGGTGAAAAAGGATTTTATTCAAAGTTTTCTCATAAAAATGAAACAGCAAAAGCGGGTTATTATAAAGTTGATTTAGAAGATTATAAGATTAAAGCAGAATTAACAGCTTCAGAGCGAGTAGGATTTCATCAATATACATTTCCAAAATCTTCAGAATCTCATATTTTGTTGGATTTGGTGTATAATGTGTATCATCATGATAACAAAAATGTGTGGACGTTTTTACGTGTAGAAAATGATTCTACAGTTACAGGTTACCGACAAACAAAAGGCTGGGCAAGAACGAAAAAAGTATTTTTTGCAATCAAATTTTCAAAAGCCTTTAAAAGTTACGGACATAAAAAATATGATGCTTTAACTTATAATGGTTTCTACAGAAGATTTGATGAAACGAAGAATTTCCCGGAAATGGCAGGAAAAGATATCCGCGCTTTTTTTAATTTTGATACAAATGAAGGTGAGAAAATTCAATTAAAATTTGCTTTGTCATCAGTAAGTTCTGCAGGTGCAATGAAAAATCTCGAAACTGAAATTCCTCATTGGAATTTTAATCAAATAAAAGAAGAGACCCAACAAAAATGGAATAAAGAACTTTGTAAAATTGAAATAGAAACGATTGAAGAGTCTCAAAAAGAAACATTTTACACTGCGTTGTATCACACAATGTTAAGTCCAATTTTATATGAAGATGTGGATGGAAAATATAGAGGCTTAGATCAAAATATTCATGAATCAAAAGGGTTTACTAATTACACAATATTCTCTTTATGGGATACTTACAGAGCGTTACATCCATTATTTAATGTGATTCAGCAAGAAAGGAATAATGATATGATAAAATCGATGTTGGCGCATCAAGAAGAAAGTGTGCATAATATGTTGCCGATTTGGAGTCATTATGCCAATGAAAATTGGTGTATGATTGGGTATCATGCAACATCTGTAATAGCTGACGCTGTTGTGAAAAATGTTGGTAATTTTGATAAAGCTCAAGCTTTAAAAGCATCTGTAGAAACTGCAAATGTTGCTTATTTTGATGGTTTGGGAGATTATCTTAAATATAATTATGTACCTGATGACAAAAGCCATTCTTCTGTTTCTAAAACGTTAGAATTAGCCTACGACGATTGGACTATATCTCAAATTGCAAAAAGTATTGGGGATACATCAGTAGAGAAACTATTTTTAGAAAGATCAGAAAATTATAACAATGTTTTCAATCCTAAAAATGGATATATGAGTCCTAAATTATCCGATGGAACTTTTAGGGAAAATTTTGATCCTTTAGATACGCATGGACAAGGTTTTATTGAAGGAAATGCATGGAATTATGGTTTGTATGTTCCACACCAGTTAGATAAAATGATAAAACTGATGGGTGGGAAAGAGCGTTTTTCTCAACATCTAGATTCATTGTTTACAATGGAATTAGACGATAAATATATTGCGAAGCACGAAGATATTACGAGAGACGGAATTATCGGAAACTATGTACACGGAAACGAACCAGGGCATCACATTCCGTATTTATATAATTGGACAGGTAAGGAATATAAAACACAAGAAAGAGTTCGAATGATTATGGATACAATGTATGGAACAGGTGTTGAAGGTTTATGTGGAAATGATGATGCAGGACAAATGAGTGCGTGGTATATTTTTAGTTCTTTAGGTTTTTATCCAGTAACACCAGGTTCTAATAGATACGCATTAGGAAGTCCTTTGGTGAAGAACGCAATTTTGAATTTAGAAAACGGAAAAACATTACAAATTTTAACAGAAAATCAATCTAAAGAAAATGTATATGTTTCAAAATTAACGATTAATGGAAATGTGATTGATAGAAATTATATATTGCACGAAGAAATTATTAAAGGAGGAACGTTTGTGTTTACTATGTCTAATCAACCCAAAAAATAAGAAATATGAAAAGACGAAACTTCATTAAAAAAGCATCAGTTACAGGTTTAGGTTTGGTCGTTGTACCTGCAATTACATCTTGTGCAACAGAAGATAAAAAAGAGAAAAAAGCAACAGTTACAGGCAAAGCTTTAGTGCCTGTTGTATTAGCAACTTGGCGTTTTCATAATGCAACAAAAGCTGCTTGGGAAGTATTAGAAAAAGGCGGAGAATCTATCGATGCTATTGAAGCTGGTTGTAGAGTTGAAGAAGCTAATTTAAATAACACTACTGTAGGAATAGGCGGATCACCGGATAGAGAAGGAAATGTTACGTTAGATGCTTGTATTATGAATAAAAATGGTGATTATGGCGCAGTTGTTTGTATGGAAAACATTGCACATCCAATTTCTGTTGCACGTAAAGTAATGGAAGAAACACCACATGTTTTGTTAGCAGGAAAAGGAGCAGAACAATTTGCAGTTGAACAAGGTTTTAAAAGAGAAAACTTATTAACTGATGCTTCTAAAAAAGCATGGTTAAAATGGAAAGAAAAATCGGAATACAAACCGATTATCAATATAGAAAATCATGATACAATCGGTATGTTAGCGATTGATAAGAATGGCGATATATCTGGTGGTTGTACCACAAGTGGGATGGCGTATAAAATGGCTGGACGAGTTGGAGATTCGGCAATAATTGGTTCTGGTTTATTTATTGACAACACTATTGGTGGTGCTACTGCAACTGGAATGGGAGAAGAGGTTTTAAAAACCGTTGGAACTTATTTAATTGTAGAATTAATGCGCCAAGGAAAAACACCGCAAGAAGCATGTGAAGAAGGCGTGAAAAGAATTGTAGAATCCAATCCAAATTATAAAAACTTTCAAGTTGGTTATGTTGCATTAAACAAACAAGGAGAATATGGGTGTTATTGTATTCATGGCGGATTCGGAATTAGCAAATACCAAGAAGGAAAACAAACTTATATAGAATCAAACGCACATACTAAAAAAGCATAAGCATGTCAACATCTACAAATAAATCATACAAAAGCGCCTTTATATTTTTAACCACATTATTTTTTCTTTGGGGATTTATCACTGTTTTGGTCGATAGTTTAGTACCAAGATTAAAAGATGTTTTCGAAATGTCGTATGCAAAAACAGTTTTAGTTCAGTTTGCATTTTTTGTGGCATTCTTTGTTTTTTCTTTACCAGCAGGTTTTATTTTATCAAAAATCGGCTATAAGAAAGGAATCGTTTTAGGGTTATTAACCATGGCTTTAGGATGTTTACTCTTTTATCCTGCAGCATCTTACAGAGCATTTCCTGTTTTTTTAATAGGATATTTTACGCTTGCAGGTGGAATTACAATTCTACAAGTAGCAGCGAATCCGTATGTTGCTTTGTTAGGAAGTGAAGATGGCGCGAGTAGTCGTTTAAATTTATCACAAGCATTTAATTCTTTAGGAACTACGATTGCACCCGTTGTTGGTGCGTTATTTTTGTTAAGTGATTCTGTAAAAAGCTCTGAAGAAATTTCTCTTTTAAATGAAATAGAGAAATCAGATTATTACATAGCTGAAGCTGCTACGGTTCAAACTCCGTTTTTATTAATAGCCTTTTCAATCGCTATTTTAGCGTCTATTTTTGCATTTATAAAATTACCACAAGTAATGCAAGAAAGTCCGAAGGGAGGATATATTATGTTACTGAAAAACAAAGTGCTATTAATGGGTGCTTTAGGAATTTTCGTTTATGTGGGTGCAGAAGTTGCCATTGGTAGCTTTTTAGTTAATTATTTTTCTGATATGAATTTAGCGGTAATCGTTGCAGAAAGCGAAACAATGATGCATATTGCAAACACAATCGCGAGTACTTTTAATAAAACGTTTACGAATTCAGATCCTAAATCTTTATTAGGGATTTTCGTTATTTTTTATTGGGGTGGCGCAATGATTGGACGTTTTGTTGGCGCGTATTTAACCCGAATTATGGCTCCAGGAAAAGTGCTGAGTATTTTTGCGCTCTTGGCTATTTCAATGATTTTAATTTCAATAAATACCTCAGGATTACTTTCTATGTGGTCTATTTTAGCAGTTGGTTTATTCAATTCAATTATGTTCCCTACAATATTCACGTTAAGTTTAGAAGGCTTAGGCGATTTAAAAGCACAAGCTTCTGGTTTGTTATGCATGGCAATTGTAGGAGGTGCAATTATACCTTTTGCTTTTGGTAGTTTAATTGATGGTTTTGGATTTAAAACAGCATTTATTTTAACAATTATATGCTATGGATATATCTTGTTTTATGGGAGGTTTAAAGCAAAGAAAGTATAGTTGATATTATATTCAGTAAAATAGGAGAATTAACTATAAACCGTCTTATTTTTTTTATTGCATATAGGTTCCATCAGGTAATATGGTTGGAAACATATATAGTGGATCAGTTAATAGTGAATAAATTGCACTATCCGTGTTTTGTATTAATGTATTGGTGTTTAAGTCCCATTCTTGAGAAATTTCACTTAGTCTATTTTCTTGAGCACCAAGAATCGAACTCATTGCCCAATAAATATACTCAGTTGCCATACAATCGTATTCGCAAGTTTGATCATCATAAGTATACCAAGCATCTGCTGGATAAGGGTTTGGGATTGTTGTAAAATTTCCACCTCTCGCAATATCCATTGCGTTCGTTAATGAAGTACCAGCATTTTTACCAAATACTGTTGGGTAAGCATTCGCATATCCTGTTTGAGTAATTACGTGCCAAACTTCTTCAATTGCGGCGTCAAATTTACCTGTATGTCCATTTGTGTGCCAAGAAATAATTGATTCGTCTGCACCTAAATCTTGTGCATTAAGGCTTATTTGAGATTCTGATTTCCACATAAATAATGCTGCATTATTTGTTGACAAAGCAGTAAGCAAAGTCACATTATCTACTGTTCCATCTTCATTATTATCTAAATATTGCGCCATTATATTTGCAGTGTGAAGCAATTTTGAATCTTCAACATCTGAATAAGCATAGATTGGTATTCCAAAAACAGCTACTTTTCGGTTAGTTGCAGTATACCCTGCGTCAGTATGTGCAACAATTGTGAAATTTGGGTCATTTCCTGGAGAAATTATTTCTATATTTTTATTGTCATCTTTTTTGCAAGCACAAAAAATCACAAGAATTCCTAAAAGAAAGATTGTTAATTTGTTTGTTATCATATTGATTTTTATATGTTTTTTAATTGCCTATAACTTAACGCTTATGTGATATCATTTTGGTAACTTATAGTAGTTGTTTAGCCAAGTTAGTTTTTTTGAATCAAAAAATCAACAGGAACTCCGATTTCTTGTGGTGCTTTAATATAAGAAAATGTTAAAACAAAAAAACCGAAACAATTAAGTTTCGGTTTTTTATAATTTGCTTGCAAGTGCTACCTGCCTATTTTTTTCCTTTCTTTTGCTGTGCTTGTTGCTCTTGTGCTTGTTTCATTGCACTGTCAATTTTTTGACGAAATTTACTCTTCGTTTTTTCAGGCTTCTTTTTATTTTCTTCAATCTGAGCGTGAATTTTATCCTCATCAATTACATAATGCTTAATTATTAGCATAATTGCAATCGTTAATAAATTAGAGATAAAGTAATACAAACTTAAAGAACTTGCATAGTTATTAAAGAAAAACAACATCATGATAGGAGAGAAGTAAATCATATACTTCATCATTTTACCCATATCAGGCATTCCTTCTTGTGCTGGTGCTTGCATGTTTGCCTGCTGACTTTGGTTCATCTTCATGTAGAAAAAGATTGCTACAGAAGCTAAAATCGGAAATAAACTTACGTGATCGCCATAAAATGGAATTGAAAAAGGGAGTTTAAAAACAGTATCATAAGAAGATAAATCTGGAGCCCATAAAAAGCTTTCTTGTCTTAACGCTAAGTTTGTTGGAAAAAACTTAAATAATGCAAAGAATACAGGCATTTGTAATACGGCAGGGATACAGCCAGACATCATGCTAACTCCAGCTTTTCGCTGAATAGCCATCGTTTCTTGCTGACGTTTCATCGCGTTTTCTTTACCAGGATACTTCTCATTTAAAGCAGTTAACTCAGGTCTAATTACCTTCATTTTTGCACTTGATAGATAAGATTTATACACTAAAGGAGACATGAAAACACGAACCACAATGGTCATCAATATAATGATCAGTCCAAAGTTACCCATAAAACCTTGTAAAAAGTTAAATACAGGATAGAATAAATTTCTGTTTAAGAAACCAAAAATTCCCCAACCTAAATCTGCAGTTTCATCTAAATCTGTTCCTTTAAAAGTTTTTAGTAAATTATAATCATTCGGTCCATAGAACCATTTCATATTATAATTTAATTCACCAGCTGTTAAAGCCAAAGGTGTTTTTAATTCATATTTTTTAGTAAAAACAGTATCAATCTTGTCATCTTTTACTAAATCCGTAGAAGTTACTGTTGCATTATTAAATGGAGTCCCCGTTAATAAATTACTTGTAAAAAAGTGTTGCTTGTACGCAACCCAATCGATATCATTTACGATTTCTGTATTGCCAGCATTTAAGTAATCAACTTCACCTTCAGTTTTGTAATAGTAGTAAGAATACATAGTGTTTTCTGTACGAATACTCTTTTCGTGTCTATAACCTCTTAAAGACCAGTCTAAACTAATTGGATTTGATGAATTAATTACAGAACTTAAACCTTGAGAACGTATAGAAAAATCAACCATATAATCATTTGGCTTTATTTCATATCTATATTCTAAATACTGATTGTCAGAAACCTTAAGTTTCATTGATAATACGGTATTGTTTCCGTTTTGAGTTAAACTAGGCGCAAAAAATAAATCTTTTGTATTTAAAATTCTGTTGTCCGTTGTTCCAAAATTAATATTAAAAGACGAATTATTATCTTTTATCATATACAAAGGCAGTGAATCATGCGTTTTATAAGTCTTGATTAAAGCTTCAATAATTTGTCCACCTTTATTATCAATGGTTAATTTTACCAACTCATTTTCTATTACAGAATTACCTTCAGAACCATTAATTGCACTTAAAGCAAAGGCACCTAATTTGTTTATAGCGGCAACTTGTTCTAAAGAGTCACTTATAATCGTAGGGATATTATTCGTAATTGTATTTTGAGTTGTAACATTTTTTGATAAATCTGTTAGTTGCTCTGTCGTTGTATTTTCTGGTTCAACTTCAGGGGCATTATTATAAAAATACCAAAGCATTATTGCTCCAAGAAGAATCATTCCTATAAAAGAATTGTAATCGAATTTTTTTTGTTCCATGTGTGGCTTAAGTGTCAATTTGTCATTTTTTCAGGAAAAACTCCTAATAAAAACGCGACAAATGTAGTTAAAAAGCAGATTTAATAACGTTTTTCCTGCTTTAAATTTAATACTTATTAATAGTTCAAATACTATTCCTTTATACTGAGCCTAATTTCAGTATAGAAATTATTTTTTAGATTGTTTTAAAGCTGCTTTAATAAAATTCACAAATAACGGATGAGGTTTTAATACTGTACTCTTATATTCTGGATGATATTGTACACCTACAAACCAAGGATGATTAGAAATTTCAATAATTTCTACCAAACCAGTTTTTGGATTTATACCCGTAGCTTTCATTCCATCAGCTTCAATCTTTGCTAAATACTCATTGTTAAATTCATATCTGTGTCTGTGACGTTCACTAATAACATCTGATTGATATGCCTTGTGTGCTTGAGAGCCTTCAACAAGTTTACAATCCCAAGCTCCTAAACGCATTGTACCTCCTTTTTCGGTGACATTTTCTTGACTTTCCATTAAATTAATTACTGGATTTAAACAATCATTTTTCATTTCTGTAGAAAAAGCATCTTTTAATCCTAAAACATTTTTAGAAAACTCAATTACAGCCATTTGCATTCCTAAACATATTCCTAAAAAGGGAATATTATTTTCTCTTGCATATTTTACAGCTTTAATTTTACCATCAATTCCTCTATCTCCAAAACCAGGAGCTACTAAAATACCATTAACACCCTTTAGTTCTTTTTCGAAATTTTCTGGAGTTAAACTTTCAGAATGAATCCATCTAACTTTTACTTTCGTTTCATGAGAAGAACCTGCGTGTATAAAAGCCTCTGTAATAGATTTGTAAGAATCTTGTAATTCAATATATTTACCAACTAAAGCAATCTCTACTTCAAATTTTGGGTTTTTGTGCTTTTGTAAAAAGGCGTTCCAAACTTTTAACTCAGGTTCTTTTTCAGAAACTAAGTTTAACTTCTTTAAAACAACAGTATCTAGACCTTCATCTAACATTAAGTTAGGAACATCATAAATAGTTTCTGCATCTATAGACTGTATAACATCTTCTTGCTTAACATTACAAAATAAGGCTAATTTCTTTTTAATGTCATCAGAAATTTGATGTTCTGTTCTACAAACTAAAATATCTGGACTCACACCACTTTGCATTAACATTTTTACAGAGTGTTGCGTAGGTTTTGTTTTTAACTCACCTGCAGCTGCTAAATAAGGTATTAGTGTTAAATGAATAACAATAGCATTATCATTTCCTTTTTCCCAAAGTAATTGTCTCACAGACTCTACATAAGGTAAAGATTCTATATCACCAACAGTTCCTCCAATTTCAGTAATTACAATATCATAATCACCAGTTTCACCTAAAATTTGGATTCTGTGTTTAATCTCATCAGTAATGTGAGGAATTACTTGCACCGTTTTTCCTAAAAACTCACCTTTTCTTTCCTTATTAATTACAGATTGATAAATTCGTCCTGTAGTAACATTGTTTGCTTGACTTGTAGGAATGTTTAAATAACGCTCGTAATGACCTAAATCTAAATCAGTTTCAGCACCATCATCAGTAACATAACACTCTCCGTGTTCATAAGGGTTTAGTGTACCTGGATCTATGTTAATGTAAGGGTCTAATTTTTGAATGGTTACAGAAAAGCCTCTTTCTTGTAGTAGTTTAGCTAAAGATGCAGCAATTATTCCTTTTCCAAGTGATGAAGTTACGCCTCCTGTTACAAAAACGTATTTAGTGTTACTCATGGTATTCTTAGGTTTGCGCAAAAGTACTAACAATAGATTTTATCACAAATAAAAAAGTAGAAAAACATTAAAAAAAATGCTAAATTTGTATTTGGCGAAAATATTTTAATCTTTTTTCAAATACTGTTTGTCAAAAATAAAAACAGTTGTATATTTGCCCACGCTTAAAAAGAAGTAAAATTCTAGAAGCAATAAAAAGAAATTAAGAAGACATTTTAAAAAATACATATAATGCCGAAAAGAACGTACCAACCATCAAAGAGAAAGAGAAGAAATAAACATGGTTTCATGGAAAGAATGGCTTCTGCTAATGGTAGGAAAGTATTAGCTCGTAGACGAGCAAAAGGAAGAAAAAAAGTTTCTGTTTCGTCTGAAACTAGACATAAAAAATAAATGATTAACAATTGTTAATATATAAGGTGTTACTTTTTTAAGTAACACCTTTTTTTATACCCAAGCACTAACTATTTTTGTATAACACAACAACACAACAACACAACAAATCACAATGCCAAAAAGAAAAGACCTCAAATCAGTTTTAATTATAGGATCTGGACCTATTGTTATTGGACAAGCTTGCGAATTTGACTACGCTGGATCACAATCTTTACGTTCTTTAAGAGAAGATGGAATAGAAACTGTTTTAATCAACTCTAATCCAGCAACAATTATGACGGATCCTTCAATGGCAGATCATATCTATTTGTTGCCTCTTACAACAAAATCAATTATTCAAATTTTAAAAGAACATCCTCAAATTGATGCTGTTTTACCAACGATGGGTGGTCAAACTGCTTTAAACTTGTGTATTGAAGCTGATGATAAAGGAATTTGGGAAGATTTTAATGTAAAATTAATTGGTGTTGATATCGATGCGATTAATGTTACTGAAGATAGAGAACAGTTTAGAGAGTTAATGATAAAAATTGGCGTGCCAATGGCACCTCAAGCAACTGCAACATCCTTCTTAAAAGGAAAAGAAATTGCACAAGAATTTGGTTTTCCATTAGTAATTCGTTCTTCTTATACTTTAGGAGGTGCAGGAGCATCTATTGTATACAAACCAGAAAATTTTGACGAACTTTTAAGTAGAGGTTTAGAAGCGTCGCCAATTCATGAGGTAATGATTGATAAAGCCATGATGGGCTGGAAAGAATACGAATTAGAATTATTGCGTGACAGAAATGATAACGTAGTAATTATATGTTCTATCGAAAATATGGATCCAATGGGGATTCATACTGGAGATTCTATTACAGTTGCACCAGCAATGACATTGTCTGATAAAACCTATCAGAAAATGCGTGACATGGCCATCCATATGATGCGTTCTATTGGCGATTTTGAAGGTGGATGTAATGTTCAGTTTGCAGTTTCACCAGATGAAAAAGAAGATATTATAGCGATTGAAATCAATCCACGTGTTTCTCGTTCATCTGCTTTAGCTAGTAAAGCAACAGGGTATCCAATTGCAAAAGTAGCTACAAAATTAGCGATTGGTTATACGTTGGATGAATTAGAAAACGGAATTACAAAATCTACATCTGCTTTATTCGAGCCAACGTTAGATTATGTAATTGTAAAAATTCCACGTTGGAATTTTGATAAATTTGAAGGTTCAGACAGAACTTTAGGATTACAAATGAAATCTGTTGGTGAGGTAATGGGTATTGGACGTTCTTTCCAAGAAGCATTGCACAAAGCGACACAGTCTTTAGAAATTAAAAGAAATGGTTTAGGTGCAGATGGAAAAGGCTACACAGATTATAACCAAATTATTGATAAATTAACCCATGCAAGTTGGGACCGTGTTTTTGCTATTTATGATGCCATTGCTATCGGAATTCCTTTGAGCAAAATTTATGACATCACAAAAATAGATATGTGGTATTTAAAGCAATATGAAGAATTATTTCAATTGCAGAAAGAAATTGCTACCTACAAAATTGATACTATAGAAAGAGATTTATTGTTAGAGGCAAAACAAAAAGGTTATGGAGACAGACAAATAGCTCACATGTTGGGTTGTTTAGAAAGTCAGGTATACAAGAAAAGAGAAGAATTAAAAGTACAACGTGTTTTTAAATTGGTAGATACCTGTGCTGCTGAATTTAAAGCAAAAACACCTTATTACTATTCAACTTTCGAAAATGAAATTGAAACTGCAGATGGCGAAATTATTATTGCAAACGAAAGTATTGTAACCCCTAAAAAGAAAATAGTTGTTTTAGGTTCTGGGCCAAATAGAATCGGACAAGGAATTGAGTTCGATTACTGTTGTGTTCATGGAGTTTTAGCAGCTGCAGAATGTGGTTACGAAACGATTATGATTAATTGTAATCCAGAAACGGTTTCTACAGATTTTGATACTGCAGATAAATTATATTTTGAGCCTGTTTTTTGGGAACATATTTATGACATTATTCGCCATGAAAAACCAGAAGGAGTTATAGTACAATTAGGAGGACAAACGGCATTAAAGTTAGCTGAAAAATTAACTAAATACGGTATTAAGATAATTGGTACTTCTTTTGAAGCACTAGATTTAGCAGAAGATAGAGGTAGTTTTTCAACTTTATTAAAAGACAATAATATTCCGTACCCAGAATTTGGAATTGCAGAAACTGCAGATGAAGCTTTGGTTTTATCAGATGAATTAGATTTTCCAATTTTAGTTAGACCTTCTTATGTTTTAGGTGGTCAAGGAATGAAAATTGTGATTAATAAAGAAGAATTAGTTGAGCATGTTGTAGATTTATTAGGAAGAATGCCTGGTAACAAATTATTGTTAGACCATTATTTAGATGGCGCTATCGAAGCTGAAGCAGATGCAATTTGTGATGCTGATGGAAATGTTTACATTATTGGTATTATGGAACATATAGAGCCTTGTGGAATTCATTCAGGAGATTCTAATGCGATGTTACCTGTATTTAATCTAGGTGATTTAGTTATGCAGCAAATTATAGATCATACACATACCATTGCAAGAGAATTAAAAACGGTTGGATTAATAAATGTTCAGTTTGCGATAAAACATGACATTGTATATATTATTGAAGCAAATCCTAGAGCATCTAGAACAGTACCTTTTATTGCAAAAGCTTACAAAGAACCGTATGTAAATTATGCTACGAAAGTAATGTTAGGTCATAATAAAGTAACAGATTTTAATTTCAACCCACAACTAGAAGGGTATGCAATCAAGCAACCTGTCTTCTCATTTAACAAGTTTCCAAATGTAGATAAGAAGTTAGGACCAGAAATGAAATCTACCGGAGAAAGTATTTTGTTTATTGATAGTTTAAAAGATGATCAATTTTATGACTTATATGCTAGACGTAAAATGTATTTAAGTAAGTAAAACTTCATTCCAATATATTAAAAAAGCATCCATATAGGCTGAATTTATTTCAGTAATATGGATGTTTTTTTTTTGCAATCTTAAAACTTGCTTTTTTTTATGATTAAACCTACGTTTCAGTTGGATCTAAATAAATAGTATTTACATAAAAAATAAAAGCTCAAAATACTAAATAATAGCATTTTGAGCTTTTGATAGATCAATATAAACTTAATGGAGAAAAAGTATTTTTTTTATTTTTGCTTTTTGTTGACCTTTTTTTTAATTTATTCAACTGGGATTAATCCAAGTTGCTGATAAAAAGATAAATTGTCTAAGAAATCTTGTTCTTGTGCTATTTTTCTGTCTTTCATTTTAACAAGTGTTACTCCATCAATATCAACTTTTCTTCCAGAGGCAGGGATTCCAAAAAAAAACACCTGTATGTGTTCCTTTAAAATTAAAACGTTTAATAATTTTATCTCCTTGTCTAAAAACATCAACAAGGGTGAGTGTCACATCTGAAAAATCAGTTAGATGATTTTGATAATAATCCTTGAAATCTTCGATTCTGACTATATTTTCAGGCACTGATATTAATATAACGTTTTTGTTGAAATTGGTTTCATGATTTTTTTATTAAAATATTAGCCTACTCTAATTCGGTTTTCGGCTTCCCCGTATTTTTATTCAAATTACTGTCAATATTTTACGAAG
>MDTF01001205.1_pt1 | contig 17120 bp, 14 predicted proteins | sample 811191 | NCBI WGS metagenome assembly MDTF01 (sample SAMN05326649, study PRJNA326480) | marine metagenome | isolation source: seawater | place: Southern Ocean | collected 2011 | reverse complement strand
CCGCCGTCACTCAGCATTGGGCTGGAAAAGCCCCGTCGCTTTCGAAAGGAAAGTGGCTTAAACGAGCACTTGGGGCGGCACTAAAGCGCGACAGGTCCACACCAAACTGGCCTGCTTTTGCTCCGCCTCGCTGGCCGAGGGTTCCGCCGCCGTTGACACACTTGTCTCAATGTCACTGGATCAGTCACTCTCTGCGCACGGCACGAACGACAGAACCCGTTAAGCATCTGGGCCTGCTCCGGGAATTCCCGAAAACGTCTGAGTGAATCGCATGCTGTCTTCTGAAGCTGTCACAAGCTCAAGGCGTGTCTTAAGCAGTTCCAAGCCAAGCCCTGCTCGTGTCGGAACAAGAACATTCCCATCCTTGGCCACCATCTGTGAATCGACGATTTCCTCATACAAAGGAGTTTCACCCAGCTGTCGTTCAAGAATTAGAAAGGTTGGCAAAGCAGATGCTACGTGTACGGCCATCGCATTCAGCACCGGCCCAACAGGATTGTGCAAAGACAATTCGACACCTTGGCTATCCGCTAAGCGCATCATCGCCATGCCCTGCGCAATGCCAGTGTAACGCAAGTCTGGAAGGATTACATCATGCCCTTCACGCGCCAGCAACTGCGTCATTTCGTTGAAATTTAGAACAGTTTCGCCTCCGGCAACTCGTAATCCAAGGGTATTTGCAAAGCCGCGCAAGCTGTGCAGCTGTGACACCTGTAAACTGCCCATGTCACAGGGATCTTCCACCCAGAAAACATCGTACTTTGCCAGTTCTCGGATCAAGTCGATCGCCTGCAATGAAGAGAAGCGCGAATGGCAGTCGACCAATAGCAATGTGTCGGGACCAATAGCCTGACGCACTGCAGCGACCCGTTCTACGCCTGTCGAAATTAGCGCGGTTGCTTCACTGGGTGAACACAGACCTGTTCGAAAGCCGTCAAACGGAGCGATTTTCACCCCAGCTGCGTCCGTCGTGTCCAGAATCTCGAGCGCTCGTGATGCAAAACCGTCGGGCGAACGGTCAACTGTTCCCCGGTTGATATTGGCGTAGAAAGGTATCTTTCTGCGGACCGACCCTCCCAGCATCGACGCTATCGGCACGCGCGCGCGCGCGGCCAACGCACCGTACCAAGCCTGCTCCAAAGCGGAGGCCAATCCTCGACGGGCCAGCGTCGGGGCACTCTGCATCACATACCCTGTCAAATCCGGTAACGCGAGGATATGGCGCGTCTCAACCCAGCGGCACAGGTTGCCGATCAAACCAGCCAATTCCGCTTCGGACCCCAGAACTGTGGCATCACCATACCCAACCACACCGTCCAGACTCAACTCTACCACGAACCAAGTCGATTTGTCAGAGACCAAAACGGAATACCCTCGTAGTGCAACGTTGCTATTTTTCATATGTGTTCCGTATTTTTTGGGTCGAACCATCGCATCAGTTCAGCCGGATTTGTAGAAGTTTCCCATTTTCGAATGACTTGCCGACGCGCAGCTTTGGTTGCCATCTCTTGGTTGATGGCAACTGGACCCCTACCCGCATGAAGCGCATTACTCAAGCGCGCCACGACTGGCGCGTTTTCCGTTTGTTCGGCCAAATTGTTCAGCACGTCTGAGATCTCTTCCATGTCAAACAATAACGGCTCGTCGTCTGCGAACCAAATCAGCTTGTGAGGGCCGGACCGGATCATTCTATGGCGCATTGGTGGTAGGTCGATATTCATCAGACCGCCGTAGTGTGATGTAAAGCATTGGTTGGGCCAATCCTTTTCTAAGACGAAGGTCACGGCCTGTATGTCCCGGCAGATCTGCACAGGCCCAACCCAGAAGCGTCCGTGACAAATCCATCAGGCTGGTGACACGGGTGTCGGTTTCATTAATGGCGATTCCCGGCGCTCTAATAACGAGCGGTACTCTGGCACTTTCGTCATACATGGTGCTCTTCCACCGAAGCCCTCGCTCACCTAGCGCTTCACCATGATCCGAGGTGTAAATACTGACGGTGTTCTTGCGGTGTGCGACCATGTTAAAAACCCGTCCGGCGATGTCATTAACCATGCTAGCCAACGCACAATATGCCTCCCGACTTTTGATGATCGCTGTTTGGCTTACGTTGTCTATCTTGCCTGCTACGCGCCAAGCCGACAGCCGAGGATGTTCCTGTTCCGGGCGCGACATGCGCGGCGGAGGTACCCGCCCTCTAAATGGCGCGATGTCCTTCTTGCGCGCAATGAGGGGAGGATGCGGATTGAACAGTGAGACAATCGCAAAAAATGGCTTTCCAGTCTTATTTCGTTGCGAAATAAGATCCATCTGCTCCTGCTCGGCATGCTCTAACACCGCCGCTTCATATGCCTGATACGAGGTTTCTCCAGCGCCTGAAAACTCCAGCTCAGGGGTCCGATTTCCTCGCCCCTGGGACAGCGGTCCGGTGTCAGGTGGCGTACCGCCGGTCCAGCTCGTTCCGATATCCCCGATAGGCCGTTTTCCAAATCCGTGATGCTGGTCAGGACCGTTGAAATGCATACGTCCGATCAGTCGGCAATTATAACCTTCTGAGGTCAATGCATCTATGGCCGGAGTCTGGGCGATAGGGTTGCCTGAACAGTCCATGACACGGGCCGCGTGCTGGTCAGTCATGACAATGGCTATGTCTGGTCTGGGGTCTGCCATCGCAATTCCTGGTCTACCTATTTTCTCTTTATTGTAATTGGCTGGACCAATTTGTGTCAAGGTGCTACCACTTGATTCGAAGAGAGAGACGCGACCGTCGAGTTGCGCTAAGGGAGACAGATGGCGGCATTCGTCACAAAGAACGGCACGCGACGGTATCTTCAGATTGCCGAAGCTTTGGCTGGCCAGATGTCTGACGGCACCTATAAGGAAGGTGACAAACTCAAGGCCGAACGCGAACTAGCTGCTATGTATTCGGTCAGTCGCACGACAATTCGTGAAGCGCTTTTGGCGCTCGAAATTATGGGGTATGTCGAAATTCAGGTTGGTGCTGGCGTCTTTGTGTTGCCGCGCCGTAGCTGGGCATCGGGAGGTGCCACCGTCGGTGACGGTGAGATCGAAACCGGCCCGCACGAAATCCTGGACCTGCGCCGGGTGCTCGAAGCACGCGCGGCATATTTGGCGGCGGAGCATGCCACTCCAGAGCAAATCGAAAAGCTTCTTAAATCGGTTAATGTGATGGAGAAGTCGATTTCGCTCATATCCGCTTTCAATCGCGCCGATGAGGCGTTTCATATGACCATCGCCGAAATGAGCAACAACACGTTGCTCGAAGAGTACATTGGCGATCTTTGGGCGCGCCGTCGTGGTGCGCTGTGGGATAGTTGGTACAAGCCTACGCAGAACGCCAGTTATCGTCGGGGCACCGTTGAGGATCATCGTCTGATCCTCTCGTCGATTCAAACTGGCCGTCCATTGGCGGCAATGACAGCTATGCATGTGCACATCGACAAGCTGGTGGGCCGTTTCCTTGAGTTGGATATGGAGCCTAAGCACGCAAAAAGTTCGAAGGGTAAAACTAAATGACGGACCGCCCCGATATTGTCCTGATAATGACTGATCAGCAGCGCTATGACACTATTCACAGTCTGGGTGCCACGCATATCGACACGCCCAACATTGACAGGCTCGTGCGCGAGGGCAAGCATTTCACACAGTGTCACGTAACCGCACCCAGTTGTGTACCGTGTCGAGCAAGTCTATTCACGGGGTATTATCCGCATACGAATGGTGTCTTGGCTAATGGCCAAGCCTGGAGTAAAACTTGGGTTTCCGATTTGCGCGAAGCTGGCTATCGCACTGTCAACATCGGCAAGATGCACACTATCCCCTACGATGCCGAGGCCGGCTTCGATGAACGGTTCGTTGTTGAAAACAAGGACCGCTTTATGGAGGGGCGCTGGTTCTTCGATGAATGGGACAAGGCGCTGGCTGCGCACGGCCTCAAGAAACAGCAACGCGTCGAATACCGCAAAACTGAAGATTACCGTGATCGTCTTGGGGCCTTCACATGGGATTTGCCCAAAGATCTGCACTCGGATGTCTTCGTTGGCAAAACGGCAGAATGGTGGCTGGACACAAAACCGGTCAAAGAGCCGCTGTTCTTGACGGTTGGATTTCCGGGGCCGCATCCACCCTATGACCCCACACCGGATTACGCGGAAAAGTACATGGCGCGCGACATTCCCTTGCCTTGTCCCACACAGGAAGAGCTCGATGGTTTGCCGCTACCGTTTCAGGAAAAACGACAACATGATGTTGAGGTCGATCATGATTCAGTTTCGTGGAAGCTGAACCCAACCAAGGATGAATTGCACCGAATGCGGGCGTATTACGCGGCCAACGTTGAGATGATCGACGCAGAAGTTGGCCGGTTGCTTGACGCATTGGAACGCCGCGGTAATCTGGACAACACCATCGTTGTTTTCACCTCCGATCATGGCGATAACCTCGGCGATCACGGCCTCAGCCAGAAATGGGCGCCTTATGATCAAGTTACGCGTGTTCCGATGATTGTCTGGGCACCGGGCCGCATTGCTCCCGGACAGGTGGATCAAATGATCCAACTCTTTGACATCGCACCAACTATCCTCGAATGGGCTGGGGTTAAACCTTGCGAGAGCTTTGAGGCCGAAACTCTTGTGCCTGCATTGTCCGATCAGCCTTTTGAGGGGCGCGACTACGTCTTTTGCGAACAGGGCGGCGACGTCAACCTCACTGGGTCCAAACTGGTCACCATGGTGCGCTCTGAATCGCATAAGCTCGTGCATTTTCAGGGCCAAACCTACGGGCAGTTGTTTGACCTAGTCGCCGATCCCGGCGAGACGCGAAATTGCTGGGATGATGTCGATTATGTTAACGTAAAAAGCCAACTTTTGTCGGTGCTGCTGAACTGGCATATTGACAGCGCTCTTCACACGAAATCCGTGCGTCGTCATGCAGTGAACCCTACCGTCGGAGTGCCTGCTCATGGCTGATACGCGCGCCGACAACAACGCTTCGGCATCGCGCCCGAACGTTCTGCTGATCACAACCGATCAGCAGCGCGGCGATTGTGTCGGCTATGGGCTGCGAGGCGTGTGCACGCCACATATCGACGCGCTGGCCGCACGCGGCACCCGTTTTGATACCTGCATCACGCCCAGTCCGATGTGTCAGGTCGCACGCTCGTCGATCCTGACGGGTAAACTGCCTTACGATCATGGCGTGCCAGACAATGGCTACGATCTAGATCCTGCAGAGGCCGCGAACGGGCTAGGCGGGCTCTTTGCCAAAAACGGATACCGGTCAATGATTATCGGCAAGGCACACTTTGCTACCCACCTGACCTTTGAGGCCACCGGCCAACCCGAATGCTTCAAAAGCGTGGGCGATTATGACACCAATTGGCGGGGCCCATATTACGGCTTTGATCATGCAGAGCTGTGTTTGCGTCCGCATTTGCACACCAAATGGAGCAGGCCGCCTCAATCTCTTGCCTTCGAGGACTGGCTGGACCAGGACGGCAAAGGCGATGAGCTCTGGTCGCAGGCCCTGATGCAGGACACACCTGAAACCAAGTACAATCAGGTCTGGCGCTCGTCGCTGAACGAAGAATTTCACAGTACAAGCTGGTGCGGTGATCGCGCGGTTGACGCATTGACTAATGACGAGGACACACCTTTCTTTTGCTGGCTCTCCTTTCCCGATCCGCACCCCCCATTTGTCGCACCGAGACCTTGGTCCACCACCTATGATCCCGCCGGCGTAGATCTGCCCGAGCATCGTATCCTTGATCTGGACAAACGGGTCTGGTGGCATTCCGCATTTCTTGAAGGCAAAGCCAAGCGCGCCGAGCAAAGCGGCCTAGCCTACAGTTCAGGAGCAGGATTTGACGATGAAGATTTGCGTGCCATTACCTCCATCTACTACGGCATGATCGAGGCCATCGATGCGCAGATTGGCCGTGTGCTAAATGCGCTCGATGCGTCGGGTGCGCTTGAGAACACGATTGTGATTTTCACCTCCGATCACGGCGAATGGTTGGGTGACCATGGTCTGCTGCTAAAGGGACCAATGCTCTATGACGGGTTGCTGCGCGTACCTTTGGTAATCGCGGGCCCAGGCGTTCCAGAGGGAGTGATTTCCGACAGTCCCGTAAGCACCCTCGATCTGCGCACCACTTTGGCCGATCTTTGCGGTATTGAAGCCAGTGCGGATTCAGGCGCGTCACTGCTGCCGGTGATGACGGGTAATGAGGTGCGCGACCATGCTTATGGCGAATGGAAAGTCGAAAGCGCACGTTCCGGCATTGATCTTGATCTCAGAACCGTGCGCACGCGGCGCTATCGCATGTCCTTTGACATGTTGTCTGGTGCTGGCGAACTTTACGACCTCGAAACAGATCCACAGGAATGCCACGACCTTATGGGTGATCCGTCAATGTCGCACGTGCGCAAGGACCTGATCGACATCATTCGCAACCGCAAATCTTTTGCCCCACCCGCATCTGCGCGGGTGGGATGGTATTGAAGGGGGATGGTCAAATGAACAAAGTCACAACTTTAAAAATCTCTCCCTCACCCTGTTGCTGTCCGAGCAAGGGTCCTGGGCCTGCAGCGTTGATCGTTAAGCAGTCTCGCGGTACCGATATAACTCGGAACACGGTAACGATTTCTGAGGGAACTGCGCTGGTCGGTACAAATTCTCCCGCACTCAAACAGGATGCGGAGGGACCTCTGCGCCGTAAGAAAATCAAAAAGTTCGCCTGCGAAAAGGGCGCCGTGACCAACGCGGAATTCGGAAAGTTCGTCGAAGACACAGGCTATAAGACCGAAGCCGAGCGACTGGGCTGGTCGTTTGTTTTTTTCTCCCACATCGCACCGGAACTTGGCTTGACACGCGGCGTCGTCGGAACTGAATGGTGGCGCAGTGTCGATGGCGCGAACTGGCGCATGCCCAACGGTTCCGACACCGCGTCAGCAACGCCAGATCACCCAGTGGTGCAGGTCTCGTGGAATGATGCAACGGCCTATGCCAACTGGGCAGGCGGGCGTCTGCCCACGGAAACCGAGTGGGAACACGCGGCGCGCGGGGGCTTAGAGGATGTCAAATATCCTTGGGGTGATCGCGAACCCAACGATACTAATTTCTTCCCCTGCAATATCTGGCAAGGGCAATTCCCGAAGGATAATTTGGGCAAGGACGGTTACAAAACAACCGCACCAAGCATCAGTTTTGACCCCAACGGCTATGGGTTGTTTAACATGGTTGGCAATGTTTGGGAATGGACACGTGATCCTTTCACAACCAGCACCGTTAGTCCCCGAACGCGTAAAGCTGACCACTTTGCCGAGCCCAGAAAGTTGCTCAAAGGTGGGTCGTTTCTCTGCCACGCCAGCTATTGCACCCGCTACCGCATCGCAGCGCGCGTCGGCAACACGCCAGACAGCGCCAGCACTCATACAGGATTTCGCGTGATCTATGCAGCCAATTGACCCAAAGCCAGCCTTCGCCGGGCGCACGATACTGATCACTGGCGGCACACGTGGCATTGCGGCCCAGATCTCGCTTGATCTCGTGGCCAAGGGTGCCTCGGTCTGCGTCAGCCATTCCGAAAAGCACGATGCGCAGGCAGGTTTCTCCGGTTCAGCGCAGACCTTTGTCGAAGGCATCAAGGCGCGAGGTGGACATGCCGTGGCAATCGATCAGGACATGGGCGCTCAGGAGGCCGGCACGACTCTGGCACAACAAGCAATCGCCGCCTGCGGTCCCATTGACAGTCTCGTGCTCTCCGCCTCGGTCCAGATCGAAAAGCCGCTAGCGCAGCAGACCAGTGTCGACATTGAGCTGCAATACCGCATCAACTTGACCTCGAACATCGAATTGCTAAACGCTTTGTTGCCAGTCATGGCAGAAGCAGGTTTTGGCCGCGTACTGGCCATCGGCAGCGTTCAGGAAACGGTCCCTTCGCCCAACATGCCGATCTACGCCATGACCAAGGCGGCAATGGCCAATCTCTTTTCCAACATCGCTCGCGAATATGCCCCGCAAGGTGTGACTTTTAACACGCTCTCACCGGGACTAATCGAAACCGATCGCAACACCGCCAAACGCGATGACCCTAAACGATGGGTCACTATTCAACAGGGCGCTAATCCGATGTCACGCGCTGGAACACCCAGCGAAACATCCCCTAGCGCCGTCCACCTGCTTTCCGAACAGGCTAGCTTCATCACCGGAGCCAATCTTGTCGTCTCGGGGGGCGCCCATCTGGGACGTGCCAATCCAGCAGACTCGGTCCGAGATCCAATACCTCGTAGACCTGACACCCATCAAAGCTCCGAGAAATAATAACTGCAATCGCCAATTTTTTCACCCAGGGAGGGACACTAAGATGGCAATAAACTACCCAAAGGTATCCAAGGCTATAGCCGCATTTATGCTGTCGACCGCGACTTTCGCGGGTACGGCATTCGCACAGGATATTGAATCGATCCCGCGTGAAGACACTTTCGTCATCGCCGGACCTTCAGGTGGTCAAACCACCTTCTCCTCACCAGGCGTTGCCAACCCATTCCTTTTGGGTGCTGACATCCGCACTGGCATCAAAAGCATGTTCGAACCGCTGTTCTATTACAACGTCTTTGAAGACAAAGAAGTTCCGTGGCTTGCAGAAAGCTATGAAATCAGCGGCGACGCCAAAACGGTCACTTTGAAATTGCGCGATGGCGTCAAATGGAGTGACGGTGAGGCCTTCAACGCCGACGATATTGTCTTCACTTCCAACATGCTTCTAGAAAACGCCGCCGGTTCAAAGGAATTATGGAGCGCTGTCGACTTTGCCGACGCCACGAAATCCGTGGAAAAAATTAGCAATCTCGAAGTCACCTTCACGTTGAATGATCCTATGCCGCGTTACGCACGTCGCTTCCTGATGAACTACTTTGGCAACGGAATGTTCTGGGTGCCCGAGCACATTTGGTCCAGCGTCGAAAACAAAGCGGAATACAAGTACTACGATCCCGAAAACGGCCTGCCCGTCACCACGTCACCTTGGACGTTGAAACTGTCCAGCGGTACACAAATCTACATCGACCGCCGCGAAGACTGGTGGGGCGTCGAGACTGGCTTTAGCGAACTACCCGAAATCCGTCGCATCGTGGGTGTGCCCTTCGTAAACACTGATCGCGGCGCTCAGTTGATCGCTACTGGCGAAGCAGACATGACAATGGGCTTCCCAACGGCGGCCCTGCTGCAAAGCATTATCAAACAGAACCCGAACATCACCACGTTTAGCGGGAATAAAAACCCATATGGAAGCCTCGATTGGTGGGTTTCGTCGATTTACTTCAACCACATGTCAGAAAATCTTCCTTCGGATAATGTGCGCAAGGCGCTGGGTATGTCGATCAATCGCGACATTCTGATTGCCGCGGCCTATTCCGGCGCATCTGAGGCCTCACGCACTCCATTCCCAGCTTTTACACCACTGGAACCCTATATAGCGGCGGCCGAGACCATTGCTCAGGAAAAAGGTGCAGCGATCTTTGATTTAGAGGAATCCGAGCGACTGATGACCGAAGAAGGCTTTGCCAAAGACGGTGACGGCTACTGGGTAAAGGATGGCGAACGCATCTCAATGGTCCTGGAAATTCACCCAGCCAAGCGCGCAACTGGTCCGATTTTGGCCCAGATGTTCAAAAAGGCGGGCTTTGACATTCAGTTCAACAGCTCTCCGGAAACCGCCAAACGTCTTTTCAGCGGTCAGTATGACATGGGCATCTTCGGCCATAACGGGTCGATCGACTCGCCACTAGAAACGCTGCGCCTTTATCACTGCGACAAAGCGTTCCCACTTGAAAGTGGTGTAAGCAGCCGAGCGATCGCACGCTGGTGCGACGAGGAATACTCTGCCGCAGTCGATGAATTCGCGACCTATGGCGACGGTGACCCGGCGGCCATGGCATCCTTCAAAAAGGCGATGGAGATCTGGTACGACAACACGGTCGAAATTCCACTCAACCAGTGGTATCACCGTATTCCGATGAACACCGAGTACTGGACCAACTACCCGTCGGAGGACAATCCCTACATCCAGCCCGCGTTCTGGTATTTCTCGGGTCAGGCTGGCTACCTTTATCACAAACTCAAAAAAGCTGACTAACGAAAATTAAAACACCGGCGAATGCGGCATGCCCGCGCTCGCCTCCTAAAGTTATTTTCGTAAAATGTCTGCGAATGCGTAGGAACAAACTCAAATGAATATGTTACGGCTGGGGAAAAGGCTCATATTGACGGTCTTCGTCTTTTTTGGCGCAGCGACCCTGAATTTCTTTTTGCCGCGCTTGACAGGCAATGACCCAGTTTCCGAACGGATCGCCCAGCTCGGCGATTCCGGTGACGGGATGAGCGCAAAGGCGATGCAAGCTCTAATGGACAGTTATACGGAACGGTTCGGTTTTGACCAACCTATCTTGCAGCAATATCTGACCTATATGGGTGACATGCTGCGATTGGATTTTGGCTATTCTCTCGCCTTTTTTCCGACGCGGGTCTGGGAACTGATTGCTCAGGCGCTTCCGTGGACAATCGGCCTGATGGTGACCACCACGCTCATCTCTTTTGCAATCGGGTCGATCATCGGAGCCCTCGCGGTCTGGAAAAACAACAAACTTACTCGGATCGTCATGCCAACACTGATGATCTTTGCCGCTGTGCCCTTCTACTTAGTCGGGCTTGTGCTGATCTATTTCATCGCCTTCCAATTGCGGCTTTTGCCGACGGGCGGCGGTTTCAATCTCCTCAATGTGCCGACGTGGTCATGGAATTTTGCGTTCGATGTGCTGTACCATGCGACACTGCCAGCCATCTCAATCATCCTGTCCTCAGTCGGAGTTTGGGCACTATCCATGCGCGGCATGATGGTGACAATTCAGGGCGAAGACTACATGACTTTCGCCGAAGCACGGGGGCTGGCAAAGCGCCGGATGTTCTTTCGTTATGGTATGCGCAACGCCATGCTCCCGCAGATCACGACATTGGGCCTTGCACTAGGACAGGTCGTGACTGGCGCGATCCTTGTTGAGATCGTTTTTGCCTATCCTGGGCTGGGCAATCTGCTGCTTCAAGCAGTGCGCGGTTCTGATTATTTCGTAATTTACGGCATCGTGATGGTTTTAGTGCTGGCGATCAGCATTGTTACGCTGATGCTTGATCTTATCTATCCTTTGCTTGATCCACGGGTGCGCTAATGTCTTCCCAAGCCAATCTCTCTTCGAAAGAACCTCAGTCTCAGTCTCAGTCTCAGTCTCAGTCTCAGGAAACACATACCGAGTTCACCAGCAAGAAATCCTATACGGAGGAAAGCCGGGCATTGCGTTTCTGCCGCTATTGCAAACGCAACCCCAACTTCCTGATTGGGCTGACCATGCTCATCAGTCTGCTCCTGTACAGCTTTGTCGGCCGGATTTTCTGGTCGCTCGAAATGGCCGAACCGCTCTCAGGTATTCCCAGCATGCCGCCTTCTTTGGATCATCCGTTCGGCACCGACACGCAAGGCCGCGATGTTCTGGCCATCACCATGGCTGGAACTTGGCTGACTATACGCACCGGCGTTCTTGCCGCGGGTCTGGGAACGGTAATCGGTTGTGTGCTTGGCTTCCTTGCAGGCTTTTTAGGCGGCTGGGTCGATAACCTGATCAACTGGGCAGTCGACGTGTTGCTGACCGTGCCCGCTATTCTGGTTCTGGTCGTCATCGCGTCCTCGGTTCAGGGCCAACTTTCGTCGCTCTCTATGGCCTTTATCATCGCGCTGCTGGCATGGCGCCGCCCTACGCGTCAAATACGCTCTCAAGTACTTATACTGCGCAATATGGGCTACGTAAATACCGCGCGCATCTCGGGCATGGGCAATCTTGAAATCATCTTCCGCGAACTGATGCCTAACCTGCTGCCCTACCTCGTGTCAGTCTTCGTTATGGCGGTTTCTGCTGCGATACTGGCGGCTGTCGGCCTGCAGGCAATGGGCCTTGGTCCGCAAAACGAACCTACATTGGGCATGACGGTTTACTGGATTATGTACTACTCGGCTTTCTTGCAGGGTTTGTGGTGGTGGATCATTCCACCGATCAGCGTTCTCGTGGTGCTGTTCGTCGGCTTCTATCTGTTCAGTGAAGGTCTAGACGAATTCTCGAACCCAAGAATCCGAGCACGAGGAAATTAATATGACATTGCTGAATGTACGCAACCTCTCGGTGACATTTGAAACCGACTACGTGAAAACCAACGCGGTCCGGAATGTCTCCTTTGACATTGCGCCGGGCGAAAAGGTCGGCTTTCTCGGAGAATCCGGGTCTGGCAAGACGACAACAGCACTGGCGCTCATGGGGATGATACCTAAACCTGGGCGCGTCATCGGTGGCACCGCTATGATGTCGGACACTGACTATCTGGCATTGTCGCCTGATGCGATGCGCGCCAAACGCCTTACTGAGGTCAGCTACATTCCTCAAGGCGCGATGAACTCGCTGAACCCTGTGCAAAGGATCAAGCAATCAATCCTCGATGGCATGATTGACCATGGTCAGGCTCCCGTCGGGTCCAAGGCCGACGATTTCGTCGAGGATCTACTCAAACGGGTCGGTCTGCCGGCCGAAACGGCCAATCGCTATCCGCACGAGTTATCGGGGGGTATGAAACAGCGCGCCTGTATTGCAGTGGCGATTGCCCTGCGCCCGAAACTGCTGATCGCGGACGAACCGACTAGCGCGCTTGATGTGATCACTCAGCGGCAAGTCATGGAAACTCTAAACGCAGCACAGCAAGAACTTGGCTCGGCACTCATCCTCATCGGTCACGATGTGGGCCTAATGGCCCAATTCACAGACATACTGATGATCATGCACAAGGGGAAGGTGGTCGAACATGGCAAGACGCACGAAGTGCTCAAGAACCCTCAGGCAGACTACACCAAAAAGCTGATCTTCTCAGTCCCCGCCGTACCCGATCGGCGCAAGGTCGAGGAATCACAGGATGAAATCAGCATCATCAGCGAACAAAACACGTTGGTTGAGCTCAGAAATGTATCCAAAACCTTTGGCGGTGGATTGTTCTCCAAACCAAATACCGCGCTCCAGCCCTTGTCGATGAAACTCTCAACCGACAAGCCCCGGATCATCTCGGTGGTTGGTCAAAGCGGCAGCGGTAAAACAACCCTTGGCAACTTGATGCTGGGCTTTCATCACCCCAGCGAAGGTCAGGTTATGTATCGCAATCGTGACGTCAGCAAGCTGGATAAAATAGGCCGCAACAACTTCCGCCGCGAAGTTCAGGCCATCTTTCAGGACCCTTATGCCTCGTTCAACCCGTTCTACCCGGTGGATCACGCTTTCATCGTGCCGCTTCTGCGGTTCGGGGTCGTGCAGTCCAAGTCGCAAGCTTATGAAAAGATGGCGCATTCCTTAGAACAAGTTGGTCTAGAGCCGCGCGTAGTCTTTGGCGCTCATTCCCACCAGCTATCTGGCGGGCAGCGTCAACGCATTATGGTGGCGCGTGCGCTCAGCCTTGAGCCAAAGCTGCTCATCGCTGATGAACCTGTGTCGATGGTAGACGCTTCACTTCGCGCTTCCATTCTGGATACGATTGAAAAGTTGCGTGACGAAAACGGCATTTCGGTGATCTACATCACGCACGACCTAGCCACTGCTTACAAAAGTACCGACTACGTTATGGTGTTGCATCAGGGCCGCGTCGTCGAAGCAGGCCATCCGGAATCGGTCATCTGCGACCCGCGACACCCCTATTCTGAACTGTTGGTCGACTCCATTCCGTCACCGGACCCAGATCATCGTTGGGCTGCAGGTCGCTCTCTGATCGAAGATCAAGATGCCACATTCGCACGCTCGGAAAACGCCACTGCGATCCTGCGCAACCGGCAGGACGGATTCCAGCTTGAATTCGAAAGGATGGATAATGCCTCCTGATCACAAGTTTCAGGAAATCCCTGCGAACAGGGTCACGCGCATTGGAGCCAGTCAGGCTGTCGTGGGTGAAAGTCCACGCTGGCTGCCACGCCAGAATTGCCTGATATATATGGACATTATCGGTAAAGAGCTTCGCCGATTCGATCCAACAACCGGCGTTGAAAACCACTGGCCTCTGGAGCAAGTGACCGGATGCTGCATCGAAACCAGCGATCCCCAAAAGGTTCTGCTGGCCCAGCAGGACCGGCTCTCGCTGTTCGATCTTGCTTCGGAAACGCTCACGCCATGGTGTCCATTTGAAGTCGAAAACCCAGAAACTCGCGGCAATGACGGACGCGTTGATCCGCTTGGGCGGTTCTGGATCAGCACCATGAATATGGTGCAGGAACCCCGCCCGCCTGTTGGAAATCTCTATTCGGTAACCGGGGACGGTATTGCTATCCAACACATGCAAGGCTTTAGGATACCCAACGCACTGGCCTTCAGTCCGGCGGGCGACAAGATGTATTTCGCTGACTCCCCCAATAGGTCGGTTTGGCAATTTGACCGCGACCCCGCGACCGGTGACCTGTCGAACCAGCGCATCTTCTTTGAATTCGGCCCAGACGAACCTGGAGTCCCGGATGGAGCTAGTGTGGATACTGACGGCTGTTATTGGGTGGCTGTAGCACAGGGCGGCGCCCGGGTTGAGCGCCGCCGTCCAAACGGAACGCTAGACCTTGTGGTGCACACACCCGCAGACTGTCCTACGATGTGTTCTTTTGGAGGCCCAAACAGAGACCAGCTCTATATCACCACATTGTCCAAACACATCCCCGAGAAAGATCGCGCGAACCATCCTGAGCAAGGGTCGCTTTACTTGATCGAGACAGGTCATCAGGGCTTGCCTGAAACTCCTTTCCCTCTTGCACCGGAAACAGCTGAATGAGCGACCAGCCCAATATCCTCTTTATCCTGCCCGATCAGCTTCGTCGTGATTTCCTCGGTTGCTATGGAGCCGACTTCGTCCACACTCCACATATCGACAATCTTGCCGCTGAAGGCGTCAAATATGACAAGGCCATTTCGCAGTTTCCGATCTGTGTTCCTGCTCGCGCGGCCATGCTAACCGGACTTGGCGCGCCCGAAACTGGTGTTGTGGATAACGGCAAATGGCTGCGCCCAGATCGACGCGAGATGGGCATCCAGACCTGGCCCGAATTACTGAGTCAGAACGGCTATCATACGGCTTCCATCGGCAAGATGCACTTTATTCCATGGGACACGGACGAGGGTTTCAAAGAGCGAATTACCTCCGAGGACAAACGCCACTACTGGATTCAAGATGACTATGCTGATGCACTCGCCGATCACGGTCTACACAAAAGGCATGGGCGAGAATTTGAAGGATATGCCGCGCAAAAGGGCGCCTGCATCAACCCGAACCCCGAAGAGATGCTACCAGACCGCTGGGTGGCCGATCGCACGATCGAATTTCTCGATCGGCAGGATGTGTCACAGCCCTTTGCCGCGATGGTCGGCTTCCCTTCGCCCCATTGCCCCTACGACCCGACCAACGAATGGCTCGACGCAATAGACGTCAATAAACTGCCCCAGCCGCTGCCCGAAACTCAGGGCAGCCGTGCACAACGCAAAGCGATGATCGCCAATTTCAAACAAGACTGGGCTGATGTTGACTACAGTGATCTGACGGAAGAGCAAATTATGGTTCTACGACAACACTACGCTGCTCTAGTTGAGGCTGTCGATCGCGAAGTGGGCCGGATTATGGACGCGCTTAAAACACATGAGTTTGCACGCAACACGATTGTGATCTTTGCTTCCGACCATGGAGACTTTATCGGAGACTTCCGCCTGATCGGCAAGGGTAGTTTCTATGCGCCAGCCATCGACATTCCTCTGATTATCAATGATATGCGAAGTGAATCACATGTTAAATCAGAGACCGCTCCAGTGTCATTGACCGACATGTTCGCAACACTACTCGACGTTGCCGAAGTCGAATCTCCACCCGAACAAATCCGTTTTCCGTCACTATGTGGCGACCTAGACCCGGACCGCCGGATCTTTGGCCTCTGCCCCCGTGGTACGATGCTTGTCGGTCCCGATTTCAAGTTCTGCCGCCGCACCAATGGCGAGGCTGAGGCTTACGATCTCGAAACCGATCCAGGTGAACAATATGATCTGGTTGCCAACTCTAGTGGCGATCCCCGCATTGCCGAGTATGACTCAGAACTGACCCGTTGCCTGATCGAGGGGCTGTCACAAGCCCACAACGACAAATCTTATATCGAGGCAAAATCGGCGGACTCGGGAGCCTTTGGCCGGCGCAATTGGAACCGGCCCTATCCTCAGAAAATTTCCGCAAAAACGATGCGAAATATCTGAGCGGCGGGCACTTTTCGACTGTAGAAGCTTGAGGACGACTCGAGGCATTCAGTCGCGTCGTAAAGTTTGCGACAGAACCGCACATGATCCTTGTTCTCGGCTGCACAGAGCTGCGCCTGTTTGGCATAAGCAAACAGCAGATGGACCTGTGGCGCATGAAGGGCGGTGGCCCCGCTTTTCACAGGGTGGGTCGCAAATGCCTTTACGCTGTCCGGCAATTAGAAAGGCCGCATTGAAACATTATGGATGTGTTTGCCACCGCTGCGATCTTAGGCCAAAAAATCCGACAATTATCGAGGTTCATCATTTATTTCCAATCGCGGATGGAACTCGTAAGACAAAAATAGAGGATGTTATCCCCCTGTGCAGAAATTGCCATGAGCTTGTTCATACAGAAAATCCACCGATACCCATAGATCGATTGAAAACGACTGATTTTTAGCGGCTTTGATCAAGTTCGTCACTCGAGAGCAGAATGCGCGCTTGATCTACATCTTACATTTAACCTTGTGTGCTCACAAACTGCCATTGCCTCAGCGTGTAATGCTCACAAACCTCATCTTCGGGGATGCCGCGTGCTTGTTTGAGGCAATGCTCTGCCCAATCAAATGCCGACCACCCGCGAGATTCTGCTGCTAAATACTCGCACTTCACCATGGTCCGCATCTCGACTGCCACCTCACAAGGCGTAGGCCAAGGGATGTAGGGAATGTACTTAATGTACTTTCTTGAAATATTATTAGAGTAATTAAGCTTTGT
>MDTF01004824.1_pt1 | contig 17129 bp, 14 predicted proteins | sample 811191 | NCBI WGS metagenome assembly MDTF01 (sample SAMN05326649, study PRJNA326480) | marine metagenome | isolation source: seawater | place: Southern Ocean | collected 2011 | reverse complement strand
GATGATGAATCTGATGAAACTTCTCCGATTGTAACAGATACTGCTCCAGCTGATGGAAATCCAGATATTACTTTTGCTGCAGGTTTAGATACTGATGGCGATGGCATACCTGATACGACAGATACAGATGATGATGGTGACGGAATTAATGATGCAGATGAAGCATTAATTGGAACGGATCCTTTATTATTCGATACAGATGGTGATGGAAATAGTGACGGTGTAGATGATTTTGATGGTGACGGAATCAGTAATGATGATGAATCTGATGAAACTTCTCCGATTGTAACAGATACTGCTCCAGCTGATGGAAATCCAGATATTACTTTTGCATTAAATACAACTCCTTCTGGAACTCCTTACAACCCTACTTCACCTGCTGAATGTTTCAGTGTATTTGTTGAGAATAATTTAAGCGTCTCAAGTGGAAATACTAATGGTAGTTTAGCTGCTGGTGGTAATTTAACTTTGAATGGGAATTATACAGTTGCTTCTCAAGATTGTGGTTGTTTCGATGTGAATGGAAATGAAATAGGATTGTTAGTCGGTGGTAAAATAGTCTATAGTAACAGTAATGTATTATCAATTACCAATGCTACTCAATACGCTAAAATCGGAGAAAGCAATGGTTCTAGTGCTTGGTATCAAGATCCTTCAAACGTTATTGCTCCAATAAGAATAACACCAGGTTCTGATTACAACGCAAGCTCTTATATTCAGTTACAAGGTAATGCAACTACTTTTGGTGCTGCGACAAACAGCAATCCTGTTTTTGAACAAGATGCTTTAGATTTCTCATTAGCTTTCCAAAGACTAAGAACGAACTCGACAAGCTTATCTCAAGCAACTAATAATGCATTGTTAACAGATAATGCTGGTACAAGTATCTCTAATACAGGTTTACCAAGCACTGTGAAAATTAATTTAACAAATGGTACTAACTATTTAAATATAACGGGTACAGATTTAAATAATGTAAATACATTTACATTCAATCAACAACCAGATGCTAATAAAACATTAGTTATTAATGTTAATGCTGTTGGAACATTCAATTGGAATGTTTGGCAACAAACAACTGTTGGTTTAACAGAGAGTCCATATATATTGTACAACTTCTACAACACTACAGATTTACAAATTGAAGGTACGGAAGCAATTGCAGGAACTGTTCTAGCTCCTTTTGCTAATATTACTAAAACCATAAATACAGCGAATATATTAGGACAAGTAATTGGAAAGTCATTAAATCATAATGGTGGAGAAATACAATGTGCTAATTTTATTCCTCCAGTAAGCGCTCCAACTCCTGCAGGAGTTAATCCTACTGCAGCTTATACCGTTAATGATAACGAGTGTTTAAAAGGTAATGAGTTTGTATTTAATAATACTTCTATTACAGGTGTTGCATCGCAACCTACGAATCCGATAACATACTTTTGGGATTTTGGAGATGGAACTTCTAGTATTTTAATGAATCCTAAAAAGTCATACGTAACTTCTGGAGACTTCAGTGTAACTTTAACAGCTACCAATAGTTTTGGTGAAGATTCACATACTACTCAAATAACTATATTAAATGCGATAGATCACCCTGTAATAACCAAAGCGACTTTAGCTTCTAGTCCAGGAACTGTAACAAGAGAATTCACTTTAGTAAACGATACGTATTTTGATACTTTCTATTGGAGTATAGTTGGTGTAGGTACAAACTTATTTCCGAACCAAAAAATAGTGAGTTTTGATTTTACAAATGCTGATTCTTACATTCTTACGGTAACAGGTTTTAAAAACGGATGTATAGAAACATTAACACATACTATTGTTATTCCTTCGACGGAAGTTACAACAGGTAATAGTGGTGGTGTTGAAAGTGAAAGTCTGGGAGATGCTATCTCTAAAATTTATGTGAATCGTAAAAAGAATAGCATACCAACAATTTTTGTAAAATCTAATGAAAACTTATATAATAAAGCGAAATTAAAAATAGAGCAACCTTATCAAGGTAAAGATGCTGATTTAACAATGTTAGAAATGTTTCCTACTGAATTAGTAGTAGGTAACGTTGCGAACGTAACCTCTCCAACAGATATTTTAGATTATACTGTAGCGGATGAAGTTCTTTCAGTAGACTTTTCTGTAGATGGAGAAACTAAAGGAGTTGTATTAGGTATCAGAACATCAGATAAAATTTACAACCACACAAAAGCTTCTTGTGATCGTTTGCGTGGGGCAGAAATATTAAACATTCAAACAGTTACTTTAGAAGGTTATAATTTCTTAATGCAAGGAATCAAACAAAGAAACGGTATTGTTGAATATGCAATCTCTTTTGCAGTGGGTAAAAATAATGATGAGACTAATTATACTGTTCAAACAAATTGGTATGTAAATCATTATACAAACTCTAATAATGTATATAACTTCCAAGTTTGGTCTTCAAATCATGAAGATACTCAGAAACTAGTAACAGATATTTTAGCAAACCTTAATGCTTCTATCCCTCTTAATCAAACAGAAATACAAACAGTACCAAGTACGTATGCTGCTAAAATTTCTAGAGAAGGAGCTGATTTAATTATTAAATTAAGAAGTACATCTAAAGGCCAAAATGTAGAAATCTCTATGGAAGAAATATACTCTGAAACTACGAGTCAAGTTGTGCAAAGATATAACCCAATAAACACTGAGTTAGAGCAAACTTTAAGAATTGATATTAGTGATGGTTATGAATATGATGGTTTAATTACTGTTGATGATGCTATTCAAGATGCATTTTATCATGCAGATGGTAACTGGGGATTAGATTATGATTCTCAATACACTACTGTTAATGAATACGTTGTATCAAATAACTTTGATAGAGTATATCATGAAGATGAGCATGCAATTCACAGAAATGTACAGATTAAAGCGTATAGTGAGTATGATTATTTAGGAATCTATAAATCATTATTACCTGGTAATTTATCTGCAGACTACTCTGAATACAACTACTTATCTTTTACAGCAAAAGGTAGTGGTTTAATAGAGTTAGGTTTGATTAAATCTTCTGTAGAAGAATGGACTGAACAATACAGAGTTATGGTAGATTTACCTAATGAAGAACAAACGTATTATATTCCTTTTGATTCTTTTACATCAACTGCGACAACAGATGAGATTACTGCTGACGATTTAACAACTATTTTGTTTACATTTTTACCAATAGGAAATGAGTCATTAGACCTAACAATTTCTGATGTAAAGTTTACAGTAACACCAACAGGAGCTTTAGGATTAATAAAAGAGTTTGAAAATAACTTTATGATATATCCAAATCCTTCTAAAGGAAATTTAAAAGTTTTATTATTCAGTGAAATTGAGACTAATGCAACAGTTTCCTTATACGATATTACTGGTAAAGAGATCTACTCTACCTCTGCTCAATTAAAAGGTGGTAAAAACGAATTAAATATTAATGTAAAAGTAAAACCTGGTATCATGTTCTTAAAAGTTATAAGTCCCGAGGTTAATTACGGTACTTCTAAAGTTATGTTTAGATAAATAATAATGGTGATGATATAAAAAAAGAGGAACTGAAAAGTTCCTCTTTTTTTTTGTATTTAAAATGAAAAACATAAATAGTTAAAAATCCTTTTTAATCAATTATATTTGTTAAACATAAAATATAGAATGAAGAAAATTCTCTTTTTATTTATCATTTTATCAACAACATCAATTTTAAGTCAATTTAAAATTACAGGTTATTTTGATACAGAAATCGGTTTAACTTATAAAATTTCTGATCATTTACAGACAGAACTAAGAGTAAGTGATAACTTAAAAATTGATTTTAATTCAGAATTGAGTTTACTTTACACCGTCATAACTAAAGACGATTTTACTCTAAATTTTGGAGTTGGTATCTCAACCTACCCCTTTCATTCTAAAAATACAGCTTTTTTTGAAAGCTATTTTCTACCACTTCAAATAGAAATTACACCATTTAAAAACGCTAGTAATATTGGATTCGTATTAGAAAGTGCATATCACTTTTCTGAGATTGTAAATTCATCAGGAACTAGAAACTCAATAGGAATTAGATATATTTTTAAAAAAAATAATGGCAAAAGACTTAAGTAATTATCGTAAATCGTACGAAAGACAAGAACTTTTAGAAAGTAATTGTCCAGAAAATCCAATAGAATTATTTCAGAATTGGTTTCTAAATGCAGATAGTTCTAATTTAGTTGAAGAAACTAATGCAATGACAATTTCAGCAATTGGTTTAGATGGATTTCCAAAAAATAGAGTTGTATTGTTAAAAAAATATACCTCCGATGGTTTTATTTTTTACACGAACTATAATTCAGAAAAAGGAAATGCTATTGCTAATAATAATAATGTTTGTTTATCTTTTTTTTGGGCAGATTTAGAACAACAAGTAATCATTAAAGGAAAAGCAGAAAAACTAGCAGAAAATTTATCTGATGAATATTTTGAATCTAGACCAGATGGAAGTAAATTAGGTGCTTGGGCATCTAACCAAAGTATAGTTGTTTCTTCAAGAGAAGAACTAGACACGAACTTATCCTCTTTTGAGAAAAAATTTAAGGGAGAAGAAATTCTAAGACCAAAACATTGGGGAGGCTATTTAGTAAAACCAATTTCTATCGAATTTTGGCAAGGAAGGCCTAATAGAATGCATGACAGAATAAGATATTCTTTACAAAAAGATTTTTCATGGAAATTAGAACGTTTATCACCTTAATATTTATATTTACATTAGATAACTAAATTGAATGAAAACACTTTACATAGTTCGTCATGCAAAATCTTCTTGGGATTATGAAGGAATAGAAGATATAGATAGGCCTTTAAAAAAGCGTGGAATAAAGGATGCACATTTAATGTCTAAAATCTTATCAAACAAAATCCCTCGACCTGATGTTTTTCTGTCAAGTAGTGCAAATAGAGCTTTGCATACTGCTGTAATTTTTTGCGAAAACTTTGAGTATCCATTATCAAATTTAAAAATTAGACGTCAACTATACAGTTTTAGTGATGGTTACTTAGTCAAAATGGTAAAAGCACTGGATGATGGTTTTAATTCAGCCATTATTTTTAGTCACGATCATGGTATCAATACATTTGTAAATAAATTTGGTAGTAAACCATTAGCGCATGTACCTACATGTGGTGTAATAGCAATTCAATTTGAAGAAAAACATTGGAAAAACGTAAAAAAAGGTAAAACAATTTTATCCGAATCTCCTAAAAATCATAAATAAAAAAATTGTTAAAAATAAAAAAATATGGAGCAATAGATATTGGTTCCAACGCAATAAGATTATTAATCTCTAATATTATTGTTGAGGAAGGGAAAGAACCGCAATTTAAAAAATCTTCTTTAGTACGTGTACCAATCCGTTTAGGAGCAGATGCTTTTGTAAGTGGTAAGATTAGCGAGGAGAACACTAAAAGAATGATTGATGCTATGGAAGCTTTTAAATTACTTATGAAAGTTCATAATGTAGAAAAGTATAAAGCTTGTGCTACCTCTGCAATGAGAGAAGCAAAAAACGGTATTGAAGTCGCCAATAAAATTTTAGATGATACAGGAATTAAAATTGATATTATTGGTGGAAAAGAAGAAGCTGCAATTATTTCATCTACAGATTTAAGTGAATTAATAGAAGGAGACAACTCTTATTTATATGTTGATGTAGGAGGAGGTAGTACAGAATTTACAGTTTTTTCTGGAGGAAAAATCATTACCTCAAAATCTTTTAAAATGGGTACAGTTCGTTTATTAAACAATAAAAAATCTGTGAATAAAGAAATTTTTGATGAGGTAGAAAAATGGATTAAAAAGAATACTAAAGAGCTAAAAAAAATATCCTTAATTGGTTCTGGTGGTAATATTAATAAACTATTTAAAATATCTGGAAGAACAGAAGGAAAACCTATTTCTTTTATTTATCTAAATGCTCAATATCAGTTTTTAAAACAAATGAGCTATCAAGAAAGAATATCAGAATTAAGCTTAAATCCTGACAGAGCAGATGTTATAATACCTGCAACAAAAATTTATTTATCTGCGATGAAATGGAGTGGAGCAACAAAAATATATGTTCCAAAAATTGGTCTTTCAGACGGAATTATTAAAAGTTTGTTTTATAATAAACTTTAACTTGTGCTTGTTGCATTACAATTTGTACTTATTTCATTCTATTTATAAATGTTTTTTGTACATTTGACACTGTGTATTTTTACTATAAAGACACACTTATCAATGTTTAATTGTATGAAAAAAATCTTATTCAGTATCGCCTTTCTTATGATGGCGACTGTTGCTTTCGGGCAAGATTTACCTGAAAACCCTGAACCAGGTAAATGTTATGTGCGCTGTAAAACTCCAGATATTTGGAGAAATGAAACCGTTAATGTTGCTGTTTCACCAGAATACAGAAAAATAGTTACCTATCCATCACAATACAGAACGATTCAAGAAAAGGTTTTAACCAAAGAAGCTGGTGAAGAAGTTTTAATAGTGCCAGCAGTTTGGGGAACTCAAGAAGTTACCTATTACGAAAAAGAAGATGGTACAAGATTAGAAGTTCAAGAAGCTGTTTTTAACCAAGGTTTTGAAACAGTAGAAACTAGAGCTGCTTTTGCAAATTGGGAAATGAGTGAAAAAATGCCAGATTGTGATTCTGATGATCCTGATGATTGTCGATACTGGTGTTATAAACCTTTACCTGCAGAGTTTAAAACAATGCCTGTTGAGAAGCTACTAAGTGATGCAACTACTGTAAAATTCCCCATTCCTGGAGTAAGAAAAACTTACAATAGAAAAGTTATGGTAAAAAGGCCAGCTACCAGTATCGTTCAAACTGAGCCTGAATATGTTTCTATAGAAAAAACAATACTTGTAAAAGAAGCTTTTACAGAAGAAACAACAATTCCTGCCGTTTATAGATCTATTACAAAACAAATTTTAGTTAAAAAAGGAGGACTTACCTCATGGAAATCAGTAGACTGTCAACTAGTAAATAACACTCCATTACCAATAAATTGGGACTTTTCTAGTGCTACTTTAAATTATGGTGCCAAACAAATTATTGATGCAAGGTTACTCCCTATTTTAAATGATGGTGTTGCTGTATTTATTGAATCTCACACCGATATGAGAGGAACAAAAAGAGAAAACCAAAATTTATCTGACAGAAGAGCAAGAGCAGTTACAGATTACATAATTTCTAAAGGTATTAATGCTACTCAACTATATGCTAAAGGCTTTGGAGAGTCAAGGTTATTAAACAAATGTTCGGACGGGGTTGTTTGTTCTGAATCTGAACATGCAATAAATAGAAGAACAACTTTTAGAGTGGTTAATCAAAAATAGATTACCTACTATTAATAATATTAAAAACGAAGCAAATTTGCTTCGTTTTTTTTTTACACAAAATTTACAAAACACTTTAAAGGTTTATTAATCTAAAAACAGAGTTGTTATAACTTTTAAAACTCATACAATTACAAAATAGAAAAATATCTAAAAGCTTCTAGAATAATGTTATTATCAAGATATATGAATATTTAACACTAAAGTTTAAACCTATAATATTATTGAAATATTCTAGGTATAAAAATTCTTCTATTTAAGATATGTTTAATCTAAAAACTACTTTTAAGTAAATAATAATAATATTTAGATTTTTAAAAAGATAAAAAAGTAAATTAACTTCAGAATTTCTGTAGATTTTTTAATATTTATTAATTTGTGATTCGAAAAAAGGGTAATAATATTCGGTAATAATATAACCTTTTTTCTCTGCAATTTTTTTACCTCTATGATTAACAATCATTAAAGTAGGAAAAGATTTTACACTATACTTTTTTTGAAGAATCTTATTTTCTTTCATCTTGTCTAGTGAAATAACATCTAATCTTCTAGGTATATCAACTTCTAAAAGAATTAAATTTTTATCAGCTAACGATTTAAATTTTTCTGTGTGAAATAAATCCTTGTCCAAAACTTTACAAGGTCCACACCAATCTGAACCTGTGAAGTAAATTAAAAGTGGTTTTTTTTCTTTTCTAGATTTCTTTAGTGCCTCTTTGTAGGTTGGCATCCAATTTAAATTAATTTCACTATTATCTATATATTCTTCATCCAACCCAATAGCTTCTTGTGCAAAGTAAACTTGAGTTGAAAAAAAACAAATGATAAAAGCAAAAACTAATTTTCTCATAATTAACTATGTTTATTCAAAAGTATCAAAAATAATATCAATTAGAGTAGGCAAAAGCCCTAAAACCATTTATTGTAACATATATATACTTATATCAGTCGGAATACTAGGTAATCAAAAAAATATACCTCTAACACAAAAGTCAAAAAGAACCGATGTTTATTATTGTTGGTTCTGCTGTATATGAGATTTTACAAGGTCGTTAAAGGTATTTTCGGCCTCTAAGAAACGTGTTTTAATTTGTAAAAAAGAAAGCTCTTTTAACTTGCTAGAAAGTCTAGTATAATCCTTTTCTGTGGTTAGAATCAACTTTTTATCAACATTTATAACCTCAAATTTTTGTTTAATTTCTTCTATTTCTTTAGTTGTAAAATGATGATGATCTGCAAACTTTAAATGTGTAAACTTAATTTCTTTTTCAGTTAAAAACTCTAATAATGGGTTTGGATTTGCAATTCCTGTAATTAACAGCACTTCAAACTTTTTTAATTCACCAATTGATAATTGCTGGTTTCCTGAAATTTTATCAGCATAAGAAATTGTAGTGAAATAAACTTCCTTTTTATATTGCTGTAACTTTCTTTTAATATTTTTCTTTTCAACTTCTTCTAAATCAAAAGGACATTTTGTAACCACAATTATATTTGCTCTTTTAGCTCCTAACCTACTTTCTCTTAAATTTCCTGTTGGTAATAAAAAATCATCCGTAAATAAATCATCATATTTAGTTAGCAAAATATAAAAACTTCCTTTTACTTTTCTATGTTGATATGCATCATCTAGCAATAAAACTTCTGGTGATTTTTGATTTAATAAATTGGAAACACCTTCTACTCTATTTTCATCAACAGCAACTGTAATATTTGTAAATTTTTTAAAATATTGTAAAGACTCATCACCAACATCATTTGCTGTATGATTTCCATTTACGAGTATAAAACCTTTAGTTTTACGCTTATAACCTCTACTTAATACAGAAACCTTGTAAAAATCTTTTAACAATCTTATTAGATACTCTATCTGAGGCGTTTTCCCTGTCCCTCCAACACTTAAATTACCAACCACTATGATTGGTATATTAAATGAAGTTTCTTTAAAAATACCTATGTTAAAAAAGGAATTACGAATTGAGGTTATCAAATCGTATAAAATTGCAAAAGGAAACAGTAAAAATCTAACAAATTTCATTAGCGTAAAAATACATTAAAAATGTTAACTTTGATTTTCAATACATTCTTAAAATGATCATAAAAGAAGTCACAAATTATATTGAAGAATTAGCACCATTAGACTACGCAGAAGAGTTTGACAATGTTGGTTTGTTAGTAGGTAGTTACAATACAAAAATTTACGGAATTCTGGTTACTTTAGATACTTTAGAAGCAACTGTAGAGGAAGCTATTACTAAAAAGTGTAATTTAATTATTAGTTTTCACCCTATAATATTTGGCGGATTAAAAAAATTAAATGGTAATTCTTATGTTGAAAGAGTTGTTTTAAAAGCAATTAAAAATGATATTGCCATTTATGCAACTCACACTGCTTTAGACAATTCTAAGAACGGGGTTTCAGCAAAAATGTGCGAAATACTAGGTTTAAGAAACACAAAGGTTTTAATTCCTAAAAAAGGAATTATAAAAAAATTAACGACCTATGTGCCTATTAATGATTCAGATACTTTAAAAAATTCTCTTTTTTCTGTTGGTGCAGGAAGTATTGGCAATTATGATCATTGTTCTTTTAATGTTCTAGGGAATGGAACATATAAAGGAAATGAAGAATCAAATCCTGTAATAGGCGAAAAAGGAAAACTTCACACAGAAAAAGAAATAAAAATTTCTATTATTTATGAAAGTAAATATGAGAAGTCTATTTTAGAGGCTTTAAAAGAAAATCATCCTTATGAAGAAGTTGCTTACGAAATTGTAATGACAGAAAATATACATCAAAATATTGGAATGGGTATGATTGGTGAATTATCATCAGAAATGGAAGAAAAGGATTTTCTTCTATTTCTAAAGAAAACCATGAAAACTGATTGTGTTCGACATTCTGCTTTGATCAATAAAAAAATAAAAAAGGTAGCTGTTTTAGGTGGTTCTGGTAGTTTTGCTATTTCTAATGCTAAAAAAGCTGGAGCTGATGCCTATATAAGTGCAGATTTTAAATATCATGAGTTTTTTAAAGCTGAAAATAGCATACTTTTGGCAGATATTGGCCATTATGAAAGCGAACAGTTTACAAAAAACCTTTTAGTAGATTATCTTACAAAAAAAATTAGTAATTTCGCAGTCATTTTATCAGAAAAAAGTACAAACCCTATTTATTATATATAAACATGGCAAAAAAGAAAGAAGTTTCAGTTGAAGAGAAATTAAGAGCATTATATGATTTACAATTAATTGACTCTAGAATTGACGAAATTAGAAACGTTAGAGGAGAATTACCTTTAGAAGTTGAAGATTTAGAGGATGAAGTTGCCGGTTTAAATACTAGAATTTCTAATTTAAACGAAGATGCTACTAACTTAGAAACAGACATCAACAATAAAAAATTAGCCATAGATGAATCTAAGGGTCTAATGAAAAAGTATGATGAGCAACAGCAGAAAGTTAGAAATAATAGAGAATTTGATTCTTTATCTAAAGAAATTGAATTTCAGGATTTAGAAATTCAATTAGCTGAGAAAAGAATTATTGAATTCAAAGCTAAAATTGCTCAGAAAAATGAAGTGATTAGTGGTACTAAAGAAAAACTAGACAGACAAGAACAACATTTAGGTCATAAAAAATCTGAATTGGATGCTATCTTAAAAGAAACAGAAAAAGAAGAAGAACTTTTAATTAAAAAGTCTGCTGAATATGCTGAGTCTATAGATGCTCATTTATTTACAGCTTACAACAGAATTAGAACTAAAGTTAAAAATGGTCTAGCAGTGGTTGCTATAGAACGTGGTGCTTCTGGAGGTTCTTATTTTACGATTCCACCTCAGGTGCAATTAGAAATTGCGAATAGAAAGAAAATTACCATTGACGAGCATAGTGGTCGTATTTTGGTTGATGCTGCTTTAGCTGCTGAAGAAAAAGAAAAAATTGACAAATTATTTTCTTAATCTAAAATATAAATTTATAAAAAAAACTCGAAGCTTTAACTTCGAGTTTTTTTTGTGACATTAAATTAAAAATGTATTAATAATCTAACTTTTTAATATAGCTTAGTTTAAGTTTCCAAAGTAACAAGTCCTCTTTAAACTCATTCACTCTATTTCTAACATTTAAAACTAAAGGATTGTCTGCTTTTGCATTGGAAAAGAAACCTAAATTATTTTCTAATTGTTGCATTTCTCTGACAACTTCATCAATTTTCTTTCTAACGAACATTTGCTCATAATCTAACTTTCTAAAATCTTCCTCAGCAAAATAACTATCCACAATATTTGTGAATTTTAGCATAGATATTTCATTTTTATCTAAAGATAAACCGTCAAACATTCTATCTATTTGTTTATTAAATTTAGCTTCTAAGTGACGTACATTTCGTGGTAAATTTCCTAAAACTTTCCAAGTATTAACTGCTTCTAAAATAGTTTCTTTTGTCGCTTCTTTATTTTCCTTTAAAGCTTCAAGAAATTCTTTTTTAGCAACAACAACATCTTGCTGTTCTTTACTAATAACATTTTTTTGTTGATGATATCTATCAAAATAATGGTTACAAGCTGCTTTAAAGCGTTTCCAAATATCATCAGAAAACTTACGAGGAACATGCCCAATCTTTTTCCAATCTGATTGTACTTTTTTCATAGCATTTGTTGCCATCTCCCAGTCTTCAGTATCTTTTAGAGATTCTGCGTATTCAATTAAGGCTATTTTACTTTTTAAATTGTCTTGCTGCTCGCCCTTTTCTTCTTTGTAAAAAACATTCTTTGCAGCATTAAATTTCTTTGTGGCTTTTTTAAATTTCTGCCAGATTTCTTCACTTTTAGAATAAGGCAACTTACCTGCACTAAAGTATTTCTGTCTTAACTCTTCAATATCTTTAATCGTTTTTTGCCAATCATTATGCGTTTTATTTTTAGAGGTGTCATAAGCCTCAATTACTGCAATAATTTCTAACTTTTCATCAATGATTTCTTGATATTTAGAACGCATTTCTTTAAAATAATCATGTCTTTTATCATGAATTTTTTTAGTAGCTGCACTAAATTTTTTCCAAATTTCTTCACGCATTTCTTTAGCTACAGGACCTACGTCTTCTTTCCAAGACTTATGTAATTCTTGTAATTCATTAGAAGCAAAATTAACATCTACTTCTTCTCCTAAAGCTTCTGCTTTTTCTATAATTCTTAATTTTTCTTCTAAATTATGTTTAAAATCTAAATCTCTAAAATCATTGCTTAAATGTAGTAAATCATAAAAACGTTCTACATGGTGATGATACGTTTTCCAAGTATCATTGTAATGACTTTTTGGAACAGGACCTATTGAACGCCATGAATCTTGAATTGCTTTAAAATTATTATACATCGTAGAAGTATTTGCTTCTTCAATTAAAAGTTTTAACCTCTCGATTGCTAGTATACGCTTTTCTAGATTTTCCTTTAGCTGTCGTTCTAAATTATTATAATAACCGTCTCTTTGCTTTTTATATTCTGATAATAATTTATTGTATTCTGATTTTAAAGGGCTAGAAAACTGAAAATCTATGGAGTTACCTCCTTCTTCAAGAAAAGCTGCTTTCTTCTCCGCTAATAAGGCTCCAAATTTTTGGTTAAAAGCATTTTTAACAGCATCTACTTGCGATTTAATTTTTTGAACAGCGTTATTTGCTATAGTCTTTTCTAGAGTTGAAACCAATTCTTCTAAAGTTGATACAGAATAATCGACAACAGGAGTTTCTTCTTCTTTAGCTTCTGATTTTTCAGCTTTTTCAGCTACAGATTTTTCAATTTCATCAACAGCTTTAGTCGTTTCATCAACAGTTACAACAGCTTCTTCAATGATTTCTTCCGTTTCAGGAGAAACTTCATTTACTTTTTCTTCAGCTATTACTTCGTTTTTTTCAACGTTTTCTTCATTATTATCTAACATATCTACAATGTTTAAGGTCGTTTATAATACTATAATTATATTGCCTATAAAGATACAGACAACTTATAAAATCTACAAGTTTACTTGATAACTATATTTTATTACAAATTAGCGTGCGTTATTCCAAATTCTCCAAGATTCTTCTGCTTGTAGTTCTAACATTTCATATCCGTTTTTAATAGTAGCGCCTTTATCTTTTCCTTTGGATAAAAAAGTAGAAACTTCTGGGTTGTATATTAAATCGAATAGCAAATGTTTATTCGTTAAATATTGATAAGGAATATTAGGGCATTTATCTATATCTGGTGAAGTTCCTAAAGGTGTGCAATTAATAATTAAAGCATACTTCTGTAGTATTTCTTGTGTTAAACTATCGTAAGAAATTTCTTTTTTTCCTTTCGGATTCCTAGAGACAAACTTATATTTAATATTATTCTTTTTCAAAGCAAACGCAATTGCTTTAGACGCGCCTCCTGTTCCTAAAATCAAGGCTTTTTTGTGATGCTTCTCAAGTAAGGGTGTTATTGATTTTTCAAAACCTACAACATCAGAGTTATATCCTTTTAAATTCCCTCTTTTAGTAAACTTTATCGTGTTTACAGCGCCTATTTTTTTGGCGGTTATATCTAAATTATCTAAATATCTAATAATTTCTTCTTTATAAGGAATGGTTACATTAATGCCTCTTAAGTTTTTTTCTTTACTAATTATAGAAGGGAAATCTTCTATCTGCTGAATATCAAAATTTACGTATTTGTTCTTTTTTAAGTTTAATTCTTTAAACTTTCCAGTAAAATATCCTTTTGAAAAAGAATAGGAAATGTTTTTCCCTAACAATCCAAAAACTCTATTTTTTTCTTCTTTCATAATAATCTATAACTAAAATTAAACCAATCCCAAAAAATATAAAAAAAATAGCTAACAACGTTTCTATACTATATAACTCTGGTATGTAGCGTTCATAATTTTCAACTATCTTATTTCCTTTTTGATCAAATAGAAAGTTTCCATTATCGATAACATAAATTTTATTTTTCCATGGCCATACAATACCCAAAGAACCTGTTATAAAGCCAATAATAACTGCGTTCACAATTTTATTCCAACGTTTTAAAACATAGCCTAAAACATGTGAAATAGAAATCAAACCAAAAGCAGAACCTCCAGTAAAAACAGCAATAATTTTTAAATATCTTATTTTAATAGGATCCGATAAAACCTCAAAATCACCAGATAGAAGACTTACAAATATATTTAATAAAACATTTACAGAATCTACTAAAAGTAACACATAATTACCTAATAAAATTAAGATAAATGAGCCAGAAAGGCCTGGAAGTGTCATTCCCGAAATACCAATAATTCCACAAATAAAAACAAACCAAAGATTGTCATTTTCTTTTGCTGGTGTTAAAAAACTAATTCCTAAGCCAAGAGTTACTCCAAAAATCAGAAATATAAAATTTTTCCTATTCCACTTTCCAAAATCTTTTCCTATGTAATAAATAGAGCCAGCTATCATCCCAAAGAACCAGCTCCAAACATAAAGCTCATAATGTTCTAAAAAATAATCTAAAATTAGAGAAGCGCTAAAATAACTAAATATACTTCCAGACATTATTAATACTACAAATTGAGTATTTGTGTACTGAAAAAAACTTTTAAATCTGCCGTTTAATAGCAACTTAAAAGCATTTAAATTTATTCTTTTAAAAGAATAGATTAACTCCTCATAAAAACCCATAACAAAAGAAACTGTTCCTCCAGAAACCCCAGGAACTTTGTTCGCAACCCCCATTATTAAACCTTTTAAAAAAAGGTTTAATTTTTGCTTAAATGTTTTATTATTTTGCATTTATTATTTCTTGACAGCCAGTTTTTCCATCATTAAAATTAAGAAAAAACCAACAACTGTCAAAACAATTGCCATCATTAATTGAGAATCACCCTCAAAAGAAAAAGGAGAAACACTTTGCTGATTAAAAGCGACTTTAATTCCGTGAGAATTTGTGCGCCAAGTCAAGGTTTCTTTCCATGGCCATATTTTATTTAAGGAACCTATAATAAAACCAGTTAAAACTGCTAATGTGTAATTTTTATAATTGGCAAAAAGCCATTTTAAAACTTTTGAAAAAGAAAGCAAACCAACAATTGCTCCCAAGAAAACTACAGCTATAGTTTTATAATCTCTATCACTTACAGCAGATAAAATAGGCTTATAAGCACCTAATAAAACCATTATAAATGCACCAGAAATTCCCGGTAAAATCATTGCGCAAATTGCTATTGCTCCTGCTAAAAACATAAATAACAAAGATGAATTCTCAGAAACTAGTGGATTTAAAGTAGTGATGTAATACGCTAAAAAAGCACCTAAAATTAATATTAAAACAGAAATAGAGTTCCATTTTGAAATTTGCTTTGCGATATAAATAACACTAGCTAACACCAAACCAAAAAAGAAAGACCACAGTAAAATTGGTTCATTTTCTAATAAGTATTTAATGGCTTTTGCTAAAGAAATGATACTTATAAAAATTCCTGCAAAAAGTGATAATAGAAAACTACCATTTAATTGTTTCCAAGCCGCTTTAAATCCTTCATTTTTTAAAGTTTTAAATAAGTCTAAATTTACATTGCTAATAGAGCCTAGCAATTCTTCGTAAATTCCAGAAATAAAAGCGATAGTACCTCCAGAAACTCCCGGTACAACATCTGCAGCACCCATAGCCATTCCTTTAAGAACAATGACTATATAATCTTTAACTTTCCTACTCATTTTAGGTTTAATTTTGAAAAAACGAAGATAATGGATTTTTGAAGAAAAACGGAAATGTAGTTTTTAATTTGGTTTGTTTCTGAGTTAAAAAAATGTAGGTTGGCTAACTTATAACATAAGTAACTTTTGCTGAACTTGATTCAGTATTAAAACGGATTTCATACGTGAATAAACTTAGCATATATTTTGACGCAACCTTTTAAGGAAATTTACATCTCCTAATTATAAATACAAAAGAAGAGTATGAAAAAAATTAATTTATTTCTAGTGTTATTAATCTGTATTTTTCAAAGTTGTAGAGATAATGAATGTGATTTACTGTGCATAATACCACCACAAATTTTTCAGTTCGAAATTGTGGATATAACTAGTAGGGAAAATTTATTTACGAATGGAACTTATGTCCTTGAAAATTTAACAATAACTGATATACTGAATAATAATGAATCTGTAGAATTTACATTTATTTCAGAAAATAATATTGATTTGGTTCAAATTGGTTCAATTGGATGGGAGACAGAAATTGTGAATCTAAAAATTGACATTTCTGATAAGAATATCTTTAATTTTTATGTTGATGCTGAAAGAAAAACTATGGATTGTTGCACTTATACTGAATATAACGAAATAACAATTAGAAATTCTGAATTTGAATTAGACAATCAAACTGAAATTTATCAAATACTTGTTGAATAAAAACGATTTCAAACTACTGAAAATCTCAAAAAAAATGAAAATGAAGTTATTATAACTGGTGAATAGAAATTAGCAAAAGTATATGAGAAAAATATATTAAACTGGTCATTATTAGGTTGTGATCATTGTTATTACTAAGGTTTTAAATCTGATAATACTATTAAAGCTCCATTTACAGATTGTGAACCAGCTTGTCTTTGTAATTTTAATTATGGAGACCTTATACTTTATCATTTAAATGTTTCTTGGACCTGGGAATATTTAGGTCACCAAAATATAGAATAGCACCTATTAATGAACCAGGAACTATTTACACAGTATATATCG
>MDTF01004878.1_pt1 | contig 17137 bp, 19 predicted proteins | sample 811191 | NCBI WGS metagenome assembly MDTF01 (sample SAMN05326649, study PRJNA326480) | marine metagenome | isolation source: seawater | place: Southern Ocean | collected 2011 | reverse complement strand
TTCAAAGAGTTATTTTCCTCTTGTCTGCTGAGAGTAAGAAGACCTAAATGTTTATTGGTATCAATAATTATATTTTTATATGTTTTCAAAATTATTTATGTAATATTTTTTTTAAACAATATATTGAACCAAACTATATAAGGCAAGAATTGGCAGTTTGCGTTAAAAGTTTAAATGCTAGATGAAAAAATCAGGATAAAACGCTAATACTTACAATTAATAAAAAAACCAAAGAAACAAGAAGTAAAAGTAATTTAATATCCTGTAAAAAATTTTCTTTTTTTGTTAAATTGAGCCTTGCATTCAGCTCATTAACATCTACTTTGGGCTTCCCCACTTCTTCTCTATAGAGGTTCTTAAACCTATCGATATTGATGTTATTATCCAACTTCGATTTAATTCTCATGTACGTCAATTGAAATAGATTTAAACCACAAAGTCAATATGCAGATTCTTAAGTACTTTGTTGTTATTTCTATTGATTCATGTATTGAACGATCCCTTTTCTCATTTTTTCAAAGATTTCATCAATATGTTTTTTTTCAGAAATAAATGGTGGAGCCAATACTAAGGCATCGGCAGTGGCTTTAAAATTTACTCCATTTTCGTAACAAGCTTTATAGATTTGAAAGCCTGCTTTACCTGGTTTGTCGTTCATTTTAATATCAATACCACCGAGTAATCCGTAACCTCTAATACTTTCAACGCACTCAAGATCTTTAAGAGAGTGAAGTTTTTCCTGAAAATAAGGTGAAATATCTTTTACTCTTTTAAAAATATTTTCTTTTTCAATTATATTTTGTACAGCAAGAGCCGCTGCAACGGCAACAGGTATCCCGGAATAAGTGTAGCCATGAAATAATTCAATTGCTCCTTCTGGCGCGGCATTAGAAATAGTATCATAAATTCCTTCTCTTACGGCAACTACACCCATTGGTACAACGCCATTAGTTGTAGCCTTTGCCATTGTCATAATATCTGGTGTGACGTTAAATTCTTGGGCAGCAAATGGAGAGCCTGTTCTTCCCCAGCCTGTAATTACTTCATCAAAAATTAATAAGATATTATGATTGTTACAAATTTCCCTAAGTCGATCCAAGTAACCTTTTGGTGGAACTAAAATACCAGTAGATCCAGCAATGGGCTCTACAATGCAAGCTGCGATCTCACCTTTATATTTATTTGCGATCACTTCAAGATCATCAGCGAGTTCTACCCCTGTTTCAGGCTGCCCTTTAATAAATCTATGTTCGTCTAAAAATGTATGACGCATATGTTGAACACCTGGCATTAAGACACTTGCACACATTTCTTTATAATTATTAAAACCTCCAACCGATAATCCTCCAATGTTCATTCCATGATAGCCTCTATCTCGACCAACGAATCTAAATTTTTTCTTGTCTCGTCTAGCAGAGTGATAAGCCATCGCGATTTTAATTGCCGACTCCACAGCGGTAGACCCACAAATAGTGTAGAAAATTTTATTTAAATCTTCAGGTGTGTGTTTTGCAATTCGAGTAGCAAGCTCAAATGATCCGCCAAACCCTTGATTAAAGGGTAAAGTGTAATCTAATTCTCTTAACTGTTTACTTACTGCTTCTACAATTTCTTCTCGGCCGTGGCCAAGTGGATTGCAAAAAAGCCCACAACTAGCATCAATCAATGTATTTCCTTCGTGGGTTTTTAAATATACTCCCTTAGCGCCAGTGATTAAACGTGGGGATTTTTTAAACTCTCGATTTGAGGTAAATGGCATCCAATGCTCATTTAAGGAATTTGGAATACCCGTATTGTTTGAGTCCATAATTATCTAATAAAATAGCTGATTGTTTAAATTATTCAATCCTTAATATATATCAAGGACATAAATATGAATTTAGAATGTAATATACAAACAGAATAAATGAAACAATTAAAAAACTGGGACAATAAAACTTGGTTATCTTCCTCTAAATACAATTTAAGTTTAGTTAAATTTTTAAACCAAAAAGTTAAATTTAACAAAAAAACAAAAGTTTTAGATATCGGATGTGGGCGCGGAATATTAATTAGCCTCCTGTATAAAAAATATTATTTTGAAAATATGCCTATAGGTATTGATATTATCAAACATGAAATAATTAATAAAAAAATAAAAATTACAAACATAAATGCTTTAAAATATTTACCCCAAACAAAAAAAAAATTTGATTTAATTATATACAAACAATCTATTCATTTTTTTAAATTTTTAGAAATTAAAAAATTAATGACAAATTCAAAAAAAATATTAAATCCAAATGGAAAAATAATAGTTCTTTCTCTTAATACAAAAATAAATAACTGGCCGAAATTTAAAAGTTTTAATCTGAAACTAAATAAAAGCTTGAAGAAAGATGAGAAAATTATGTCTTTAATTAAATCAAGTTTGAAGAAATATAAAATTAGTAGTTTTAATTTCAAAGTAATGTTAATGAAATTTTTTTATCTAGAGATGCTGGCCAATAGATTTACTTCTTGTTTGTTAAATTTTAGTAATGAAGAATTAAAACAGGGAGTTAAAGAAGTTAATTATAAATATAAAAATAAAATAAATTTTATTGATCGACTTACATGTATTGAGTATACCAAAAAATGACAGTTTATCTGTCACTTTTTTTTATCTCTTTTTTGGCCGCTACACTTGTTCCGACTTCAAGTGAATTAATTTTAATAGGATTGATTACAACTAATAATTACAATCCTGTTTTACTCTTAGCCTCAGCAAGTTTTGGAAATATTTTAGGCTCAGCTGTTAATTGGATTCTCGGCTTTTATTTTTATAAACTTATTAATAATAAGTGGATTCCCTTCAGCCCAAAACAAGTTGACGCTGCCTCACAAAGATTTAGAAAATTTGGTATTTGGTCACTATTGTTCGCTTGGCTCCCAATCATTGGAGACCCACTTACATTTATAGCTGGTATTTTGAAAATAAACTTTATTCTTTTTTTAGCTTTAGTGTCTACTGGAAAAATTATCAGATACGTTTTTATTTATTTTTTTATAAACATGTGACTACAGTATGATGATCCCGACCAAACCTTATCATAATTTTTTTCATCTAAAAAATTATAAATAGGATCAGATTTTAAAGAACGTTCTCTTTCATTTATATCCTCTAAATGTCGATGGCCCAGGATTTCAATGCATATTATTTTGGGATTATAAATATTAAAATTTAATCCTGATAAAACTTTAATTTCTGCTCCTTCAACATCAATATTCAAAAAATCTATTGTTTTATTTTTATACTTTGTTTCTGAAATTAAGGTGTTAAAGGCTTTGCATTTAATTTTTTGTGTTTTGAAATTATTATTAAAATTTTCTTTAGCCCATTTTATATCGCTAGTATTTAATTGACTGAATTCTTTTTGATAATATAGATCAATTTCTCCATTAAGGTCCGAAACAGCGCATTGAATATTTATGTCTTCCGGTCTCAAATAATTAAATAAATCTAATGAGAATTTACTTATATCAACATTGATTCCACGCCAACCTTTTTGGTATAATAAACAAGTATTACTTCTTTGGACAGGATGGTGTGCCCCAATGTCTACATAAAAACCTCTTTCTAAATGTTGTGTATATTTTTTTAAAGCAATATCTTCACCGTCCATTGCGTAAGTATTTTTATTAATTAAAAAATTATTTTTAATATAAATATTTTGTAAAATGTGAATTTTGTTTTTTAAGCTTTTGAACATTTGCTAATCTTTCCAAAAAAAAATGCCACTACCAACACCCAAGAGTACAGCCGATACAATCCATGCTTTTTCGTGTTGAGCAAAAAAGATCAATAATCCTATTGAAATTGTTATTGCTCCTAATAGTTTATTGTTCATGTTTTTACTCTTTGTGTGTCGACCAACGACATGCTATCACGCCTAAGATTTTAATCTATTCTAAAATGAACAAAAACCTTTGGATACTAACATTAAGTCAAATTTTTAGTTTTACACCAGCTCCTATTAACATTTTTTTAAGCGGAATCATCGGGAGCACCTTAAGTCCTATAAAATCATTACAAACTGTCCCAACATCATTAATGATTGTTGGTATTGCCGTGTTCTCATTCTTTGCCGCAAATATAATGAGTAAAATTGGAAGAAAAGTTGGATTTTTACTAGCAGCACTTTTCAGTACCGCGTCCGCGTTGCTTACCGCTTACGCTGTATGGGATAAAAACTTTTATTTATTTTGTTTAGCTTGTTTTTTTATTGGCAACGGAATGTCATTTACTCATCAGTATCGTTTCGCAGCCGCTGAAAGTGTTGAAAAAACTTTCATTCCAAAAGCTCTTTCAATAATAATGTTAGCAACAATATTTTCTGCGCTACTCGGGCCCAACATTGCTAACTTTAATAAGAATTTAATAGATGGTCACCTATATGTTGGGTCTTACTTGTCTTTAGCTGTCTTGACGTCTGTACCTATTATATTTTTAAGTTTTTATACCCCAAAAATAGAACCTCTTAGTATTAACGAACATAAGAGGAGAAGTTATTTTGAACTTATTTCTCAGCCTAGATTTTTACAAGCCGTTGCCTCTGCTGCTTTCGCCTATGCTGTTATGTCGTTCTTAATGACTGCCACTCCCATTAATATGCACATCATGGAAAGCTACAGTTTAAACAAAACAGCAATTGTTATTCAACTACACATTGTCAGCATGTTTTTACCATCATTAATTACAGGAATTTTATTAAAAAAATTTGGGCACAGCGTAATTATCTATGCAGGTGTCAGTTTTTATTCTCTAACAATTGCATTAAGTTTTCTAGAACCAACTTTTTTAACTTATATATTAGCTTTAGTTTTTTTAGGGCTAGGTTGGAATTTTTTATATTTGTCAGGCACCGGCTTACTTGTGTTGTCATACAAAGAAGAGGAAAAATTTAAAGCCCAAGGATTTAACGATATAATCGTTTTTTCTATACAGGCTTTAGCTAGCCTGTCAGCCGGTTATATGTTGAGTATGACGAGCTGGAAGACAATGAATTTAATTGCTATCCCATTTTTAATTTTGATTATTTTTTCTTCAATTAGAGCAGATTTATCTAAAACTAGTGTGTAAAAAAATTGGTGTCTTTAATTGGAAGATTTTAATATTTTTAAAATTTTATAGTGCAATTTTTTATTAGAAGCAGCTAATATATTTCCACCTTTTATTGCTGACAAATTATTCCAAGTACTAACTATTCCTCCTGCTTTTTCAATGATAGGAATAAGTGGAACTATATCAAAAGGCTTAAGGTTAGTCTCAATTACCGCCTCCACCCTACCTTCTGCAAGCAAACAAAAATTTAAAGCATCAAACGTTGCTGAGCCAAAATAAGAAACTGACGACATAACTTTTTCTATTTTTTTATTATATTTTTTTAAGAAAAGCCATTCATGTAAATGACCCACAATTTTACATCTTTTTAAATTAGTTTCTTTAGAGGTTTGTAAGATAGTTTTTTTATCATTAAATAAATAAGAGTTTTGTTGATCGTTTAAATAAAACTTATTTAAAGCTGGAAAATTTGCTAAGCCTAAAACAGGCTGATCTTTATGAGTTAGTCCAATTAAATTTGACCAAGTTGGAGCGCCAACCATAAAAGCCCTGGTTCCATCAATAGGATCTATATACCACTTGTAATCGTTATCAGAATATTTTTCCAAAAACTCTTCACCTAAAATAGCATCTTTAGAAAATTGTTTTACAATAGCATCTCTTATAAACTTTTCAAAAGCTTTATCTAAATTTGTTACAGGATCGTAAATTTTTTTATCTTTAGACTTATTGCTGACCTTAAGATTATATTTTGAGTTTTTTGAGTAAAAATTATTAAGCTTTTTAGGCAAATTTTTTAAAAGACTGAAAGGTTTAAGATAATTCATAAAATAAAATTATTAAACTAAATAATATATTAATTTATAAAACTAAAAAAGAAACTTAAGTACTTTTTTCACTCTTAGACATTAACTGAAGACCAAGTGACACTGATGGTCCAATACCAAAAGCAAAAATTAACGTACCTATCCCAGCAGTGCCCCCAAGTACCCAGCCCAAAACCACAACAATTATTTCGATAAACGCTCTAACTAAAGCAATAGGAGCCAAAGTTTTTTTTTGCAAGCCAGTCATTAAGCCATCTCTAGGACCCGCTCCTAAGTTGGCTATCAAGTATATGGCCGTACCTAAGCCAATTATTAATATGCCCGCAAAAACCATTGTGAGTTGAGAGAAAATTTCATTAGGTTTATCAAAATAGAAAATCGTTACATCAATCATAATAGCGATAATTATAAAATTAATGACTGTACCCATCCCTATTTTTTGATCTAAAAAATACCAAAGAAGCAAAACTAAAAAACTTACTAAAAAAGCAATAGTTCCTACGGATAAGCCAAGACTTACAGCCACGCCTTGGTGAAGAACATTCCAGGGTGAAGCACCGATACCTGAGACAATTAACAAACCCTCACCAAAACCAAAAAAAATTAATCCCACGCAGAGATAAAACAAAGTTTTTACAGGAGGTTTGAAGTTAGTTGGAGATTTAGAGCTCCAAGATAGTTTAGGAATATTTTTAATCTTGAGAAACATTGGCTTATTTACCAAATGTCCAAAGTATACACAATCAACTAATTATCCTATATTTAATAATTATATGAGTGAAAAAAATTTCTTCGATTTTAATTATGAGAGTTTAAAACTTTTTTTAAATAAAGATTTAGACATTGAGAAAAAAAAAGTTTCCATGCGCAGCAAACAGATTTGGCAATCTGTTTATAAAAAAGGTTTTTTCGATATTAATAATTTAACTACATTTCCCTTAGAGCTTAGGAATAAATTTAAAAACTTAATTAGTTTACAAAGACCAAAAATTGAAAAAACACAAACTTCAAGCGACGGAACAATAAAGTGGCTCATTAAGCTTTTTGATGGCAACGAAGTAGAGTGTGTTTATATTCCAGAAAAAACCAGAGCAACACTCTGTATATCTTCTCAAGTAGGCTGCACTTTGAATTGCAGGTTTTGCCATACCGGGACTCAACGGTTAGTTAAAAATTTAAGTTTTGCTGAAATTGTTAATCAAGTTATGATTGCAAAAGAACAAATCAATGACTGGGATGAAAAAAAAAAAATAACTAACATTGTTTTAATGGGAATGGGCGAACCTTTTTATAATTATGATAATGTAAAAACTGCAGTTGAAATATTAAAAGATAAAGAGGGATTAAATTACGGACCAAAAAGAATAACCGTATCAACCGCAGGTATTGCGAATAAAATTCCTGAAGCTGCTAAAGAAATAGGCACTTATCTAGCCTTGTCATTGCACGCTCCAACCGATGATATAAGAGAAATGATTATGCCTATTAATAAAAAATTTAAAATTAAAGATCTCATAGAACAGTGCAAATATTATAGCTCCGTTGTGAAAGAAAAAATAACATTAGAGTATGTTATGCTGAGAGGCATCAATGATGACATGGAATGTGCAAAACAACTCGTAAAACTTATGGCACAATTCCCTTGTAAAGTTAACCTTATAGAATTTAACCCATGGCCAGGTGTTCAATATTTACCAACCGAAAGAGAAGAGATGGAAAAATTCGGTAAGGTTGTTCAGAACGCAGGATATGTTGCTACTATTAGAAGATCGCGCGGTCAAGATATTTTAGGTGCGTGCGGTCAGCTTAGAACAGAAAGTGAGAAAATAAAAATATAATAATTATTTAAAGAATCTAATAGTTTTTAGCGTACTTTTTGTACCAAAATTAATCAGTTTACCAAAAATATTATTATTAATTTTTTCAAGACACTGATCAAAACTTATAATTTTTTGATGGTTTTTTTCGATAAAATTTTCAAAATTAATACAATCATTTTCATTCCAGTAGTTTAAATGAATTTGTGTAGCCTGAATTCCAAAAGGTAATAAAATTTCTTTATAAAATAACTGTGGAAAAAAATTTAAACCATTTTGTGTGTACGGCACCAAACCATAACCATCAATTACATTCTTGATGCCTGCATCTTTTATTGCTGCGAAAGTATTTTCATCATAAGTGTGATTTGGAGCAAAAAATGATCTAATATTTAGCCTCTCTCTTTTAAATTTTTCAAGCCCTTTCGTAATACGACCGAGTTGTGTTAGATAATCATGCCCAAAAAATTCTGAACGACCACCGTAACCAAAAAAATCTTTTTTATTTGTTTCTTGATCATAAACATGTGTAAAACCGTGCATAGAAATTTCCCAATTTTTTTTTTCCCACTCTCTTACTTTATTCCAAAAATTAATTTTTTTTGGATAGTGCGAAAATTCTGTATCTTGATTTTCAGGTATTACTCCAAGAAGTGGTTTAATATTAAATTTTTCAAATAAAGTTTCGCACCTACCCATAAAATCCCACTTCATATTTTCTGTTATGTCATCCATACGAATAAGTAATCCAGTAAATCGAGTTAAATAATTTTTCATTAATTTTTTTTTATCAAATGGTGATTATTTTATATTACATCTATAATTTTAATATTCCACCTCAGAATAGAGATTATTAAACTCAAATTTTAAGGGCTTATTCTTTAAATATATCTCCTTTTTTTTCGTAAAATTAATATATTTATTACTATTAAAAATAGAATCTTTTTTTTCTAAAACGTATTCTCCACACATTAACACATTAAATTCTGAGGCAATTAATTCATAAAAGTATTGAATATTTTTTTTCAGATAATTTTTATTTGTTGAATATAATATATTTATTGTTTTGATATATTTTTTTTTATAAGTAATATTAGCTATTATGAAACTTGAAGGTTTTTTATTATTTTTACAGAAAATAAACTTAATATAATTTCTATCAGAATGATCACTGTATATCTGTAGATTTTTTCTATCTAATTTTTTTTTTATTTCAAAATTATTTTGCACCAAAGTAAAGTTATTATTGTTTTTTAAAAAATTTAGCTTTTTAATAAAAATTAAATTATAGTACATATTTAATTTTTGAAATTTCATTTTTTCAAATATTTTATGTAAACTCGGTAATGAACTTAGAACTGTTATTGTACAATTTTTTTCCATTATTTTCTCAAACAATAAAGTGGCTGCAATTCTATGATTGCTATCAACCAACCATGAATGAACATTACAATTTATATACTCGCGTTTGTAAGAAAATTTTTTAGAAAATATTGTGCCAAGAAAACCAACAATTGCTTGTTTGTATAACAGTACGTTAAAAACTGAAAATTTTTTATTAAAACTAATTTTATTGAGTTCTTTTATCTTGCTATGATCTAAATATTTTTGTTTTTTAAGGTAATTTAAAGTTTTCTGATATAAATTATCACCTAGAAATACCTCTCTAACCTGATAATTACTTGCCCACGTTTGAGAGATAATTTTTGTGTATCCCATTCATATTAAGTTATTAAAGATTTTTTCCTAAGTAAACTAATGATTTTTTTTACACTTTGAATTTCTGAGATATTTTTTACCTTACCTATTTTTCCATTAAGCCTGGTATCGATAGCACTAATAATATCTAATTGAGCTAAAGAGTCCCAATTTTTCATTTTATTATAATTATCAATTTTTATAACATTCGCAGGAGATATTTTTAAAACTTTGCTAATGATATCGATTATATCTTTTTCTGAATTTTTTTTTTTCATAATGTTTACTGCGCAACGTATATCTCAGAAGTATATAGTATTAAACCATATTTTTTTTTGAAAGTTATAATTCCTTTATTTTTTAAGCTATTCAATAGTTTTGTTTGTGAATACATAGTTTTTGGCAAAGGCCAGTCTTTTGAAACTAATAATTTAACTTTTTTAAATCTTTTTTTAGCTATACGTAGAATTTTCTTTTTATCAGATAAAGTGACAATTGGAAAAATAAGTATACCATTTTTATTCAAATATTTTTTAGTTTCATTTAGAACTTTTTCTACTAAAATTGTTCCGTCCTCCCCACATGCACATGGAATGCCATTTTGGTACCAAGGAGAAATATCGGCAACTTTTTTGGCAATTGCAGATACAGACTCAACTATTAAATCAAACTTTCTATTTTCCCACGGTTCATAAAGTGCACCTGCATTTGCTTCAATTTTTATTTTATTTTTTTTGGCATTTTTTTTACATAATTCAATCGCTTTTTTTGAAATGTCTGAAAAATAGTAATTGTTTTTAAATTTAGAATTTTTAGCAACGGTTAGTCCGACAAAGCCAGTTCCACAACCCAAGTCTAATATGTGTGATTTTTTTTTTATTAACGCAAGTGTACATGATACCAGAAGATCAGTTGTAGCATTTGGCGTAAAAACTTTTTTTTCTTTTATAATCATTTTATTTTACTCCATTTTATTAATGTTGAGCCCCATGACAGACCAACGCCATAACCAGCAATAAGTATTAAGTTTTTATCTTTTATCTTCTTTAGTGTGTCTGCATCTTTAAGAGCTATGGGTATTGAAGCGGATATAGTATTTCCTACTTTAGAATAGTTTTCAAAAGTTTTATCTTTTGTGATTTGTAGTCTTCTATTTATATTGTCTAAAATATATTTACTAGCTTGATGAAAAATAAATTTATCTATTCTTTTTTTATTTGTTTTTGTTTTTTTTAAAAGCATGTTTACGTTATTAGGTACCACATCCATTGCAAAAGTTAATACTTTAGCTCCATTCATAACTATCTCATTTGTACCTGTTGGTAATTCCAAAGCATCAGCGCCAGAGCCATCTGAACCTAACTCAAATGGACCAATCATTTTTTTTTGACTTTTCGTTATTAGAATCGCTGCAGAAGCATCTGAAAAAATTGGTCTACAAGCGGTATTATTTTTACTTATGTATTTAGTGTAGGTGTCAGCACATATAATTAGTCCATTTTCTGATTGTTTAGACTCTATTAAACTCGTTGCCATCCGCAAAGCATATAAGAATCCAGAACATCCTAAATTCATGTCAAAAGCCACAATATTTTTTTTGAGACCCAACTTGTGTTGCAATATGCAGGCTGAAGTGGGTATTCTATACGTTGAAGTTTGTGTAACCAATATTAGAAAATCTATTTTTTTTTTGGAAATTTTTTAAATATTTTATTTGCAGACTTTATAGCAATATCTATCACTGTTTCGTTTGGTTCAGAAATATATCTATTGTTAATACCCGTTTTTTCTTTAATGCGATCGACATTGAGCTTGGGATTATTTTTTTTTAAAATTGTATTATTTTCAATTTTTTTAGGAAGATAATATTCAATTGCAGAAATTTTTGAACCAAACATAAGAAATTTATATAATAATAATTTTAACTATAGTATTTACTTAGTATTTGTAAAAAATGAAACCTTTTTTTTTTACAACTCTGGTGCTAGTAATATTTAAAATGAATATACAAAAATTTGAACAATACACAAAAAACCTAAATCTCAAAAAAGTTCATACTGGCAGTATTTGGACCGAAGGTCCGTGCTACTTAAAAAAATTAAATAAAGTTGTTTGGAGTGACATCCCAAATAACAGAATGCTAAGTTTTGATTTTAATAAGGTTGAGATCTTTAGATCACCTTCAAACTTTTCCAATGGAAATACTACTGACAACGATGGCAATCTTGTTACATGTGAGCATGGTGCAAGACGTGTCACAAAAACAGATCAAAATAATGTAATTACTTTGATAGCAGACGAATATAATGATAAAAGATTAAATTCGCCAAACGATGTTTGTGTGCACACTAATGGAGCTATTTTTTTACCGACCCTCCCTTTGGAATCATTAATCCTAAAAGAGTAGAGGGGTTTCCAGGAAAAATGATGTACGGTGGGTGCAATGTTTTTAAATATGATCCAAAAAAAAATACTTTAGAAGCTTTAGTTACTGACATGGAGAGGCCTAACGGTATTGCACTCTCACTTGATGAATCTCATTTATTTATCTCAAATACTGGTGATACAAAATATATTAGGCGATATGAAATTGATAAAGAATTAAAGTTATTTAAACCAATTGAGTTTATAAAATCAGATCCAGAACATGTTATGGATGGTTTTAGATTTGATGCAGATGATAATCTTTGGTCCAGTTTTGGAAAAGGAGTTGCATGTTACGCACCTTCGGGTGAACAAATTGGGTATATTAAGCTACCAGAGTTAGTATCAAATATTGATTTTGGTGGGCCAGAGGGGAGTACACTATTTATTACTGCTAGTACCTCTTTTTATATGGTTAATTTAAACATTAAAGGAGCAAAATTTAAATAAAATATGAATAAAAAAGTTTTAGTTACAGGTGCCTCAGGTCATTTAGGCGGAATGCTTTTTAAGTATTTAGGAAATCTTGGCTATAAGAATCTTATAGGCACAGACTTGAAGAAAAAAAATATAGGTAAAAATCAAAAATTTATATTAGCTAATCTTAAAAATCTTAAATCTATTATAAAGATGACCAAAGGAATTTATGCCATTGTTCATTTTGGTGCTATACCTGTTGAAGACACTCAATCCAACATTTTACAAAATAATATTATAGGTACCTACAATCTTTTTGAAGCAGCAAGAATAAACAAAGTAAAAAGAATAATTTTTGCTAGTTCAAACCATGCCATTGGTTTTCACAGAAGAACAACAAAGTTAAATGAGTTTTCAAACCAAAGACCAGACAGTCACTATGGCTTAAGCAAAGCATTTGGTGAAGAATTATCTCGATTTTATGCTGATAAATTTAACATCAAATCTATGTGTATTAGAATTGGATCATGTTTGAGAGTGCCGGAGGACATGAGACATGTATCAACATGGATTAGTTATGACGATCTCACCCAACTAGTTGATATTGGAATTAAACACAAAGCCATTCATCATGAAATTGTTTATGGAGCATCTAAAAATAAAAAATCATGGTGGAATAACACTCGTGCTTATCAACTCGGTTATAAGCCTAAAAATAGCGCCGATCAATTTGATGCTAGTTTATTAAGTAAAAATGAGTACAAAGATAAAATGGCCCTACAATTTCAAGGAGGGGTTTTTACCTCAGCTAATTTTAAGGGCAATATTAAATACATTAAATAAATTAACTTACTTGAATCTTCATTAAAATTAAGAAAAATGTTTTTTAAAAATTTAATTAAAGAGATTAAGGAAGTAACTATTCCACTTTATAAAATTTTAATACCCTTCATATTTGTTATAAAATTTTTAGAAGAAACGGGTGCAATAAATTTACTCTCAAATTTTTTTGAACCGTTAATGAAAATTATAGGCCTGCCTCCTGAGCTTGGTATTATTTTAGTAACTGCCATGGTTGTAAATATTTATGCAGCTTTAATCTTATTTATAAACATAATTCCTACGCTTGATTTAACAGTTGCTCAGATAACAATCTTAACTGTAGCTATGTTATTAAGTCATAACTTACCGGTAGAATCAGCGATATCTAAATCAGCAGGAGTTTCATTTTGGTTTACAACATTTTATAGAATTATTGCCACTTTTATTTCTTGTTGGATTTTGAATGAAATTTATTCTCAATTCAATTTCTTAAACCAACCATTTGTTATGAATTTTACAATTGATCCACCTGAACCAGGATTTTTTATTTGGTTAGAAGATCAATTTTTTAATCTAATTTACATATCTGTAATTATAATTGTAATGGTTATTTTTTTAGAAATTTTAAAAGTAATAGGTGTAGAAAATTTTTTAAGAAAAATCTTATCTCCATTGTTAAAATTTTTTGGTATTAGCGATGCCGCCATGAACATCATCATAGTGGGGATTACCCTTGGCCTTCAGTTTGGTGGAGGAATCTTAATTAAAGAAGTAAATTCTGGAAAAATAGATAAACAAAGCGTATTTTTATCTATATTAATGATTAATTTAATTCACGCCATTTTCGAAGATACACTATTAATGCTTTTAGTAGGAGGCCATTATTCAGGTGTAATATTTGCAAGAATGTTCTTTGGCCTTATTATTTCATTACTAATGTTAAAGTTTTATCAAAAATATTCTAAATTTTTTGAAAAATATATCTTTGCCCAAAAATTAAGATTGCTACCTTCGCAAAAAAAAGATTAAATTATTTTAATCATGAGTTCAAAATTGCTTTGGCAGCCTAAAGAAAAAGTTGTTCGTTTTTCTTCATTAAATAAATTTTGTAATATTCTAGAAGAAAAAAAATATTTAAAAAACAATTTTGTTTTTATGGATCTTTGGAAGTGGACAATTGACCACCCAAAAATATTTTGGTCAGAATTTTGGGATTTTTGTAAAATAAAAGGTCAAAAGGGTCAAAATATTATTGAAAAGAATGAATTATTTTATAAAACAAAATTTTTCTCAGACTCAAAACTTAATTATGCAGAAAATATAATCTCAAAGAAAGACGGTAGTCTTGCTATAAGTTTTTTATCAGAAACTGGTAAAGAAGAAGAGATAAGCTGGGAGTCATTATATGAAAAAGTTTGTAGATTCTCTGCTGCCTTAAAGAAATTAAATATAAGTAAAAATGATCGAGTAGCAGCATACGTTCCAAATAAAATAGAGACTATTATTAGTTTTTTAGCTTGTGCCAAGAATGGGTCCATATGGTCTAGTGCTTCTCCTGATTTTGGAATTCAAGGAGTAGTTGATAGGTTTGGTCAAATTGAACCAAAAATACTAATTACTTGTGATTACTATTTTTATAACGGAAAAAAAATAAATATTTTAGATAAGATAGAAGGTGTTTTAAAACAAATACCTTCTATCAAAAAAGTAATCGTATTTTCTTATGAGCCTGAGAAAAAACTAGAATTAAACAAAGAGTATCTTAGTTTTTATGAATTAGTTTCTAACAGTGATTTAGATACAACTTTTGAGCTTTTTAAATTTAATCATCCAATATATATTTTGTATTCAAGTGGAACAACCGGCGCGCCTAAATGCATAACTCATGGAGCTGGAAATGTTTTAATCGAGCATAACAAAGAACATCTTTTGCATGGAGACATCAAACCTGAAGATAGATTGTTTTATTATACAACAACAGGATGGATGATGTGGAATTGGTTAGTAGGTGCCCTGTCAACGAAAGCGTCTATTTGTATTTATGATGGCTCTCCTACCTATCCAAAGATCGATGTTTTATTTAATTATTGTGAAAAAAAAAATATCACCCTCTTTGGTGTTAGTGCCAAGTATATTGACCATTTAAAAAATGAAAAATTTAAAGCTGACAAACATAAGCTTGATAATCTAAAAATGATAATGTCCACAGGCTCACCTTTGTCAGCAGAAAGTTTTGAGTATGTTTATAAGAATATAAAAAACGATGTTCAGCTTGCATCTATTGCAGGAGGTACAGACATGGTGGGCTGTCTTGTGTTAGGCAATTTATTTTCAAATGTTTACGCCGGAGAAATTCAAGGCCAAAGTCTTGGCATTCATGTTGATGTCTTCAATGATGTTGGCGAGTCTTTGTTAAAAGGTCAAAAGGGGGAATTAGTCGTTAGAGCACCTTTTCCATCTATGCCAGTTAAATTTTGGAATGATGAAGATTATAAAAAATATCATAAGGCATACTTTGAAAAATTTAAAAATATTTGGCATCACAGTGATTATATTGAACGCTCATCTCATAATGGCTTCATCATGTATGGTCGGTCTGACGCTACGCTTAAACCAGGTGGAGTCAGAATAGGTACCTCTGAAATTTATAGACAAGTTGAAAGTATTGATTTTATTACTGAAGGATTGGTTGTAGGCCAAAAATGGAAAAATGATGAACGTATTATTCTTTTTGTTACCACAAAAGATAACATTAAACTCGATGAGGATAAAGTTAGTTATATAAAAAAAATTATTAAAGAGTGCTGTTCTCCTAAACACGTTCCAGCAAAAGTTATTAAGGTGCCAGAGATCCCTAAAACAAAAAGTGGAAAAATAGTTGAGCTTGCAGTTCGTAATATTATAAACGGATTGAAGGTTAACAATGTAGAGGTCCTGAGTAATCCCGATAGTTTAAAATACTTTAAGAACATTTCACAGCTAGATATGTAAAGTGTTTAAAAAATAAATAATAATTTAGGGTGCAATAATTTTTTAGATAACTTTTGATTACAAATTCTCAATTTATACTTATTTAGTTGAGGAGAGGTAATTATAATAAAATAGTTTATTTTTCTATTTCTTCAGCTTCATCATCAAAATCTAAATCTTCATTTCCTTCACCATCTAGATCTTCGTCTTCATCTTCATCATCAAAGTTATCATCTTCATTGCTATTATGTAATTCAGCAAATTCTACTTTTTCTTTTTTTATCCATTTCTCCGCAGACTTAGGTATTTCTTCTTCTTCTTCCCAAGCCTCAATATCTGAAACTTCTAAATCTAAAGCTTCAGCCGCAGAGTCAATATCTAACTCAAGTTCTTCTAAAGTTTCTAAAAATTCTTTGTATGTCATAACTTTATTAGCCCTTTATACTAATTTTTTAATTTTGCTAAGCAAAATTAATAATTATTTAATTAGTTATCTTATTGAAATTCAAGTGTTGTAGATGATCTAATTACTATTAGGTTTTGATAATTTTTTGAGTAATTCTGTCTAAAATTATAGCAAGTATAACAATAGCAGTTCCACCAATAACTGCCGAACCAATGTCCAATCTACCTAATGCCACATAAACTGTTAAGCCTAATCCACCAGCTCCTATTAGCGCTGCTATAACAACCATTGATAGAGCTAACATTAATGTTTGGTTGATGCCTGCCATTATCGTTTTAAGAGCTAGAGGCATTTCGATTTTTACTAAAATTAATATTTTTGTTAACCCCAGACTCGATCCTGCTTCTTTAAATCCCTTTCCTACTTGTCTAATGCCAAGATTTGTAAGCCGTATAATTGGAGGTAATGCAAAAATAATTGTAGCTACCACACCAGGTGTTAAACCTATTCCAAAAAGCATAACCACAGGAATTAGATATACAAAACTCGGTATGGTCTGCATAACATCTAATATTGGCCTCAGTATTACTTCAAACATTTTACTTCTAGAAGAAAGAATTCCTAAAGGTATTCCTATGATTATACAAAAAATAACAGCAGTAAAAATCATTGC
>MDTF01013106.1_pt1 | contig 17138 bp, 14 predicted proteins | sample 811191 | NCBI WGS metagenome assembly MDTF01 (sample SAMN05326649, study PRJNA326480) | marine metagenome | isolation source: seawater | place: Southern Ocean | collected 2011 | reverse complement strand
TCTTTCATATTTCTTCTCTCCTATGGCTTTCAAACGAACGGTCACCGCGTTTTTGTGTGCGTCCAATCCTTCAGCTCCCGCTAAACGCTCTAACATTTCTCCCATTTGAGAAATACCCTCTTCTGATACTTTTTGGAAAGTAATCTGACGGATAAAACTGTCTAATGAAACGCCACTGTATTGACGCGCATAGCCATAAGTCGGTAACGTGTGATTGGTTCCGCTTGCATAATCTCCAGCCGTTTCACAACTGAATTCACCAATAAAAACAGAACCTGCATTGACTACTTTCATGGCCAAATCATCGGCATTTTGCACTTGTAAGATCAAGTGCTCGGGCGCGTATGCATTGGAAAATTGCATTGCTACACCTAAATCATTAACCAAAATCAACAAGCTGTTTTGGAGTGATTTAGACGCAATTTCTTGACGAGGTAATGCTTGAAGTTGATTTTGAATTTCTTGTTCAACAGCCTCTAATAGTTGATCAGAATCTGAAACCAAAACCACTTGACTATCCTCTCCGTGCTCCGCTTGACTCAGCAAATCAGCAGCTACAAAAGTTGGATTAGCATTTCCATCGGCAATAATCAAAACCTCACTTGGACCGGCTGGCATATCAATAGCAACACCCAATGTTTGAGCATATTCTTTGGCTGCTGTAACCCAACTATTTCCTGGACCGAATAGCTTCTGAACAGGTTTGATAGATTCAGTTCCAAGCGTTAATGCTGCTATCGCCTGAGCTCCACCAACGGCATACACTTCATCTAAACCTAACTCCTGACAAACAAAAGCTACCGATGGATCAATTTGACCATTTGATTGTGCGGGAGTACAAACTACCACTCGCATACAACCAGCTAATTTTGCAGGAACTCCCAACATATACGTAGTAGAAAACAAGGGAGCTGTACCTCCTGGAATGTAGATTCCCACAGATTCTATTGGAACTGCTTTTCGCCAACAGCTAACTCCTGGTGAAGTCTCAACAGGAATCGTTGTTGTTTGCTGTTTACTGTGAAAGGCTTTTACATTCTGAATCGCTTGACGAATGAATGCTTTTAATTGGTCATCAACAGAGTTTGCTAAATCTTGAAGTTCCGTTTGAGATACTGGAATTTCTTCTCGGTTAACTTTATCCCATTTGGCAGAATAGTCTTTCAGAGCTTCATCTCCACGAGACTGAACTTCATCAAAAATTTCTTGAATTGCAGTTTTGTTGACCTTTTGCTGAGCTGGACGTTGAATCAGTTCATTCCAAATGCTAAGCGGTGGATTCATTAACTTTTTCATACAATCATCTTTTCAATAGGTGTAACCAAAATGCCTTGTGCTCCATTGGCTTTTAACTCATCAATAATTTCCCAAAACTGATTTTCTGGAACAACACTGTGTAAACTGCTCCATCCTTCTTTAGCTAAAGGCATAATGGTTGGGCTATCCATCCCTGGAAGTAAATTCGACAAAATCTCCAATTTGTCATTGGGAGCATTGAGTAGAATGTATTTGTTGTTTTTGGCTGTTTTAACAGCGTCTATACGAAATAGCAAACGATTGAGTAGTTCTTGTTTCTCCTGAGAAAGTGAATCATTAGCAATTAAAACGGCTTCACTTGAAATCACTTTTTCAACTTCTTTCAATCCATTCATTAAGAGTGTAGAACCTGTGCTAACAATATCACAAACGGCATCAGCCAATCCAATGGATGGAGCTATTTCTACACTTCCACTAATGGTTTCAATTTCGGCATTTACGCCATTTTCAGCTAAATACTGAGCTAGTATTTTAGGATATGTAGTCGCAATTTTCTTCCCATTCAGATCTGAAATATTGGTGTAATTGTTTTCTCTTCTAACTGCCAAACTCAAACGACATTTAGCAAAACCAAGCTGACGAATTTCTTGAACCGATTTCTCTTTTTCTAAAACTACATTCTGACCAAGAATTCCAATATCAGCTACACCATTCTCTACATATTCAGGAATATCATCGTCTCGAAGAAATAACACTTCTAATGGAAATGATTGAGCTGATGCAATTAAAGAGCGGCTTCCATTAGAAATGGAAATACCACACTCTGAGAGGAGTTGCAAGCTTTTTTCGGTAAGTCTACCGCTCTTTTGAATGGCTAATTTCAGTTTTGTTTTCATGATTGATTTAAAAAATTGGGAATAAAAAAAGGGCTTACCAGTTTGGTAAGCCCTTTACATATTGTTGTATTGAAATAATGTTCCGTTTTAACAATGAGAGGTCGTCACCGCACCGATTGATCGGGGTGTTGTATGATGACGATGATGATGTTTTTGAGTTGTAAACATGATTTCTCTCTGTTGTTCACAAATTTAAAGGCAAACAAATGAAATAGAAAAAGAAAAACAGAATAAATTATCGACTCAATTGTTTGAATCAGTCAATATCAATTAGAAACCAATGGAATATCAAGCAGTTAAAAGAGAAGAAATAAAAAAAGGGAGCCACCGCATTACGCATTGTGACTCCCCCCACTAACCACCTACTGAGAACAAATGTATTTCAACTTTTAAACCTACAAAGCCCTCAAGTTCTTTTTAATATCTATTTCCTCAATTGTTAAACACATTGAATTTCTTCTTCAAATTTAGAAGTAACAGAAGAGCATTTAACTAACAAAACGATTGATTGTATGTAGGTTATCGACTTAGAAGTACGAAATAAAAAAGAGCCATTAGAAAGATCAGAGCATAAAAAAAGGGAGCCATCGCATTACGCAGTATGACTCCCCCCACTAACCACCTACTGAGAACAAATGTACATTGACATTTGAATCTACAAAGCTCTAAACTTCATTTTAATACCTAATTCCTCAATTATTAAACACATTGAATTTTTTCTTCAAAATAGAGACTTCACTGAAGTGTATTCGACTAACTAAACGATTGATTATGTAGGTTATCGACTGAGTGGTTTTCAATAAAAAAAATTAAGAAGAAAGTTCAGAGCATAAAAAAAGGGAGCCACCGCATTACGCAATTGTGACTCCCCCCACTAACCACCTACTGAGAACAAATGTATGTCCACTTTTCACAGTAGCACTACTTCTATATCCGCTTAACAGAAAATTACCTTTTTGTAATAATTAACCTGTTTAACCATTCTATGGAAAGCACAGATTCAATTTTTTACCCGTAAAATGTTGTTGATTGAAGTGATGGGAAATGTTGGAGCATAAAAAAAGGGAGCCATCGCATTACGCAGTATGACTCCCCCCACTAACCACCTACTGAGAACAAATGTATTTCTACTTTTCAAAGTAGTATTACTTATATATTCCTTTAACAGAAAATTACCTTTCAGTAATAATACACCACCAAATTCAGTGTAAATGTCCATCCACATTAATGTGTGAACTGCTTGAAGTAAAGTCTGGATTGTTGAAATTGAGAGTTAGTGTTGAAGCATAAAAAAAGGGAGCCACTGCATTACGCAATTGTGACTCCCCCCACTAACCACCTACTGAGAACAAATGTACATCGACTTTTGAATTCTCAAATGCTATTAACTTATTTTAACAGTATAATGCTCGCTTCTTAAACCGATTGACTTAAGAGTTGAAATCTTCCTTGATTTTAGCTACACACAACTTATAATTCTCCATCATTTGTTTGTGGATTTCTACACTGTTTTGGGTGAACTGCTCATTGACTAGTTGCTTAACTTGTTCAACATTTCTGAAGGAATCTGTCGGAAACTTATAGGTTTGATCCATTGGACCTCCTTCTAGTTTTACAATGTACTTATCGTTATATTGATGTATCGTTACTGTAAAGTATGGATTCTCTATTTGTGCTACAACTCTCATATATCAGTTACTTTCTCTGGTAAATACCCATTTAGATTCTTCTGAAAGTTTATCGTTGAAAGTATAGCCTTCCCAATCAAAACCTTTCAAATCGTTTGTTTTATTAATCTCATTCTCTATCTGGAAACGAGCCATAGCTCCCCTTGCTTTTTTGGCAAAGAACGAAATCACTTTATACTTACCATTTTTAAAATCTTTAAAATCTACATCTAAGACTTTAGCATCTAGCTTTTTCTTTTGAACAGATTTGAAATATTCATTTGAAGCTAAATTCAAAAGCACCTTCTCAGATGAATCTCCAAAATCTGCATTTAATTTTAATGAAATCTGATCGTCCCAAAACTCATACAAGTTCTTTTTTCTCCCGATAGGCAATTTAGTTCCCATCTCTAACCGGTAAGGATGAATCAAATCAAGTGGTCTGAGTAGCCCATAAAGTCCACTTAAGATGCGAACATGATCTTGAGCAAAATCAACGTTTTGTTGAGATAAAGATGACGCCTCCAAACCAGTATATACATCTCCATCGAATGCAAAAAAGCATGGTTTAGCATTATCTGAATGATCTACATCCCATTCTTGATTTCGGCCATAATTCAAATCGGCCAACTGAGTGGATATGCTCATTAAATCGGATAGCTTATTTCTGGAAAGAGTTTTAAGTTTTTTAGCAATCTGCTCACTTTGATCTAAAAAACGAGGCTCAGTCGTTTTTGAAACGTCAACCTCAGATTCAAAATCAAGAGACTTAGCTGGTGAAAGAACTGATATAATCATATTTTTTAACTGCTTTATTTTTCAAAAGTAACAAGTGTAATCAAACCCAAAGCTGTTTTGGCATTTGAATCAACCACTGGTAAAATAACTAATTTCATTCCCTGTAAATCATAATTCATTAGCTCAATTAGTACATTAAATTATTCTACTAATTCGGTCTGAAAAGATCTAAGAAATACTCAGCAAATACTACATGAACAATTGACAACTAGAATTTGATGAATAAACTTATTCACAAATTAAAACAACCCATTTTAAGACCCTGAATATATGGTTATTATAATCACAAAGCTCATCACATCTCCTAAGTAAAACTATTTCATTATTCCTAAATTCAACGTGTCCGAGTTAGATATTTGATGACATTTTTTATATATTTCGATTTTAGTAAATTATTACTAATTATTTTAACTTTAAATAATCGCTTTATGAGAAAAGGCTACTTATTAAGCTTGCTATGCATGCTTTTTGTTTTTTATGATGTAAATGCTCAAGTCGTTTACAACTTTACAACGTGTGGTGCAGCGGGCGTCCAAGGCCCTAACCAAACACAAGTAAATGCTGAATACACACCAGGTAATCCATTATCTGGTAACGTAACAGTTGATGCAACTGGCATTCAATACTGGGAAGTTCCTTCTGATGGATACTATTCAATTGATGCTTATGGAGCTCAAGGTTATGGTGACTTTGGAGGAAGAGGAGCTGAAGTTTATGGTGTTTTCTACCTTAATGCTGGAGACACGCTTAAAATTCTTGTTGGTCAAGAGGCTCCTCCCTATTTAAATTATCCTGCTACTACTTACAACCATCAATATGGTGGCGGAGGCGGTTCATTCGTTACCTATACAGACAACACTCCTTTAGTAGTTGCTGGTGGCGGTGGCGGAAACCACAGCACTTCTTATGCTACATCATGTGATGGGCAAATAACTACTGCTGGAGCTGCTGGATCTAGTGCATCTACGATTGGTGCTGGAGGAACAAATGGCTTAGGAGGTCAACAAGCAACTTCAGCTGATGCAGGTGCAGGTTTACTAGGAGACGGTGCAGGTACCGCAGCTGGAACTGCATTCGTAAATGGCGGCCTTGGTGGTGGCCAAAGAGGTTTTGGCGGCTTTGGCGGTGGTGGTGGCACCAGTAGCTGGAATAACTATCGTTGCGGTGGTGGCGGTGGTTACTCAGGTGGTGGTACTGCTAATAATGGAGGTTCATGTTGCCCAATTGGCGGTGGAGGTGGCTCCTATAACAATGGAGTTGTTCAAGATAATTTAGCAGGTGTACAACTAGATGATGGTAAAGTAGATATCAATTTCTGGGGAACTTACTACATGAATGTTACTGAAACTCCAATTACTTGTAATGGTGCAAATGATGGTTCATTAAGCTTATCAAATACTTATGGAGGTGTTGCTCCTTACACTTACCAATGGAGTAACGGAGCTACCACAGATTCAATATCTAACTTAGCTCCAGGAACTTATACTGTTACAATTACTGATGCAAACAACGATACTGGATCTATTAGCTACACAATAACAGAACCGACATTGCTAACTACAACTATTTCTGTAGACGCAAATAATGATTGTTATAATGGAACAGACGGTGTAATTTCTACTGCTCCTTCAGGAGGTGTATATCCTTACACTTACTCTTGGTCAAATGGTTTAACTGACTCTGTTGCAACAGGATTAACACAAGGAACTTACACTGTAACAATTACTGATGCAGGTGGATGCTCAATATCTATTTCAGACTCAGTAAGTTCTCCATTTGAGTTATTTGCAACATTTACAATTGATTCTGTTTCATATCATGATGTTGAAGATGGAGCTATCTATGCTACTAATTTTGGAGGAACACCTCCTTATTCTCCTTTCTGGAGTAACGGTTCTTTCCAAGACTCAATAGTTGATGTTGATGGAGGAACGTATTTCTACATCTTAACAGATGACAATGGTTGTACATTTATTGATACTGTAGAACTTTATAATCCTGACGAATTAGTATTAAGTGTTGGACAATTAGTTAATGCTACATGTGAAGGGTATAATAATGGTTCAGCTGTGCTTGATGTTCAAGGTGGAAATGGCTCAAACTCGTTTGTTTGGGATAATGGATCAACTTCTGATTCTGACTTTAATTTAACTGATGGATCCTACATGGTTACTGCAACTGACGTGAATGGTTGCCAAGACACAACTTTAGTTGTTGTAGGCTATGACAACCCTACACCTGATGTAAATTTAGGCAATGACCTAGCTGTTGGTATTCCTTCTCTTGTAACTTTAAACTCAAATGCTACTGGAGATCACTTGTGGAGTGATGGTTCTACTAACTCTTCTCTTCAAGTTGAAGTTCTATCAGATACTACAATTTGGGTAAATGTTACATCAGATCAAGGTTGTACTGGAACTGATACCGTTTCCATTGAAGGCTTAGTTGGTATTGATGGTGTTGAGAATGAATATCTAGTTAAAATGTTCCCTAACCCAACTAGTGGTGAATTAAACATCCAAATTGAAAACAACGTAGCCAACAACATTGCTATTCAAGTGATGGATTACAGTGGTAAAGTTGTTGTTAATAAAGAGTTTAACAACACTGGTTCTCAATTTACTGATAGAATCAATCTAAATGAATTCAGTAAAGGAATCTATTTTGTTAATATCAAATTAGACGATCAAATTCACACTGAACGTATCGTGGTTCAATAATCATTTGATCTCATTATATTTTAGAAAGCCGCATTGGAATTCCAATGCGGCTTTTTCTTTATTAATGCTTGTATTACCTTCGGGCAGATCAAATTTTATACTATGAATATTTGGAATAAAACCTTTTTAGGGGTTATGGCTACTTCTCTCCTAGCCTGCAACGCTCCTGAACCAAAAGAGACTCATTCAGAAAAGCAAGAAAAAACAGTTTCAACTGAAGATTTTGAATTCTTAGCTGAGCAGTTTGCCGATCTTAAACTTATTAGATATCAAATTCCAGGATGGGATAATTTATCACTTCAACAAAAAAAACTAGTTTATTATTTAATACAAGCTGGTTACGAAGGTCGCGATATCATTTGGGATCAAAATTACCGACACAATATTGCTATTAGAAAGGCTTTAGAGAACATCTATACAACATACAATGGCGATAAAAACTCTGAAGACTGGAAAGCTTTTGAAGTTTACCTTAAACGAGTTTGGTTCTCAAATGGTATTCATCACCACTACTCGATGAATAAAATCAACCCTACTTTTAGCACTGATTATTTGAATCAATTATTAGCTGAAACTGGTGTTGAATTGACAGATGAGCAGAAAGCTGCAGTAATGGATCCTACTGTAGATGCTAAAAAAGTAAACTTAGATCCTTCAAAAGATCTTTTACTAGCATCTGCAACTAACTTTTATTCTCCTGATATTTCTGAAAAAGAAGTAGTTGAATATTACAAAGCTAAAATCGACCCTAAAGATAAACAACCCGTTTCTTGGGGATTAAATTCTAAATTAGTTCGTGATGAAGATGGAAAACTACACGAAGAAACATGGTCTGCTAATGGAATGTATGGCCCAGCAATTCAACGAATTATTTCTTGGTTAGAAAAAGCTCAAGGTGTTGCTGAGAACGAAGCTCAAGCTAATGCTCTTGGATTATTGGTTGAATACTACCAAACTGGTGATTTGAAAAAATGGGATGAGTATAACATTGCATGGACACAAGCTACTGAAGGTGATATCGACTACATCAATTCATTTATTGAGGTTTACAACGATCCACTTGGATACCGTGGTTCATTCGAGAGCATTGTTGAAATCAAAGACTTTGAAGCTAGTGAGCGTATGAAAGTTTTGATGGATAATGTGCAATGGTTTGAAGACAATTCTTCGATCATGGATGAGCATAAAAAAGAAAAAGTAGTTGGCGTTACTTATAAAGTGGTGAATGTTGCTGGTGAATCCGGTGATGCTTCTCCTTCTACTCCAATTGGCGTTAATCTTCCGAATGCAAACTGGATTCGTGCAACACATGGTTCAAAATCGGTATCTCTAGGGAATATTGTAGCTGCTTATGATGGTGCTTCTGGTACTGGTTACACCGATGAGTTTGCTCTCACTGAAGAAGAAAAAGCTCGTGCTAAAGAATACGGAATGTTATCTGGAAAACTACACACAGCACTACACGAAGTAGTAGGCCATGCTAGTGGTAAGCTTAATGAAGGTGTGGGTACTCCTAAAGAAACATTGAAAAACTATGCTTCAACGCTTGAAGAAGGACGTGCCGACTTGGTTGCTTTGTATTACCTAATGGATCCTAAAATGGTTGAATTGGGGTTGATGCCATCATTAGAGGTTGGAAAAGCAGAATATGATAGCTACATACGTAATGGATTAATGACTCAATTGAGAAGAATTGAGCCAGGTGAAGTTATTGAAGAAGCTCACATGCGTAATCGTCAATTAGTTGCTGCTTGGGTATTCGAAAAAGGTCAAGACGAAAACGTAATTGAGCGCGTTCAACAAGATGGTAAAACTTACTTCAGAATAAATGATTACGAAAAACTACATCAACTCTTTGGACAATTATTACGTGAAATTCAACGCATAAAATCTGAAGGTGACTACGAAGCTGGAAGAAATTTAGTTGAAAATTACGGAGTTCAAGTTGATAGTGATTTACACAAAGAAGTTATTGAAAGATCAGAAGCTTTAGGTATTGCACCTTACGGTGGATTCATCAATCCGAAACTGGTTCCAGTTGAGGAAAACGGTGAAATAAAAGATATTAAGGTTGAATATCCAACAAATTTTGCTGATCAGATGTTATATTACAGCAAGACTTATGGAAACCTATAAGCAAGTTTCTTAAAACTGATTAAAAGCCTCATCATTCGATGGGGCTTTTTTTTGATTGTACAATTTTGTGTTAATAAGTAGTTTAACCCTTGAGATCAATCTAGATTATTGGTTTGTAAATTAGCTGCACACATTGATTAAGCTATGCAAAACAGACCTGTCCTAACCTTACTTTTCTTCCTTTTTATCTCTTTCTCTATCAGTGCTCAATCACTTAAATTTATAGAGAAATTTAATGAAGGATTACTCTTTTTAGGTGAAAACAAACTCGGGCAAGCTACCATGTATTTTGAATCACTTTACACTCAAGATTCAACAAACATGAATACGGCATATTATCTTGGTCAATGTTATGCTCGTCAAGAAATTAAACTTCCCTATGCCATTTATCTTTTAAACAAGGCTCAAAGAGCTTATTCTCCAGACTACAGAAAACGAGACGGTAGTGAAAGAAGAGTCTCTGAATATGTGTATTACTACTTACTGATGGCTCACAGTAAAAACGGGAATTGCGAACAAACATTAGAAGCACTCAATAATTTCTACAAAATTTACAGCTACGAAAATGAGTGGTATTTAGTTGATGCTCAAAAGCTTCATTTAGATTGCGTTCCAAAAGAAATTGAGGAAGAAGAACCTGTTTTGGCTGAACAACCAGTAAATGAAGATAAAGATGAAAAAGCTGAACCATATGTACCCAATAAACGACACATTATTGGTACAAAGTCTGTTCAATACACAGATAAATCAGCAGCATATGGAGTTCAGGTTGGTGCTTTCTTAGAACCCGTTTTCACCTTTGAGCTTAAAGGCTTAAAAAATGTAGAAGTTTATGTTGATCAAAATGGTATATACAGATATGTAATTGGTCGTTTTGTGTTTATGCAACAAGCTGAAAAGTTGTTGGAAGTTATTCATGATCAAGGATATGATGATGCATTTATTACCAATGTAAAAGACATGACTAAATTCAGTGAAGAGGTCATCACTATTGATAATGAATCTATTCACAAACAAATTGTTGGTCGTGTAGATTATAGAGTACAAATTGGTGCTTTTAGAGGCGATACTATACCTGACGATTTAATGCAGATATACTTGCAATTGGATAGCATATCTGAAAATCAATTGGGAGAACTAACCCTTTTAACTGTTGGGTCTTTTGATAATTACGATGAGGCAAATTTTTACCGTGAGCTTATCCAAGACATTGGTGTAAAAGATGCTTTTGTAACGGCCTGGAATTATACTAGAAAAGTAGATTTGAAACAAGCTCAAATATATTTGGAAGAACAGCGTACTTTATTAGAGAAAAGAAAAGAGGAAGAAGAAGCCTCAGAAAAATCGAAACGAAAGAAATAGTTTATGAAGTATTACTTAATCTCGTTCCTACTCTTAGCATTTGCAACCAATACATTCAGCCAAACATTACCTCCAATTGAAACGGAAAATCTTAACGGTAAAACAGTTCACCTTCCTACCGAGAAGGGAACATTAATAGGTTTGGCATTTAGCCAAAAGGCACAAAACGATTTAGTTACTTGGTTAGAGCCTATATACAAGCAATTTCTTGATCCAGATGGAACGGGTGCCTGGGTGTATGATTGCAATACTTATCTGCTCTTAGCATTTACTGGTGCTAAGCAAGCTGCCGCTGAAAAAGCTAAAAAGGAAATTAAAAAAGCTACAGAAAGAGATTTCTTCAATTATGTGTTGATGTATGAAGGAAATATTGAGCCTTTCAAGAATTTAGACGTAAAAGATAAGTCTACCTTTTACATTTTAGTTATTGATGAAAATGGTAATGTTCTTGTTCAACAAGAAGGAGCTTACTCTGAGCGTAAACTCGATGCTTTAAGTCTTCCGCTTGAACAATAAACACAAAACAAATGGATCGAATTGAGTTTATCAATCAACAACAGGAGTTAGTTCGTAGTCAAATAAATAGATTACAGCTTTTGTTAGACATACCTGAGGAAAAACTCTTGCAATCTGTAAACGGAAAATGGAATGCGATTGAGCACATCCATCACATATTACTGACAGCACGCCCCTATTTAGATCCTATTGAAGATCGATTAAAGACACCCAAAAAGTCATCGATTTCAACTTTTAAACCTGGATATTTTGGTAACCTTTTTACCAAAAGCATGATGCCCGTTAATGGTGAAATCAAATCTCCTATGAAAACATTGGGACGTTTTGATCCAGCAAAAAGTGGTCACTATCCAGAATACAATAATCTATCCAATCAGGAACTTATTCAAAAACTGATTGAAACGCTGAATAGCGTTGATGAGTTACTTGAATTAGCTAAAACTGTTGACCTTAACAAAAACAAAGTCAACTCTAGCCTAGGCCCCATTTTTAGATTTAAATTAGGAGATGCTTTTGGATTTATGATTGCTCACATTGAAAGGCATGTATTCTTAATCGAAAAATCAGGAATTACTTTCTAATTGTCAGTGATCCTTTTACAGCATGTATTTTACTATCCTCACCAACAGCTTTAATCTGATAGAAGTATAAACCTTCAGGACAAAGAGCTCCACTCATATCTTGTCCATCCCATTTAAATGATGGATCATTTGAAACAAATACCTCTTGACCTCCTGGGTTGAAAACTCTTATTTCAAACTCTCTTAAATGAGATGCTTCTACATGGAATTCATCGTTTATCCCATCACCATTAGGTGTAAAAATATTTGGAGCTTTTACAATACTTTCTTCTTGCTCAACTTGTTCTTCAACAACTGTAGAACTTGGTATTTCTTCAGCACGAACAGAAATTTTATCCATGAAGAATTTACCATCTTCTTTCTGAGCAATCATGGTTACAGTATAAGAACCAGATTCATCATACTCATGAGAAGCACTTAAGGATTCAACTTTTGGAGTTCCATCACCAAAATCCCAAACAGACTTAACCACACCTTCTGGTGCATTAAATGCCACTTCTAATGGAACTTTCCCTCCAACTGGAGTCGCCTTGATGGTAGATTTAAAGCTTGCTTCAACCGTTTGGTCTACTGTAGACTCACCAACGGGAACAACAGATTTAGTGCTTTGAGATTGATCGTATTCTGATGATGAAACCTCTTTAGATGACTCACCCGATATTGCAGACTGATTAGATTTCGGTTGATCACTAGTTGAAGCATGATCAACATGATTAGATTGATCAGACTCTGTAGATTCAACAATAACAGATTTAGATTCAATATTCTCAGCTAACTCATTCGTATTTTCTGTGGTAATGGTTGTAGGTGTTGGATATTGATCAACAACCAGTTTATTTTGGTTGATTTGATTCTGTATAAAACTTGGAGATACAAGTGTGATTGCAGAAACAGCAATACCACCTATAATTCCAGCTGCAAAACCAGATGTATTTCCAGTAATTGCAGTTGAAGCAGGTTGAGCTATCGAACCAAAATTTGAATTGGCCTTAACTACTTCCCAAGCTGATTTTGGAACAGACGCTTCATACGACTCGAACTTTTGCTTTAAAAGTTCTTCTATGTTAATCTTCTCACTCACTGCGTTCCCAATTTAATTCAATGGCTTTTATCCATTCTTGTAATTGCAATTTGGCTTTTCTGAATTGAGATTTAGATGTATTTTCTGATATCCCAAGTTCATCACCAATTTCTTTATGTGAATACCCTTCAATGGCAAACATGTTAAAAACAGTACGATAGCCTGTTGGTAGCTGCTGAATTAACTTTAACAATTCTTGTGTCGCTAAATCGCTAGTTACTAGCTCATCTACTCCACTCTCATTTGAAGTTACTTCAGTAATATCTACATTAAGCTTTTTATTTTTGTTTTTCCTGATGTGGTCTAAACACGTGTTAACGATCGTTCGTCTGATCCATCCTTCAAAAGATCCTTGAGCGTTGTAGCTCTTAAGCTTTTTGAAAACTTTGATGAAGCCATCTTGAAGCATATCTTGTGCTTCATCTTCATCAATCGCGTATCGTAAACAAACCCCCATCATCTTAGGCGAAAACCTCTCAAAAAGCTCTTGACAAGCTATCTCTTTGCCCTGTAAACAGGCTTCAATGAGTTTTTCATCGCTCATAAACTTATCATTCAAGTTCAAGATGGATTTTGTTTACGTAAAGTTGCCTGAGTTGGTAACTAAAGTTGAAATTTTATAAATCTTAACAAAAGTGTAAATTTATCCAAACGAATCTACGAAGCATGAATATTAATCCAATCGTTCTGAGCATACCCATTTACTTTGTTTTAATTGGTATAGAACTCATTTATGATTTATACAGTAATCGCAAACTATACCGTTTAGGCGATGCTATTGGAAATATTAGCTGTGGTATAACTGAGCAGGTTACAGGTGTTTTTGTAAAAGTAGCTACCGTTGCTGTTTATCATTTCTTTTACACGCACTTTAGCATGTTTGATGTTCCACATACATGGATCATGGCGATAGTTTTATTTGTGGGAGTGGATTTCTTCTATTACTGGGCGCATCGATTTAGTCATGAAATTAACTTGTTTTGGTTGGGACATGTGGTGCACCACCAAAGTGAAGATTACAATTTATCTGTTGCTTTGAGACAAGGATCTCTTCAAAAATTATTTACAGCTTTTTTCTATGTGCCACTCGCTTTATTTGGATTTGAAACAGAATGGTTTGTTTATGTTGGTGCCTTTACAACTCTATATCAATTCTGGATTCATACCGAAGCAATAGACAAACTCCCTAAATGGTTTGAATATATTTTCAATACACCTTCTCACCACCGGGTTCATCACGGTAGAAATCCAAAATACATTGATAAAAACCACGGTGGAACGTTTATTATTTTCGATCGCTGGTTTGGTACTTTTCAAGCTGAAGAAGAAAAACCAACGTATGGTGTTACCACTCCAATCAATACATTTAATGCCATAAGTGCCCACATAAAACCCATTCAAAGTTTGGCTAAAGATTGGAATGCTGTAAGTGGTTTCAAGAACAAACTCAAGCTTTTATTTATGCCTCCTGGGTGGCTTCCAAAAGAGAATGGAGGCATGCGTTTCCCTCCTGAAATCACCTACTTAAACGATCAGAAGTTTATAAAAACCTATTCGAATAAAGTATCGTGGTATGTTCTTTTTCAGTACACTATTTTATTAGCTGGAGTAGCTTTTTTCTTATTTAACTACAAGCATTTTAGCGGTTTAGCCGCAGCTGGTGTCGCCTCCATGATTTTATTCCACATTTTGGTAATTGGTCAAGTTTTAGATCAATCTCTTTGGGCTAATAAACTCGAATACTTTAGACTTTTAACCCTTGGCTTTGTTGCTGTTAGCTTCTTAGATTTCGGTCAACATCAATTGATTATTGCATCAAGTTTAATCTTTATTACTTTGAACGCCATGTGGTTTTCATGGATATACTCACCTCAACAAACGGCTACAATTTGAAAACAAATACACTCATTTTCAACTCTATTGCTTACTTCATTGCTCTAACAATAAACATCTTAGCTGGGGAAGGTATCATAAACTCTGAATGGGGAGATTTCACGAAACCAATTTTAATACCCATACTTATCAATGGATTTATTTATCAAACTAAAAACACGAAAAACCGGTTTTTCTATTACACAATTGCTGGTTTAATCTTATCGTGGTTTGGAGATATCCTGTTGATGTATGTTGAGACTGATTCTGGATTTTTTATCGCTGGATTAATCAGTTTCCTTTTAGCTCATGTTGCATATATTTTGTCATTCACAAACTCCATTCAGAACCCATTATCATTTGTTGAAGTTCCGCCTAAGCAACTACCTCTATACGCTATAATTCTAGCTTATTCAGCAGTGTTCTTCTACCGTATATCGCCCTATTTAGGAGATATGTTTGCTCCAGTTTTAATCTACTTACTTGTTATTACTACTATGGGACTTACAGCATTACGTAGATATGGATTTACTATCCCCATAAGCTTTTACTTTACATTTTTGGGTGCAGTCTTTTTTATGGCTTCAGATAGTTGCCTAGCCTACAATAAGTTTGTTACGCCAATTCCTGCTTCATCATTCTGGATTATGTCCACTTATGGAATTGCCCAGTTTTGCATAAAAATGGGAGCCATTCATCATTTAAACCAATTTCAAAAGAGTGGTGTTAATTAAAATCTAAACCTGCTATACTATTTAATGAATATTCTGGTTTAATTAGCTGAAACTTATGTCTGTGATCAAGTACCTGTCAGCTATTTTATATTTTTTACTGTTCGTATTGGGAGTGGCACAAAGCCAAAACATGGTACCTAATGGCGATTTTGAAAACAAAAGAGGAACACGTTATACCACACGTCCATGGAGATTTATCAATACCATTGATGTATTTGAAATGGATGACCCGAATAAACTCCCAGTGTTCACCAAAAAGTGGGAGTTCCCCAAGCCTCATAGTGGTGAGGTAATGTTGGGCATGCGTGTTTATCCAAATTATAGAGAATTCCTACAAATTAGATTAACCGAAAGTTTAGAAGCCGGAAAGCGGTATTACTTCGAAATGTATGTATACCCAAGCAAAGATTTCAACTATTATGTAAAAAGCATAGGATCTAGCTTTTACCATAGAAGACCCTCTTACACCAGTGATTATTACATCTATAAATGTCCTCCACAAATTGAGGTTAAAAATCCTAAAGGAATTAAAACTAGTACTGACAGTACTGGATGGATAAAAATTAGTGGAACTTTTAGAAGTGACGGAACCGAAAAGTATGTGACTGTTGGAAATTTCAGTTTTAAAAGAAGAAAAGACAGATTGAAAAAGAAACAATGGTGGAAGTTTAATTTGCATTCAATCGCGTATTACTTTGTTGACGACATTGCACTTTATGAGTTATTAGATAATGGAGAAATGAAGGAGGAAAAATTAACTCCTTTAGCTAGAATTGATAGCTCTTTTGTTCTCCCCGATTCTCTTCCATACACCATTGAAGAAGAAAACTACATCTACACCATTGAATCTAAAAAGCAGCTTGTTTTAGATAACATTCGTTTTGAGTTTGGAAGTGATAAGCTGATTTTCACATCCTACGAAGACTTGGAACTCGTTTTGGAATATTTAAACGCGAATCCAGGAACTCGAATTAAAATTACAGGACATACTGATGATGTTGGAGACGATGATGACAACATGAAATTATCTCTTAAACGTGCAAAAGCTGTTTACGACTACTTTATTGACAATCAAATTGACAAGGTGCGATTAGAATTTGAAGGTAAAGGCGAAACGAAGCCTATAGCTTCTAACGAAACTTCATCTGGTAAATCTCAAAATAGACGCGTTGAAATTGAATTGCTTGATTAATTAGATTAGTAATTGTCCTGTTAATCAATTATTTTAGGAGTTGTAATTAATCAACTCTCCCATGAAATATGTTTTCTTTCCTTCGTTAATATTAGTTTTCACTCCCATTATATTACAAGCACAAAGCAAATGCGAGCAGGCAACTGGCTACATCAATAATTTCCAGTTTAGTAGTGCTATTCATGAACTTGACAACTGTTATCAAGACGATATAGATAATCCCAATTACCTTTTTAAAAAGGGATATTGTTTTGCCAAATTAGGTCAGTTTGAAGATGCCAAATCACAATTTGAAAAGTTACTTCAAATTGATTCGAATCACATTC
>MDTF01000783.1_pt1 | contig 17138 bp, 14 predicted proteins | sample 811191 | NCBI WGS metagenome assembly MDTF01 (sample SAMN05326649, study PRJNA326480) | marine metagenome | isolation source: seawater | place: Southern Ocean | collected 2011 | reverse complement strand
GACTCGAACTGGCACTCCAAAAAGGCACGGATTTTAAGTCCGTTGTGTCTACCAATTTCACCACGAGGGCATTAATGAATTTCATGATTATTTATGCTATAATTTATAATTGAACAAGTCTAATAAGTAAAATTTTTATTCATTCTGCTTTTTATTAACTGTTTCTATTTATAAATTTAAATAAATTATATACCCAAGAAATTTTTTTATCTTAATATTTGGCATATAATGAGAACAAGGAGATAAAGTGTAACCACATGCTGCTCTATTAGATGGGGTAAAATGAATAAATTTTCCATCATGATCAGTAACTTTAACCACATCGGAATCCTTAATATTATCAAATATTATCGGTGATATTGGATTGTTGTAATTTTTTACTATTCTATCTAAATTCTTAATCATAATTCCACTAAAAAAAATATATATAAAAAAAACAAAAACATATTTTATTTTGATTAGTCGTTTAAAATTAACAAATCTAATGAAAATAAAATAAAATAAAAAAACAATAGATGAGTAGATATATGATGATCCGTATCTATATATAGGAAATTTTATAAACCAAACAAGCAAACCTAATAAATTTATCAATAATAATAGTAGATAAAATTTATTATTGCTATTGTTAATTTTGTGTTTACTTTTTAAACATTTAGCAAAATAAAAAAACAATATATTAAGAAATAAAAAGCTAAATACTGGTATCAATTTTTCTTTAATAACTAAAAAATGGTTTTTAGACCAAGTTGAAACCCATATAAAATCTTTGTTGTATTGCTCATGATTTAAATTTTTATCATTACGATTAATCCAATCCTTGGACCATGCCTCACCACTTAAAGACTGTAATTTTGCTTCATTATTGAACCATGCTATATTAGAATTGCAGGTTATTGTTATAGGATAAATCAAACATCCACTTACTAATATATTTTTTAAAAACCACAAACTTATAAATAAGAAAGAAAATATAAAAAATCTGGACCTTAAAATAATATTTTTTTTTCTTAATAGAGCATATATGATTAATGGCATAATCAATGAGATTATATAAAAAGGTTTAATTAGAAAAGTAAACAAACTTATTAATGATACCTTTTTAAATATTACCAAAGAATTCTTATCACTAAAGTAATCTAATAAATAAATAATACTTAAAAAATAATATATATGCACCTGAGCATCATTTCCCCAACCACTATATCTGTTAAAAGAGTAGAACGAAAAGATGAGGAACAAAAAAATAAGATACGAATTTAATCTAGTTTTAAAATTATCAAAAGTTTTATTAAATTTTTTATAAGCATAAATAAAAAAGAAGGATGTTAATAAGCTTATTGGTATCAATAACCCATTAGTATTAAAAATATTATTTACAAAAAAACTAGATATATATTGAAATATTGAAATATGTCCAAATCTAAAGTGCAAATTGGATATACCTAGAATTATTTTATGTTCATTGATTATTTTTGAATATGGTAAATGATAAAGTAAAGCATCTGGGGTATTAACATTGGAATAAATAAAAAAGATGTATGCAATTAAAGTTACATACAATGTGTCTTTAAATAGTTTTTTTTTGTTCTGATTAAAGAATTTAAATTTATAACCAAGATATACAATTACTACAAAAAGAAAGTTATTAACTATTAAATTCAATGGAAAAAAAAAATTTACAAACAATGCTAAAAAACCAATCAACAAAAAGCCAAATAAACCGTTTTCTTCAAAAGTGTTATTTTCTTGCACATTTATTATAAATTTTTTAAATAAAAAGCCACTTAGTGCTAAAAATAAACACATCAAAAAAATCTGAAAAAAAACTACAAAATGTTCTAAAAAAGTTGTCATGATATGCAAAAGCGATATAAGAATTTATCTTAAACATAATTTATGAATAAGTCTTTAGCAAAATATAGATTTTAAAATAATAGTTCAATAATAAAAAATATATACTCAAATCAAAAATTACATTTAAAGACAACTAAACTCTTATTATTCTGTTTATTTCAAATAATTTTTAAATTTTTATGAATTTTTTAATGGTCTATACAATTTAAAATGATTTATATTAAAATAGTATAGATATTAAATTAATATAAACTCTATAAACAATTTTAAATAATTATAATGTACCAAGATTTTTTTACTAATAATTTTATATTAAATTTTTTAACAAGTTTTTTATTTTTATCTACTTGTATTTTATGCAGTATATCAGTGTCAGTAACACTAAATAATAAAAAAATAAATTTATTAAATGAATTTCAGCCAATAATAATTTTTTTTTTAATTTTTACTTTTTATCTATTCGTGCTGAATATTTTAGTTATATGTGATCTTCATAATTATTTTGATTTAGTTTTTTATATTATATTTTCTATTCAAATTTTATATTTTCTAATAAATTTTAACAATTTAACTAAACTTAATAATTCATTTATAAAAATATCAATAAAAGAAAAAATTATTATTTTTTTTACTTTTCTTTTTTTTCTAATTTCAATATTGCCACTATCTGATGCTGATAGCATTTCTGTAATGCAGAATTCGGCTACTTTTATTTATCAAGAAGGCCTTAAAGATGTAAACTTAAATAAAGATATTGAATTTACGTCAATTTTAGGCACGGAGATACTACTTATTATCTCACCTATTTTAAATTCAGATAATTTTGGTGTCCTGCTTAATCTATTTGTTTTGATATTTTTTATAACTTTTAATTTAAAAAAAAAAACTAACTTTTTTTTAATCTTATTTTCATCACCTTTAATTTTATATTTTATTTCAACAGCTAAACTTCAATTATTTTTTGGAATATTATATTTGATATTATTTATAATAATAAATCAAAATCTTATCAAAAATAGATTGGACCTTTTTATTACTATATTGCTGTTAACTTTTTATGCTTCAGGTAAAACCTCATATATATTATTAGCCGCTCCTTTATATTTATATCTTTTTTATACAAATTTAAATAATTGGAAAAATATCCTTTCATACTCAATCATATCATTTATAATTATTTTACTTCCTATCTTTATTATCAAGCAAATTTATTTTGCTAATTTTTTTGCTCCTTTTTTTGATAATATAATTGGAAAAAATAATGAATTTTATAATGGTTATGCCTTATCATTAAGGAGCTCTCAAGGTTGGCTGCTAAATTTTCTTGATTATAAAATATATTTAAAACCATTCATATCACTGAAAATTAATGAGATTTCTAGCTCACTTGGTTTAATTTTTTTATTATTTCTTGTAGATTTAAAGTTATTAAAAAAGACAAAATTTTTTCCTTTTGTTATTATCTCGTTGGTGCTCTTAACTGGACAGATTTTACCAAGATACTATTTTGAGGCTTTTTTAATAATGGCTTATTACTACAATTCAAATAATATATTTTTTAAACCCATAGTGATTGCTCAAGGTTGTGTGGTATTAGCTGTATCAATTATTTATATTTATATTTCGTATGTTGATAGTGCAGTAATTCATGATAAATCCACTTATATGAGGAGATTTTCTCATTCATATTATAATGCTGAAGAAGTCAAAAAATTAAACTTAATTGGCAATATTTTAGATGTAGCTCAGGATAGACCTTCAATTTTCTTTGATAAAAATTTATATTCTTTTAGAAATTTAAGTGTTCTGAATCAAATAAATGGTCAAGATATGTTAAATTTAAACAACTATATAAAGGAAAACTTAATTGATTATATAATTGCACACAAATCCACTAAATTACCTGTTTGTTTGAATCTAAGAGAAATTGGAGAAATTTATCGTCTAGATGCTAAAAGAAATTTTTTAAAAAAAAACAGAATAAGAAAATTTAACATTTTTAGTATTGACAATAATAAATGTTAATTAATATTACTATAATTGTAAATAATATAAATTTTAATTTTAAAAAAATACTTTATAAGCTTAGTATATGACATCCTATAAAATGCTGAGTGTAATTATACCTGTTTATAACGAAAAAAATACTGTTAAAAAAATAATTAATAAAATTTTAAAATTAAAGAATTTAAAAATACAAATTATTATAGTTGATGATGGTTCAACTGACGGAACTACTAAAATTCTAAAAAACATCAATTTAAAAAAAGTGCATAAAGTAATTTACTGTAAATCTAATTTTGGTAAAGGACATGCTATAAAACTAGCTCAACCTCACATAAAAGGGGAATTTGTTATAATTCAAGACGCAGACCTTGAATACAGCCCTAATGATTTCAAAAAAATCCTAGATGTTTTTAAAGAAAAAAAAAATAAAGTTGTTTATGGATCTAGGGTTTTAAATACAAATAGATATCTGGATAATAACTTTACCTCAAATCTTCGTGTGCTTGCTAATCATGGCTTAACATTGTTATCAAATATAATTAATAATCAAAATCTAACAGACGCACACACTTGCTATAAGGCTTTTAATTCTAAGGTATTTAAAAAAATAAAATTATTAGAGAATGGTTTTAGTTTTTGTCCTGAAATTACAACTAAAATTTCTAAATTAAAAATTAAGATAACTGAAATAAAAATATCTTACAATGGAAGGTCTTTTAAGGAAGGTAAAAAAATTTCTATTATAGATGGATTTACTGCAATCAAGACACTCATCAAATACAGGTTTTTTTAAACAATATAAACTTAAGTTTTTAATGCAGCTTTAAGATATTTATTATCAAGATCACAATCTTTATATCCTTTTTTAACTACATCTAGGTAGCGCTTTGATGGAAAAGTAAAGAATGTTTTTCTGGTCATTGTGTAGGTCATCACTTTTTTTCCATAATATGTAAAATAATATTTTTTGTATAAAGTTGGGTAATCCTCATAAATATCTAACTTTTTTTCATCACTTTTAGAAATTTCAAATAGAGCACCAGGAACTGTTGATTTTTTTTTTGGCTCTATATCAGCTGCTCTATATTTACTTCTGAAAGTTAATTTAAATTCCTTTAAATTAATCTTTTTTAAAAAAATACTATCTTTACATCTTCTATGCATTTGAAAATGATGTAAATTACTCCCATAAGCAAAATAAAGCATACTTCTACTTTTCAACTACTTTTATTTTCTTTTCATAAGCAAATTTTAAAACTTGAGCAGTGCACTCTTCAATTTTAGATTGATCTACAGAGCGTATTACAATTGAAACACCTAATTTACCTGCTTGAAAAAAAGGGTAACTTCCAATTTCAATGTCCTTGTTCTTATCCTGGACATCAGTTAATGATTTAGCAATTTCACTTTCAACAGTTCTTAAGCTGATTGTATTCGTTAAAATTGGTTTGCCACCTACTATCTTATTGTTTAAACCGCCCAGCATTGACTTTAAAATTGAAGGTACTCCTGGCAAACAAAAAACATTTTCAATGTTAAATCCAGGTGCTCCACTTGTTGGGTTTAGAATCAAATTGGCATTTTTTGGCATCCACACCATTTTTTGCCGACCTTCATTAAATTCACCCACTTTATAATAGGCTTCTAGTATTTTGAATGCTTCCTTATGAATTTCATATTTAAGATTGAATGCTTTTGATATTGATTGAGCGGTGATATCATCATGTGTTGGGCCAATGCCTCCAGTTGTAAATAGATAATTATATAATTTTTTTAACTCATTAACGGTATCAATAATTGTTTTTTCAATATCTGGAATAACTCTTACTTCTTTAACCTTAATACCCATAGAATTTAACCATACAGCTAGTGCACTTGTATTAGTATCTTTTGTTCTACCGGAGAGAATTTCATTACCTATAATTAGTATCGCCGCATTAATTTCTGTGTTTCTCATAATTACCAAATATACTAATTAAATTAAAATTTACCAATAATTTATAGTTTTTTTTAAATATTCATTTGATTAATAAACTAAAGTGTAATTATTCAGTAAGTTTATAAATATTAAAATTGTTATTAACTAAGAAGCTGATAAATTTTTGAAAATGTATAATAAAAAATTTTTTTTTGCTTTAATAGTTTTCTATTTCATTTTTTTTGAACAAATAGTAGGATTAATATTCCTCGATAGTTTTTTTCTCAACTCAACCGCACCCGGAGACATTGGAACATTTAGTGATTATCTAATTAGTTCAAAATATATGGGGGGCAATATTGAGTCTTTTAACTATCCAATGGGTGGAAATGTTAAATGGTATCACCATTTTGCTATTTTAAAGCCAATAACATTTATTTTTATCATATTCCAAGAATATGGATACCTTATATTAGGGTCTTTATCAAAAATACTAACTTTTTTTGGTTTTTATTTAATAGGTAAGAAAAATAACCTGAAAGGTTTTAATTTAATAATTCCTGGATTAGTTTGTGTCTATTTAAGCCCATTTCATTATTTTTTTGACTTTGGTTTTAGCATAATACCCTATTTATTTTACATAGCGGTTTATAAAGAAAAAATTAATACTAAGCATTACTTAATAGTTTTTTTTGCAGGTTTAAATTCTATTTTTTTTTATATTTTAATACCTGCTATAATTCTTTTATTATTAATTCTTATTTACAATTACAGGGAAGAAAAAATAAAAAATATGAAAATATTTTTTATTTTTTTAATATCAAGCTTAATTACTGAGCTAAATTTCATTATACCTATTTTAGATGGTTTTGAAGTAAGAACAGGCATCATAACTAGTGAAAAAAATTTCACTGAAATAATGAAAACTTTTTTACAAAAAATACTTATGATAGATTTAAATTATTTTACAGGTAATAAATTTATATTTGAATTATTTTTAAAAATATCAATACCATTAACCATCTTAATTGGAGTTTTTAACATTAATAAAAATAATGTTAAAAAGATTATATTGTTTTTTATAATATTAGGAATAGTTGAGCAATTTTCTTACCATAGGTTTTTTTTAGATTTGATGACTGCCCTTAAATTAAATGCCTTAAATCTAAATTATAAGATTGGTTTGATTAAATTTTTTATAATCCCTTTTCTTTTATTAAAGATATTAAGATATCCAGATACAATTATTTTAAAGACAAATAGAGTTTTATTAATTCTTTTTATAATAATTTACCCTTTAAAAAATACCACTATATTGATAAAAAACTATTTTAAATTTAATATTAAAGAAAATACTAACTCAGTCTATATTGATTCTTTGAAAAAAAAATATACTAATCGAAAATTTTTAGTTTTATTCGCAGAAATTTTAAAAAATAAAAATTTTATCTTCTCAAAAACTCTACCTAATAGCTTTGATTTAACAGGGGGTGAGATGCATACATATAGAACACTTTTTTTATCTTCAGAATATAAAATATTAAAAAAAATAATTAAAAATGAAAGAGTATTACTTGTAAATTTAAATCCAAGTGTTGCTGCTGTAAATGAAATTTATGTTATTGGAGGGTATTACAACATATACCCAGAGTATTATAAAAAAGAGTTCAGAAAAATTATTGATAAAAATGATAACAAAAGTCAGTTAAATCTATTTGACACTCAATCTACTCATTTATTAATATCTGGGTATGGCGCTGATAAACTTGATTATACCCAGGCGAAGAAATTAGGTGCTAATTATGTACTAACTAATGTTGTAATTAATAACACACAATTAATTAATGTTTGCAAAAACTGTTTAAACTCAAGCTATCAATTAACTATGTTTAATTTATATAAAATCATGTAATAATAAGACAATTTTATTATTCATGTAATGTACAAATTTTAATTATGGAAATCACCTCAGACAAAACAAAAATTAAAAAACTTTCCCGGAGAGCCATTAAGAATATTGCTTACGGTTTTTTACAACCATCTCTTCCATCATATTTAATTTTATATGTTAATAATATTTGTCAATTAAGGTGTGATATGTGTTTTTACTGGGATTCTATGCAAAAAAAAACTGTTCAAATGAGTTTGGATGAAATAACAAAAATCTCTAAATCTTTACCTAATTTATTTCAGTTAACTTTGACAGGCGGTGAGCCTTCTCTAAATAAAAATCTTCCCGAAATAGTAAAGATATTTTCTAAGTACAGCAATTTATCAAAATGTACAATTGTAACTAATGGAATGCTCTATAAAAGAATTGGTGATTTTGTTGAAAAGATGACAATAGAAAATCCTGAAATTGATTTTAGACTTTCCCTTTCTGTTGACGCTATAGGAGATCTTCATGATAAAATTAGAGGAGTTAAAGGATCTTATGACAATGTAATTAAAACCTTTGATATTTTAAAAAAAATTAGGTCTAATACACATAATCTTTGGGTTGATATGAATACCACAGTATCAAAATATAATTATCAAGAATTTAGAAACATTCATGATCATGTAATAAATAATTTTGATGTAGATAATCATGTTATTGGTTTTGCAAGAGGCACAACTAAAGAAAAGGATGCTAAAGATGTTCCAATTGAAGTATATACTGAATATAAGGAATTGATTAAAAATGCAGCCGGCAAGTCTGGACATGTTTTTCAAAAAGCTACGGCAGCTGTCCGGGAAATAGTAATGGATGAGGTGGATAGAGAATTAAGAGAAAATACACATAGTTTTGATTGTTCTGCAGGTTCGAAATTTCTTGAAATTTTTCAAGATGGTAATGTTGCGGCATGTGAAATTTTAGAAACAATATCAGAGCTTGACGACACATCGATGGGGAATTTAAAGGATTTTGATTTTGATGTAAAAAAACTACTTGCCCACGATAAGGCAAAAAAAATTAAAAACCATATCAAAACATCAAAATGTCATTGTACATTCGAGTGCCCTAAGCACGTTGATGCTATTTATAATAAAAAATTTTATCCTAGTTTAGTTAAGAAATTAGCAAAAAATTACCTCGGTTAATTTGATTAAAGAGCAAGATAAAATTAATTTATCATTAATAATACCTGCTTATAATAATTCTTTTCAATTAGATAAGTTATTAGACTCAATTTTTGATCAAATAATTTCAAATATAGAAATAATAATAATCGACGATGGGTCAAAAAATCCAATAAGGTCAAAATATGATAATAAAATTGTTAAAATTTTTAGAACAGAAAATATGGGCCCCTCTCATGCAAGAAATTATGGCTCTAATAAAGCGATAGGTGAATACTTGTTATTTTTAGATAGTGATCTTATCTTTCCTGATGGAATGCTAAAAAAGATATACGATTTTTCTGTTAAAAATAAATATGAAGTTGTTTCTATATTTTACAGTAGGGAGTCGGCTAATAACGGAATAGCTCAAAAATTTAAAGCTTCTTTTGACTATTACAATAATGTCTATAATCAAAAAGATGGTTATATCTTAAGTTTTCAAGGTTCATCTTGTCTGTTTAAAAAAGAAGTTTTTATTAAAACTGATGGTTGGAGTGCAGACTTTAAGCTAGCTAGTTTAGAAAATGAGGAATTTGCATCAAGAATAATAAAAAATAATGTTAGAATCTACTTCACAAAGGATCTTTATTTAAAACACACTTTTCCAAATTTTTATAACTTACTACGTGTAATTTTTATTAGATCAATGATTTGGATTCAGCTTAAGATTAAAAAAGAGGTTAAATATGATAATCTTGTAAGAACACCTTATAAAGGTTTTTTTGCGGCTCTTAGTTTGCCAGTATCAATTATGTTAATTTTAATTATTGTGGATAGTGTATTCGTTTACTTTTTTATTATGATACTAATAGCTTATTTATTGAGTAATGTTGGTTTTTATAGATATCTTTATAGGAACAACAGTATAATTAATTTTTTGACGAATATATTGATCATGTTTGCATTTCACCTAACGGTAACTATCGGTGCTATATCCGGCCTAATTATTAATAGATTTCATAAAGTGAAAAAGTAAAACTACTTACTTAAAAAATTATCTAAATTTAATAAATTCCACAAAATAACTCTATTTTCTTGTTTGTTAGAAACGTGTTCACTTAATTTATCATTAATAAAGTCCTTCTTACTAGACAAAAAATTAGATTTGATATTTATTTCAATATCTCTGTTTTTAAACCATCGTGAAAGTGGACTGCTAAAACCAATTTTTTTTCTATGAACAAAACTTTTACCAAATACATTTTCATACGTTTTTTTTAGAATGTATTTAGATTTATTGTTTTTAAGTTTAAAATAGTTTGGCAATTTAGAGGAAATATCCACTATTTCATTGGATAGAAATGGTGACCTTAATTCCAAACTATGCATCATACTTAATCTGTCAGATTTTACTAATATTTGATTTGGTAAAAAGATTTTACAATAAAATTCATTAGATTTATCAATGTCATCTAGGTGATTATTTTTATTCCAGGCATCAATTGTTTCTGAATAAGTATCTTCGAGTGTAGTTTTTTCATTAAATATATATGAAATCTCATCTATGGTTAATGGTGATAGCCATTGGCTATTAGCGATAGATAAATTAAAATAATTAAACCTCAAAAACCTTTGAATCTTAAATTTTAAACTCATATAATTGTATGTAGATGGTATTCCTGATATTAAAGAATTAATTGCTGGATGAAGTTTGTTAATGTTAAATTTACTAACATATTTTGCATACTTCATTGCCTTCAGAGTATCGTAACCACCAAATAATTCATCAGCAGCGTCACCTCCCAAAGCTACCTTAACGTCATTAGACGCAAATTGACATAATTGATAAAATGATAATAATGAACTATCACTTAATGGCTCACTACTTTTGTCCATTAATTGTTTGTTAATATCTTTAATATTTTTTGTATCTATTAATTTTTCTTTGTGAGTTGATTTTATAAGGTTAGAAATAAATCTCGAGTAAGTGCTCTCATCGAAACTTTTATCCTCAAAACTTATTGAAAAAGTATTCAGATCAGATTTTTTATATTTTTGAGCAATGTATGAAATAATTGAGGAATCAAGACCTCCACTCAAAAAAATGCCCGTAGGAACATCACTGATCATTCTATCCTTAACAGAGCTATCTAATGCGGCAGATAATCTTTCTATCCAATAAATTTCGTTATGTGAATGGTCTGGATTAATATTGTATTCCCAATATTTTTTAATAGAAATTTCAAAATTATTGAGATTAAGAGTTAAATTAGTACCAGGTTCTAATTTTTTTATAAATTTATACGGAGTTTTATCTCCTGGAAAAAATCCATAAGCACAGTATTTTTTAAAATTATTATGGTCATGACTAAGATCTATATTATTAATCTTAGAGAAACCGATTAGTTCAGATGAAAAAATAAGTTGCTTATTTTTAAGAAAATAAAAGAAAGGTTTTTCACCAAATCTATCTCTACTAAAAAATATTTTTTTTTTGAGTTTATCAAAAATTGCAAAAGACCACATACCATCAAGATGAAGAGGTAAATCTTCGCCCCATTCTTCAAAACCATGAATTAAAACTTCAGTATCTGAATTTGTAGAAAAAAAAATATAACCTTTTAAAATTAATTCGTCTCTTAAACTTTTTGCATTATAGATCTCACCATTATATACTACAACAATTGAATTGTTTTTAGAAACCATTGGTTGGGCTCCATCTTTTATATCAACAATTGATAGTCTTTTGTGCCCAAAATTAATTATATAATTATTTACCTTAGTCTTAAAATAACCCTCATCATCTGGACCTCTGTGGTTCATAGTTTCAAGCGAGTTGGTAAATTGTTTTGGACTTATATCGATATTTACACAACCAAAAATAGCACACATTAAGAAAAATCCTTTTTATTTAAACTATCACCACCATTATTATTTATATATTCAATTGTTACACTTTTTTTATATTTAATTTTATTTAAAAAAAACAAACTTTTGATTAAATCTTTTTTATCAATTTTTGATATTACAGACTGACTTATGTGCATATGTTCTATATATTTAATATTCTTCAAAAAATATATGTTAAAAGCAATTTTATTTTCATCATAATAATTTCCTGTATCAAATAGTAATCTAACATTATTTCGATTAATTTTTTTTATGAAGTTTATAGTTTCATTGTGAGTATTTAAAAATAAGTTACCATATTTTTTGCTTATGGGTTCAATACATATAATTATATTATATTCTTTTGCTAAATTGGACAGATTATTAAATATTAAAAAATTTTTTATAAGAAGGTCTTTCTTGTTTATATTTAATCTTCTGAATGGCGCATTTCCAATAGAAATTTTTTTTATATTTAGTGCTTTAGCAAATTTAAAAATCTTAGTAAAATATTTTTGAATATCTTTATCATTAACAATTTTTATTTTGTTATTATAAAAAAGTGATTGAATTGAAATAATGTTTAATTTATTTTTTAAAATAATATTTTTTATGTAGGTGATATTTTTTTTAAGAAAAGGTTTCTTTGATATTAAGTATGGAGCAATTTCTATACATCTATAGTCTAATTTATTTACTTTATTAGCAAAAAAATTAAAATTCTTTTTAATAAAACTTAGGTTTGTTAAACATAAATACATCTTAATAAATATTTATGGATTTATAGATTTAATAAATTCATCAGCATTAATCAATTTTGTTTTTTTTTCAAAAAAATTTTCGATAATTTTAAAGAACACTACACCAATCATAAATAGGACAATCAAAATTAGCCATATAGAATTATTATAAATTTCCAATTTTGATGAAAAAAATAAAGATATGATTGATGAAATAAAAAAAAATATCATGGATATTTGTTTGATAGCATAAATTCTATCCTGTCTAAGAATAATACACGTAAATATTACAAACATATCTTGGAATGATAGAATTACTCTATCAAAAAAATTATACGCAGATTTTCCATTAATTCTTTTATTATGTTTAATTTCAATTTCGATTATTTTAAAATTATATTTTGCAGAAAAAAAAATTATAAATCGTGGTAATGAATTTAGATTAATGAGGTCATAAATTTTTTTTTTATAAACCTTAATTCCTGAGAAGAAATCAAATACATCACATTTAAATATTTTTCTTAAAATAAAATTATATAAAAACGAAAAAAACCTAATAATGTAAGAATCCTTTCTAGTTATTCTCCTCCCATTAACAAAGTCATTACCCTCATCCAATTTAGCAATCATTTTTAAAAAATCTTCTGGTTCGTATTGTGAATCTGAATCTATACTAGCAATGATATTCCCTTTGGATTTGCGTATGCCTATATCTAGAGCAAAAGCTTTTCCCATATTTTGTTTTAAATTTATTAAACTTAAATTTTTAATTATTGATTTGATTTTATTAACAACATTTTCGGTATCATCATTTGACCCATCATTTATAACAAGAATTTCAAATGTATTAACTAGCTTGTTATTGATCATAACTTCATTAATTTTTGGTAAAAGATTTATTAAATTTTTAGCCTCATTGTAACAAGGAACTAATACTGAAATATTATTCATTTATTTTTTTGTTTTAAAAAGTTATTTATTTTTTTTGTTAAGTTAAAATTATTTTTATTTTTATTATTATTTTTAACAAAATCTTTAATAACTTCTTTCATATTGTCTTTTTCATTAATATACGATTGTGTAATTTTATTAATTTTAATTACTTTATTTCCATTAATTATATTTTTAGAATACTTATAAATACTAAAATTATTTTTAGTATTTATAAAATCACATAATATATTTCCCTTTTTACAGTAAATGTTAATTTCTTTTTTAGGGCTATTGTTTGCATAATTAAGTGATAAATTCATAACACATATTAATTGTTTTTTTATATAACAATCAATAATTGCACTTTCTGTTTTATTATTATTCATTATAATTTTTTTTTTGTTAAATTTAACTTTTTTAATATCATAAAATAGTGATAAAATGCTTATTGTATGTGGAGACAACAGTTTATAAACATCAAATTTATTAAATCTTCCACACTGTTGGAAACAAATTTCTATAAACCTCACTTCTCCCAATTTTTTTTTTTGTATAATCTGTTTGGCTTTCATTAGGGATTTTGAAAATAAATATGGATAAGAAACTGTAATATTTTTTGAATGTTTAGTAATTTGTTCTTCCTCTTTAGCGTTCATTAACAGGGGTTTTTCAACTAAAACTTTTTTATTATACAGCAAGAGTTTAGTTGCAAGCTTTGCATGAGTGTCAATTGGCGTTACTAAGCAGGTATATTTTGTAGACTTATCATGCAACAAGATATCTAAATTATTTGATACGTTATAATTCAGGAAAGTTTTATTTTTTAGTATTTGTTTATTTTTTTTGTAAAAAATATATTTTAATGACAAGTCTTTTTTATTTTTTAAATACTTAAAATATACTTTACCCCAATACCCAATACCAATTAATGCTATATTTTCCTTGATCAATTAATTTATCTTAATTAAATTTATTTTTTGGTAACTTTAGTGCCATTATCCCATCTTTTATTTTCATTTTTATAAACGTGCTTACCAAGTGCTTTATTTGCTGGACCAAGATATTCAGTTTTTTCTTCTGCTGCTATAGAATTACTTGGAAATGCAATTTTATTCCATTCTGTATTAATTTCTAGTGCCATTCTATTACATCTAGCTGTGGCATTAATACATGTGTGGCAGTGAAACTCAGATGTTTGTGAGTCCATAATCATTTTTTTTAATTCATCAACACTTTCTGGCTGCTTCCCCATAATTCCATAATCAAAACTAGGTGTAGCTATACTAGAGCACCTATATATGTGACCACTAGACCCCATAGTTGTTTGGTAATACGTGTAGGCACATTGTTTATAATTATCATCTAACATTCTATCTATGTCTTGATTTATTGGAGCAAAATAAAAAATAAAAGGCTTTTCATCATTAGTCTTGGACATAAATCTTTCTAAACTTACTTTAAATTTAGCATGTTCTTTATTTTCAACTGTTTTTTTATAACTTTTAACTTTATCAACATCGTTACCATATTGTGCATATGGAATTGAGAACCTTAAAGAATCAACTTTAATTTCTTTCATCATTTTTATAAATTTTTCGAGCTCTTCATCTCCTGAATTCCATTTATTTAATAAGTACGCAACTCTAATTGATCCAGGCGAATTTAATTTTTTTCTTTCATCTACAAGAATTTTAATTCCCTCAATAATATCTGTCCAAGCATCATATTTGATATTTTTTGTCTTACTGTGACTTTCGGGAGAGCCTCCATCTAGGCTTATTGATATGTAATCTTTTTGATCTTTCATTAAACTAACAAGCTCAGTACAAAAGCCATCTTTTTCTTGTAATTTTTTTAATTGAGAGCCATTTGTGTGAATACCAAAGTAAGCATTATTTTTTTTTGTTATTCTAATAAAATCCATAAAATATGGATTTAACAAAGGCTCAGTATAAGCTCCACCATAGATATAATATTCAAATTTGTCTGGTCCAATTTCTTCTATTAGCTTAAGAGCTTTTTTTTCATCAAAACCTAAGGCCATGTCTAGCTTACTACCTTGGCAATAAAAGCAATGAAAGTCACAAGCAATTTCCTTATTAGAGGGCAAGTGTATTTCAAACTGTCTTGGCCAAATAAAATCTTTTTTAAAAATATCCTTCTGATCAACCCAATCAGTTAGGTTTTTCATGTAATTATAATTATCGAGTCTTTTCATTGGATTTATTATAAGTTCTTATCGTTGACTATTAATACATTTTTTATAAATTAAAATAGAATAATTCATACTATAGAGCATGTATGATGGTATTTATATCTAACTTTTTAACATAATGAGTTTTATTTCCTCTAATTGCTATTAAAAGATTAACTTTTTTGTTTTTTAACGAATTTATATATATAAATTAAAAATGAAATTTACCGAATCTTTAATCAAAGGTAAGCTTATCAAAAGATATAAGAGATTTTTTGCAGATGTTAAATTAGATAAAGAGATTGTTACAGCTCATTGTCCAAATACAGGTTCAATGAAAGGTTTGTTAGATGAAGGAAATGAAGTTTTTATTTCTAAAAATGATAATCCTAAAAGAAAGCTTAAATACACATTAGAAATCATTAAAATTAAGAAAAATTTAGTGGGTGTTAATACTCATTTTGCAAATAAAATTGCCTACCATGGGTTGTCTAATAATCTTATTAGCGAAGTATCAAATAGCGACAGTATTAAACCTGAGGTTTTTTTTGACAAAGATACAAGGTTTGATTTTTTGGTTGAAAAAAATAAACAGAAAATATTTGTTGAAGTTAAAAATGTTACTTTATTTAGAGATGAAAAAATTGCAGAATTCCCAGATTCTGTCACCTCCAGAGGTTCTAAACATTTAAAAACCCTTATTGAAGCTCTTAAAAAAGGATATAAATCTTATTTATTATTTTTAATTCAAATACAGGGTATTAAGAGTTTTAAAATAGCCAAAGATATTGATAAAGAATATTATGAAAATTATTTACTTGCTAAAAAAGCTGGAGTTGTGTTTTTGGCATATCGTTGCAAAATAAATTCAAAAGAAATAAAAATAGAAAAAAAAATTAAAATTATTAATGCCTGATTATTCAGAAAAATTTGAAAAGATGAGAGTAGCAGGAAAACTAGCTGCTGAAACTCTTGATATGCTTACAGATAATATTAAACCTGGAGTGACTACAGATTTTATAGATAAATTAGGTTATGAATTTATAAGAGATAATGGTGCATATTCTGCCCCATTATTTTATAGGGGTTTTAAAAAGTCGTTGTGCACATCTTTAAATCACGTTGTCTGTCACGGCATACCTTCTGACAGGGTTCTTAATGAAGGTGATGCTCTTAATGTTGATGTTACTGCAATAATTAATGAACATTATGGTGACACTAGTAGAATGTTTTGTATTGGTAAGACACCTGTCAAAGTTAATAATCTAATTAATGCCACTTACGAGTCTATGATGAGAGCTATAAAGTTATTAAAACCAGGATTGAGACTTGGTGACATTGGACATGAAATACAATCTTTTGTAGAAAAAAAAGGCTATTCTGTTGTAAGAGATTTTTGCGGCCATGGTATAAGCACTATATTTCACGAACCTCCAAATGTTTTGCATTATGGTAGAAAAAATACTGGTATGGAACTTAGACCAGGTATGACTTTTACAATCGAACCTATGATAAATGTAGGTGAATGGGATGTAAAAATGCTAAAAGATGGATG
>MDTF01016188.1_pt1 | contig 17143 bp, 13 predicted proteins | sample 811191 | NCBI WGS metagenome assembly MDTF01 (sample SAMN05326649, study PRJNA326480) | marine metagenome | isolation source: seawater | place: Southern Ocean | collected 2011 | reverse complement strand
TAAAAATAATAATAAAAATAAAATATTAACTCTTTTTTCTTTTACCAAAATAAATAAGCAAGAGAAAAAAACCGCTATTGAACCCATTGCTAAATGAGAGTTTTCTAAATAAATACTATTACTCAAACTAATATTTAAATATTTTCTTAATATATCTATCAAAAATAGATCACGATTACATTGCCCCGTATTTTTAAAGTAGATCCCACCGTCTTCTCCAATAAATCCAAAGTTATAAATTTGTGATCCTTCAAAAATTGAAAATAGAACAAAAATTATTAGATAAAAGGTTAGAATTTTTTTAAAGTTAACTGATATAAATTCTCGGTAATGACAATAAATTATAGACACCAACAAAAAATAGATCAAATTTGCTATTTCAGATTTATCAATAATTTCATTGTAAAAGAGTTTAACTAGAAAAAAATGGACAATGATAAATAAAATAAAAAATATTATATATTTTTGATAATTAAATATTTGTTTAAATGAAAAATCTTTTGTTTTTATAAAACTATAAAAAATAGGAATAATTAAAAATATAATAAAATAACTTAATTTAATATTAGATAGAAATTCATAATATTGAGAATCGCCAAATAATAAAAATAAATTTTTAAGATTACTTAAAGTTACACCCCAAAAGAAAAAAAAGGATGCAAAGATTACAGAATAGACATAATTCAGATTAATTTTGTAATTCATTTTGTGTTACATATAAATAAGTGCCAATTTGAAGGAATAAAATAGAGCATATCCAATTATTGAAAGAACTACCGGTTGTTGTTAATGGCCAAATATAAATAATTAATCCAGACAATATAATAACATATTCTTTGTTAATATTTTTATCTAATTTAATCAAATAGTACACCTGTTTAACATAATTAAAAAATAATTTAATGAAAATTGCTAAAACAAATAAAAATCCTATCAGTCCTGTTTCTGCCAATAGCTGTAAATAATAATTATGAGGGTGTGTATTACAAAAAAGCATATTTGAAATTTTCTTTTTTTTCATCTCCACCAATGTTTTATTAACAATATTTTTACAATAGATTCTAAAAGTTTTAACACCACCACCTACCAAAAAATTTTCTTGAAAAATACCTATTGCAGAAGCAAATAAACCAATATGATCTGGCATAAATGAGCTTGCTTTTGGAGTTTCCACAAATGTATGCATTATCATTTGATCAACATACCTACTTTTCATATTTTTATTTGTTGAAATTAAAGATACGAATATTGAAATAATTAATACAAAAAGAATTATTGATCTTTTTATGCCTACCAAAAAAGGAGTGACCATAATTAAGTAAAGTGTTGTAGTAAAAAATGCTGATCTTTCACCAGATAGAAATATTAAAATATAAGATAACAAAACTAATATTAAAATATAATACCTATTAAAATATTCTTTAGTTAAAATATGAAAAGTCAAAAAAATCGGGAGAATTTTTCCTAAATATGACCCTAAAATTAATTCATCAAAAAAAAGGCCCCCTAGACGATCAGGTCTAATTACATCGAAACCAAATACATTTTTTCCTGTAACAAATTGAAAATACCCATCAAATATCAAAATTATAATGGTAAAACACATCATTATATAAAAATATTTTATAAAATTTTTTTTATTATTAAGTATAAAAAGTACTGCCAATGAAAAAACACCAAACCTTAAGTATGTTATTGATGACTTTATTGATTGAAAAAAATTTTCTGAAAGTATTGAGGTTAAAGTCAGATAAAAATAAAAAATTATAAATAATGTAAAAAAATTAGATTTCAATGTAAATAAATTTTTTTTACTACTAAAAATGAATAAAAAAACAAGTGAGATCAAAACAATAAATAAGTCAGGTAGAAACGGTCCAGAAATTAGAGCAAGAGGCATTAAAATCAGTAATACTGATGCAAACAATAAATAATTGTGATATGCGTCTTTTTTAATTATCATAAATCAAAATGTTTATTATATTTTTATACATATCAACTATTTCAATAGCTTTAATATTTATTCAAAGCAAATATTTATTTTTAATTGATGCACCTCGAGGCCAAATTCATAAGTCAGCATATAATAAAAATACGCCTTTGACTGGAGGAATATATATTTTTATAACAATAACTACATACATACTACTTGTAGAGCCTAGCAATTATTCCTTTTTTATGGTTGCATTTCTTTTTTCATTTTTAGTCCTTGGAATCTTCTCTGATTTGAAATCAAACTTCAGTCCTAAATTGAGATTACTTCTGCAATTTCTTTTACTAATTATTTTTATTTATTTATTAGAATTAAAGATTAATCAAACTGGAATTTTTTTCCTAGAATACTTTATTGATAATAATATCTTTAATTTATTTTTTTCTTCTATTTGTATAATCATATTGATTAATGGTTCTAATTTTTGTGATGGAGTAAATTGTAATGTTGTTGGATATTATTTGATCGTAGCTTTAGCGATTCTTTTTATGGAATTACCAAAACCTACTGTCTTTCCTGATATAAAAATAATTATAATGGTTTTTTCTGTATTTTATTTAGTAAATTTATTTCAAAAATCTTTCTTAGGAGATAATGGTGTTTATGTAATTACTATTTTTATGGGAGTTTATGTGATTAGTTTTATTAATTTAAATGTCAATGTTTCACCACTTTTGGCTTTAAATCTCTTGTGGTATCCTGCATTTGAGAATCTGTTTACTATCATAAGAAGATTGAATGCTAACAAAACAATTGATGTAGCTGATGGTCTTCACTTTCATACTTTGTTATTAAAAAAAATTTTTTATATTAGTAAAAATTTTTCTCTCTCAAATTCTTTAGCTGGTGTGCTAATGAACTTTTTTATGTTTATGGGTATTTTTATAAGTATAAATTACTATAGTGATGTAAAAATTTTAACACTCATACTTATGATGAATGTTTTAATTTATGTACTAGTTTATTTTATTTTTCTGACCAGGAAGACTAAATTTAAATCTCATTAATAAGATTATAAAAAAGACAGATAATAAAATAGAAATTAAAAACATATAACTATCTTTAGGTGCATATCCAAAGTGAAAAAGTCGAGTTGCTATCATGTTTGAAATAAAACACGTAAACACTAAATTATTATCTGTAACTTTTCTTAAAATATTTTCTAAAAGATTGAAAATAAAAAAAATTAGCATAATTGATAATAATAAAAAAACTGAGCTTCCTGTGTAATACAAAAAAGATATTATACCTGGCAAGGTATTTCCTTTCAAAACTGTTTTGCCAGTATCTACATTTGTTTTTACAGCTACTAGACCAAATTCTTTCTCATAAAATGTATAATCTGTATTATCTTTTTCTTCTTTAAGAGCTCTAAAAAATAAATCGTAATTTTTATTTTTTTTGTTAGAGACTAAAATTAATGAATCAATACCGATCCACCTATTTACAAGGATAAAGTTAATAACATCTCTAGGGGTAACTTTAGGTGCTTTGATATAAAGTTTGCTATTTAAATCAGGATCTATTTCTTTCTTGGGTATTTGAAAATTATAATTTTTTAATTTTTTTTCTAATGCTGGATCATTATCTAACAATATATCAATTTCTTTTTCTGTGAGTTCCTTATATTCTGCCTTAACAATTTCAAGTTTTTCTAGCCTAATCTTATTGACTCCTTGAACAGAAAAAGTTGTAAGAAATAATATGATAATAAATAATGTTATTAACTTTAGATCATATTTTTTTATAAATTTTGTACTTTGTTGGTATATTGGCAAAATTAAACAGGAAGCATTTATTATAAAAGATCTACTTAGCATTGAAGTATAGGAAAAGAAAACTTCAGCTAACATAATTATAATTGTAAAAATATTAATTTTTTTTATATGTTTAATTTCTGCATGGAAAATAAAACAAGAAAATGTAGTAAAACCAAAAAGTAATAACCATTTTATTAGATTAGTAATTATTGAAGGCAATTCATGATAATAAATAAATCCCCTCTGGTGAATGCCTAATTTCGTATTAAAAAATGCTATTAAAACTACAAAGATTAAAAAAACAATAAGTACTGCAATTCTATTTTTTAAATACAATTCTATAAAAAATGACTTTTCAAAATTTATTTTATTTTGAAATAAATACTTTTTTTTTAAATTTCTAAAAATAAAAGAAGAAAGTATACAGATTAGAGCTATCCACGTACCTAGAACTAGAATTTCATCTATATTTTTAAATGGGACTTGCTCAATATCAGAGTCAAAAACTATTCCGTCAAATAATAACAAACTAAACACGTACTTAAACCAAAAACCTAAAAAAAAGTATGCAGAAAAAAATATTTCAAAATAGGTTGCTTTTTTATCAGTCAAATAAAAAAGCATTAATATTAATGACAAACAGTAAGCAATATAGACAGTAACCGATCCTTCATAAAGATTTATAGAATAAAAAGAAATACAGACAAATAAAGTAAAAAATATAATTCTAAGTGTTTTATAAATTTGATAAATCATTACTGCACTTTACGGTAATAAAATAAAGCTAAGAATGAAGATATAGGATATGAGTAAATAAGAAAATTTGTTCCACCCAGGTAAAATAAAATTATAATTATTGGGGAGATTGAAATACCGTAGATGACATCTTTTATAAAAATTTTATTTTGAAATGCTTTACTTACAGACAAAAATTCATGTCTATTAGATAGAGCTCTCAACATAAATGGCGTGCCCAATAAAGAAGTTAAAGTAATATTAAAGAAATTATAAAATTCAAAATTTTGAAGGTAAAATTCGTTTAATATTATTAATAATGTTACAACAATAATATATAGAATGAACAACACATTCGATATTTTATAGATTAAAATCTTAATCTTTTCATTAATTGTAACAATTTGACCAACTATATTATTGAATAATGTTCCTGGAAAAGAGGCTATTGCAAATGAAGCAAAAAATAAACCTGCTACTGATTTGCCTAAAAGCATTACTAAAGAAATTCTCCAAATTATTACACCAATAATATTAAAGAAACTGGAGGCAACTGCTAGATACTCCTCGAATTGATTATTAAAATATTGAATAAATTTATTTATATTAAAATTTCTAAAATTAATATGATACATAAAAAATAGAATATGAAATAACAAGTAAAACTGAAGAATATCTAAAAGTTGTCCAGTTTTTGATATAAAATCAACCATCACTAAGAAGTAAAATAAAGTACTTACTAGTAAAAAAAACTTAATAACTAAACTTGATTTATTTTTCTCATGAATGGCTAAGTTTATTTCATTAATCCAAGATAAACACACAATGAAACTTAAAATAAATAAAATAATAAAATTTTCATTATTTACAAAAAAATATTGGTATGATGTCAGTGCAAACAGAATGCCAATTCCAACATAAAACCTTATATTAATTACTTGATCATAGAATTTGCTATCAAGATTATAAAGCAACAAAGATCTAGCATTGGCAGAAAAGACTTGGGTTAACAATAAAACAATACCTGGAAAAACACCAATCTCTGCTGCAAATGATGAGTTGCTAAAAAATACCGATAAAACCATTAAGAAAGGAACTAATACAGAATTAAGTAAATTTGCAAACAGTACTGAGAAATTACTAAAACGATTATTGGTATTATGTTGTACTGTGATTTTTTTTAAAAAATCCTTATATATTTTTTTTTCATCAGATAGCGTATAATTTTTTTTAAACAAATATTTCATTTCACTCTTTAATTTTATTTTCATGTTAATATCTTGACTCATTATTAACTTAATAGATCTCAACAAATTCATATCTTTTACCTCAGATCTAACTAAATATTTTTGGAGCCATGCTGGGAAGAATATTCTTCTATTTACAAAACTTTGAGTACCCACACTAAACGCTTCTAGTACTGATAAGCTTAATATTTCTGACTTAGAAAGTAAAACATTACACCAAGATTCTGAAATAATTTTAAATTTTTTTTTAATATTAAATTCAGGTTTAATAAACTTAATGGATTTTTGAAAACCAGCATTAATAACTAAATTTAATAATTCTTTTTTATAACTTTCATCATCTTCAATTCCATAAATATGAAAAGACCATTCATTACCTGGTTTTGCAGAAATAAAGGCAGTAATAAATTCTTTTAAATTTTTATGTTTGTTAAATCTTCCAAAATAAACAAATCTTTTATTAATGGCTTTTGAGCTTATTTTTTGAATGGCTAATGGATTTTTTACAATAGATATTGCTGCATTTGGAAAATATTTATTTATAGATTGTTTCTCTTCCTGGGTCACTGCTATGAATGAAGATTTTGTTAAAAAAAATCTATAAAAAATAAAAAGTGTAAATAATTTAAGTGCATAACTAAGGTATGATTTACTTTTCAAAGCTTCCTTTAAAAGCATTCCATGAGGCTGAACCAATATTGGAATATTAAGAAAAGTGCAATGTAGCATAAAAAAAAAGTGGATTGGTCTCCATATTCCATGAATATGCACTATATCTGGATTTTGATTTTTTAAAATTCTGCTAACTTCTGAGCTAAAAAATAAATTACTAAATAAGCTTTTTACAGTTCCAGCCTTTTTTAATTTGTCTTGATTATTTGCAACTACTATTTTTGATTGTTTAGATAGGTATTTATAAGAAGAGATAATTCTAACAACACTTACAATACTAATATTTTTTTTAGATATCTCATCTAATACCTGTATTACTTTCATAAATTATCTAGTAATTACCCAGTTTTCTAAAACTAAGCAATCCATTGAGGTTCTTTTAAAGCAGTCAAATGCATGATCAGGATTAAGAACTATTGGTTCGTTTTCATTAAAAGATGTATTTAATATTATAGGCACATTTGTTAATTTTTTGAATTCTTTAATTAAATTATAAAAATGAAAATTATCTTTTTTACTTACCGTTTGCACTCGACAAGTATTGTCCACATGCACAACTGAAGGCACCAAATCTTTTGCCAGCTGTTTAGCTTTTACAACATTTAACATATAAGGTGATGCGTAATCTAGATCAAAATAAACATTAGATAATTCCTCTAAAACCGCAGGTGCAAAAGGCCTGAAACTTTCACGTAATTTTATTTTTGTGTTTAAGATATCTTTAATATTTGGATTTCTTGGGTCTGCAAGTATTGACCTATTTCCAAGAGCTCTAGGACCCCATTCACATCTTCCTTTAAACCAACCGATTATCTGATTTTTAGATATTCTTTCTGCAACCTCAGCATACAAGTCTTCATCATTTAATTTCTTAAATGTATAATCTTTTAAGGATTCGTTAACCTTTATAAGCTTTTTTTCAATAAATTCATTTGTGTAAGAAGTTCCTAAGTAACACTTATTTGTATCGATTTGTTCTATTTTAGTTTCACTAAAATTCTTATTTTGAAGAAAATGTAAAGCAGATCCCATTGCACCTCCAGCATCTCCAGCATTAGGTTGAATAAAAATATTTTTAAAAGGAGTTTTTTCTCTAATTAATCCATTAAACTTTGAATTTAAAGCACAACCACCAGCCAAACATAAACTATCCACACCAGTATCATTATATAGATCATTTAAGATTGAAAATAAAATATTTTCAAAAGTATGCTGCAAAGAAGCGGCAATATCAAAATGACGTTGTTCAATTTTATCATTCGAATTTCTCTCCTTACCTAAAAGTTCTGTGATTTTTGATGAATAAAGGTCTGGAAATTTAGGAATTCCATTTGAAAAATTATAGGAAAAATTTGAATTAGTGTGGTGAGAGAAATAATCTAAATTTAATAAAAACAAATTTTTTTTATCATATTTAATTAAACTGTTAAATTGATCTATAAATGATGGATTTCCATATGATGCTAAACCCATAACTTTATATTCATCACCATAATTCTTAAAACCTAAAAATTGAGTAATAGACTGATATAAAATCCCCAAGGAATGGGGGAAATAAACTTTTTTTAAACTTTCAATTTTACTATCATTACATAAAAATGTTTGAGAACTACAAAAGTCACCAAACCCATCGATAGTTAAACCGACAGACTTTTTATATGGAGAATTGTAATAGGAAGATGCAATATGACTGACATGATGCTCAACATTTATAATTTTTCCCTTAAATTTATTTGCTTCCAAGTATTTATCTAAGTCACTTGTATGAAATAATTTTTTTTTAAAACTTAATATTTTCTTAAGAGTGCTTTTGGATAATATATTTTTAACACTATAGAAAGTTTTTTGTTTAAAATTAGCCGTAGGAGAATAGTTGACTGTAATAAAATCTATATCTTGTATTTTCAATTCAGATTTTTGTAAGCAAAATTCAATAGAGTTTATTGGTAAACCAGCATAATGTTTAATTCTAACAAATCTTTCTTCTTCAATAGCTGAAATAATCTCACCATTCACAATTAGGCATGCAGAGGGGTCAGCGTGGTTTATGTTTAGACCAAGAATTTTCATTAATATTAAATCAATTTTTTTTAATTTTACAAATAACTAAGAAATTTGAGACAAAACCTAAAAAATAAATATTATAAATTTTATAGTCTATTTTTTGAGAAAAAATATTTAAAATTTTTTTTAAGTCATTTTTGCTTAATAAATTCATATTTTTTTCATCAGCAAAGTACTTCATATTTAAAAGTAATAAAATTTGTCTAAAAAGAGTTTTGGGCAACCAGTGTAATAAAGGAAGTTTAGTATGGAGCTCTACAGGATAAAAACGATTAGGCGTTGAAATTACAACATATTTTTTAGATAAAGAAATCATATTACTTACTTTTCTAATTTGATTTTTAAGGCTTCCTACGTGCTCAATAGTAGCACTAGAAATAACCAAATCACTTTTAAAAGTATTAATAGTTTGTTTTGAAAATTTTGAAGTAATAGATTTTTTTATAGAGAACTTAAATCTTTTATCTTTAATTTTTTGATTTGAAATAGATTTATGTATCTTTATTTTATTAAGCATTTTACAAAAAATATTTGAGCTGCCAGCACTTGAATCTTCAGTTGTTCCTATATCCAGTAAATCTTTAATTTGAGAAATTTTAATATTTTTTTTAACCAGATCTATCATTTCCAATCTTTTTTTATTTATGATCTTGTCAAAAAAACTAGTTTCAAACTGAATATATAAATTTTTTTTCATGTGACTATTTTTATAAAATAAAAATACATAATAACAATGTTTTAATATTGAATTAAAATATTTACTCTTTTTTACATTTTTTTAATTTATCTAAATCAATTTCATATATATAGCCATCATATTGAAGTTTAGTAAAATTAAATGGGTTTCTTGGAGAGTGTTGATGTACATTTTTTCCTCTTAAAACCAATTTTCCTCTGCATTTTCTCAGAACATCTTGAACTTTATCATGATCAAAACCATTGTATAATAAATGTGTAGGCTTTTTTTTAATTACTGACTCCATGTAGTAACTTATGTCTTCTTGAGTAACTGAATAAAGTCTAAAATCATAACTTACAAAGGGAATTTCAGAATATAAATACGACCTATGAGTTGTCAGTATTACAGAATCATTAGGGAGATTTTTTTTTGCCCATTCATATAAATTGTAGCCATTAGCATATTTTGCTAAAATATTTTTATGATTTTTAATCGAAAAAATTCCAGGAATAAAAGTCTTTATGGTAAATGACAACACAACAATAATAACTATAGAATTAATAATTACTAACTTTTTACTAATTTTAAATAATAAATTATTTTTTGAGTTGAGGTAAAAAATAGACCCTACAGTAAGCCATAAAAATGGTTCTATAAAAAATCTACCCATCGGTTGTCCAAATGGTATTGCTAAAATAAAGAATATGATGGAGGCATAAACTATTTTTTTTATTGGTTTAAATTTAAAATTCACCAAAAAAATTAAAACACTTAATCCAATTATTTCAGTAACAACTCCTAAGCTAATTCCATATTGGTTAAATGGTAAAAAGATCCAATAAGGTAAATATCTTGGGTTTCCTGTGCCATGTTTTAACGAACCAATAAAAGTTGCTGTAGCATAATCATCAGTTGCTGGTGAAAAAAAATTTCTAATTATATCGTGGCTTAGATATTTATAATCATAATATTCTCTAGGAAATACTATTATTATAAAAAAAACTAATGATACAAGTAAACCTTTAAATAATAGTTTTCTTTTAAATAATTCAATAAATGAAAATAATAATATTATTCCAGAAGATAAAAAAAATGAAAACTTAAATTGTGTTGCACTAAGGCACAAAAAACTTATTAAACAAAAAATGGTAATAAATTTTTTATCATCTTTTTCAAATGGTAAGATAAAAAAAGCCATAAGAAATGCTACAAAATTTGTACCAATAGCAAATAGTTGTGGTTTTGCCGTAAATGTTAAAAATAGAAAACTAGGTATACATAAAATAACCAAACATATTAAAATTTTACTATTTGTATTTAGATAATATTTTTCATGCCTTAAATTAAGAATAGAAACTATAATTAGAAATAAGGCTGTAAATTGTAAGATTGATGATAATTTGTAAGCATTAATTGCAAGACCAAATATTATTAAAGCTTCACCTGCTCCAGCCAGTTGACTCGTAAGCCATTCACTTTGTATGAAAAAATTTTCATTTATTAAAGATAGGTAAGGGACTGTTAAATGATAATCTAATGAGTCTGGGTCTGTGATTGGTAGCAATGATATTATAAAATAACCTAAGACTATTATAAATAATAATAATCTAGTTTTCGTATTTATTAAAATATAATTTTTAAATAATTCCTTTATATTATCTGGTTTATAAAAACCAATTAAGATGAGTAAAGTTATTAATATTTTTAGATAAAGCTCATTAACCCCAAAAAATAAAAAGAAATTATATAAGACAACTGAAAAAAGATTTATGATTAAAAAAAAGGAAATTAATCTGCCTTGAACTGCATAGTTTTCTAAAAAAACTAAATATTTCATTTTAGAAATAAATTTAGATAAATTATAGAATCCATTAATAATCAACAGTGAAAATAATATCGATAGTAATGGGTGTACATTTAAGATCATTATTTGATAAACAAACTTAATACTTTTTTTGGAGTCATTTTGGTTATAAAATAGAGTATTCTAATGTTTATTTTCTTAATCATTGTGAAATTACTAATATCATTTGATTGTAGTTTTTCGAATAAAAAATATTTAATATAAATTTTGTACGCAAAGTTTTTATAAAAAAATAAGGAACTAATTTTTTTATTTTTTTGATATTTATTAATAACATAAATTAATTCTCTTATTTCTTTATGTCTATTTTTTGACTCATTATTTTGATGTATTCTATAATAAGCTAAAAATTCATCCGTATAATCAAAATTACTAAATATACTTAATCGAATAATTAAATCAAAGTCTGATGCTATGTGAGTTTTATCATCAAAAGAATATTCAAGTTTATCTATCGAAGATCTTTTAATCATGAGCGTCAACCATGCTGTTGCTGTAATACCATTAATATAACTTAAGATTATTTCATTTTGGCAATAGCCTCGAAATAGAATATTTTTATTTTTTATAAGTGTATGGTTTTTATTTTTGTAATAGTTTGAACAAACAATGTCGATATCTTTATTCATTTCAAATACCTTAATTTGTTTTTCTAATTTATGTTTAGACCAATAATCATCCACATCTAAAAAACATATAAAATGACCTTGACATTTACTGTATGCTAATTTTCTTATAGAGCCCAAGCTAACCAATGTATCTGACCTAAAAAATTTAATTCTATGATCTTTAAAATTTTTTATAATTTCTTCACTTTTATCAATAGAGTAATTATCATAAAAAATTAATTCCCAATTAGAATAAGTTTGGTTTATAATACTTATTACAGCCTCCTGTAAAAAAAGTTCCCCATCATTACATGTCATTATAATGCTTACTAGGTTATTTGATTTCATAATTATTCTATTATATATACATATTAATTTTTTATTATGAAAAAATCTGAGATCAAGATTTACTATTTTTATGTAGTAATTTCTTTTATATTTATCGCCACAACAACTAACTATTTAAGCCTTTTTGATATTATTTATGTAGCAAATCAAACAGATGTTATTAGCTATAGTGAAATAGCAAAAATTGCACCCTCACTGAATAAAGAAAATGATATAATTATTCAACACGTGGCTCAAAGGTTTCTTATACCTTATGTTGTTGGCTCCTTGGCAAACTTCCTGGATACTGATTTTTTTTTGGTTTTTAAAATTCTGACATTATTATTTATATTTTTTTACATATTTTTAATAAATTTAATAATAAATAAATTTAATTTCAATTTAAAGGTTTCTATATTATTTTTTTCTATACTTTTTTTAAATCCATACATCATCCGATACCATTTATTTCAACCTGTCCAGGCACATGATATGCTTTTCTTTTGTCTGGGTTTGGTTTTTGTATTTACCATTATAAGTAAAAATTATTTTACTAATCTTTTAATAACTATAACCGCAGTATATTTGAGACAAACTTCTATAGCACTACTAGTAGGATCAAGTATTTTTTTATTAGTAAATAGAAAAATTAAATTACTTGCAGTCTTATTGGTATTATTTGTTTTTTCTATGATTTTAGTAATCAAAACTGGGCAACACATGTCAAACATGGTATTTCCATTCCATCTTGCTTATGGTTTAATATTTTATGATTTTAATCAATTTGAGAAATTTATAAAATTTTTACTATTGGGATTAATGCCGTTCACACCATTATTTGTAGTTTTGTTTGGTAAAATTAATAAAAATATTACAATTTCTTCAGCTACAATACTTCTAATTGTTTGTTTAATGATGATTGGTCAACCAATCCTTGCTGGTCCCGATGGTAGTGTTAATAATGTTGGCAGAATTGCAAACCTTTGTTTCCCAATATTAACTTGTCTTTGTTTTTATGTTTGGAATTTTGAAAAATTTGTGGAGAAAAAATTTTTATTTTATACTTTTATTTTATTAATGTTTTTATGGTCTTTACATCCAACATTTTCAATTTTTAAGTCTTTTGGAGTCTTTAGATTTTACAATTATTAAATAAAGCTGTACTTTTTACAATATTCATATATTAAAAAATTAAATGACAAATGTTAATCCTATTCTCAAAAATTTATCAATAATTGTAGCTAGCAAAAAAGAGTGTGATAATTTAAAAACAATATTGCCAATCTTAAAAAAGAAATCAGATAATGTGGTGGTTGTAGATGGTCATTCGAATGATGGCACTGAAGAAGTTTGTTCACTTAATGGAGTTAGCTTTGTTTTAGATAACGGACTTGGAAAAGGAGACGCTCAAAGAGTGGGGGTGTTAAAGGCAAAATACGATTATATAATTTTTTATGATGCAGATGGCTCTCATGACCCTAATGATATAGAGAATCTATATAACGATATAACTTCTGAAAAATTTGAATTAATTATTTGTAGTAGAAAAAAAGGTGGAAGTTTAGATCTTAGTGGTAATACAACATTTACTGGTCTCATTAGATCTACCGGGTGTGATTTTTTAACTCTACTTTTTAATAAATTATTCAAAACTGAATTTTCAGACATACTTTATAGTTTAAAATCTATAAATAAAAAAAATTTTATTAGTTTAGGGACAACAGAAAATGGCTTTGGAATTGAGATAGACATTGTAGCTAAGAGTATAAAAAAAAAATATAGAATTAAAGAAATACCAAGTAGAGAAAATGCTAGAGTTCATGGTGAATCAAAATTAAGCACTCCATTTGGTGTATACTTTATATATCAAATTTTTAGAGAGTGGCTCTTCTAATATTGGGTGTAATTTTTTTAATTTAATATACAAATGACATTCATGAAATATCCACTATTATCAAATGCTTTCTCAAAATCAGATATATCAGAGGGTCAAAAAATTCTGGAAAGTAAACAAATTACGATGTCCAGCAAGACTAAGTTGTTTGAAAAAAAATTTGCACAATATATAGGAAGTAAATTTGCATTAATGGTTAACTCAGGATCATCTGCTAACTTGCTTGCTTTGTCATTATTAACTAATCCAATGAGAAAAAAGAGACTCAACCCTGGTGATGAAGTTATTGTTCCAGTAGTTTGCTGGTCAACATCATTGTGGCCAATTATTCAACATGGACTAAAACCAATTTTCGTAGATATAGATTTAAACAATTTAAATATAAGCTTAGATGAGTTAGAAAAAAAAATAACAAAGAAAACAAAAGCAATTTTTTGTGTTCATGTTCTTGGCTTGTCGGCTGATATGTATAAATTAAAGCAAATAGCAAATAATAATAAATTAATGATAATTGAAGACACCTGTGAGTCTTTTGGCACAAAATTCAAAAATAAATTTCTAGGTACGTTTGGTGAAGCGGGAACATTTTCATTTTATTATTCTCATCAAATTACATCTGGTGAAGGAGGAATGATTACATGTAATAATAAAGAAGATTATGAGATTTTATTATCATTAAGATCACACGGATGGGCAAGAGAAAAATTTATTCAAAAAAATATAAGAAAAACTATTCAAACTTAGATCCTAGGTTTCTATTCATAAATTCTGGCTACAATCTTAGACCAACAGAAATTCAAGCGGCAATAGCATTAAACCAATTTAAAAGAAAAAATATTTTTAAAGAAAATAGAGAATTTAATAGAAATGAAATTATAAAGAGAGTTATGTCTCATAAAAAATTCAGTAATCAAATAAATTTTTTGAAGGTTGAGAAAAATATTAACCCGAGTTGGTTTGGATTAGCGATATTCATTGATAAAAAATATTCAAATAAGAAAATTAAATATTTGAAATATTTAGAAAAAAAAGGCATTGAAACAAGGCCAATCATTAGTGGGAATTTTGTCAATCAACCCGCAATAAAACTTTATAAATTAAATAAAAATAATGAAAAATTTAAAAATGCTCAAATAATAGAGGATTCAGGATTTTTTATTGGACTACACACCAAAAAAATTAATTCTAAATTAGCCAGCTATATTAGCTCTAATTTATTGATGATTAATGAGCTTTAAGTCTATTGGCATCACAGGGTCCACAGGTGTATTAGGCAGCTACATAAAAAAAAAAATTAAAAATAGAAAATTTGATTGTTTTAATGGAGACATTACCAATAAAAAAGAAATTCAAAAATGGCTTAAGGGTAAGAAATTTGAAGCTCTATTTCATTTTGCAGCTGTAGTTCCAACAAAAAAAGTTTTAGACAATTATGATAGGTCCAAAAAAGTAAATTATCTTGGCACAAAATTATTGATTGATGAAGTTGAAAAAAATCAAACTACTAAATGGTTTTTGTTTACCTCAACTTCACATGTTTATAAATTTTCTAATAAAAAAATTACTGAAGAGTCAGCATTAAATCCAATAAGTAAATATGGTTTAACAAAACTGATGGCTGAAAAATATTTATTAAAAAAAAAAAAAATAAACATATGTATAGTAAGAATTTTTAGCTACACGAACTCTAATCAAGATATAAGTTTTTTTATTCCATCAATTTATAAAAAATTCTTAACTAATGATTTAATCAATTTAGATAATATGAACCACATTCGAGATTTTATTGATATAAGGGATATTTATTCAGCTATAAAATTACTGTATAAAAAAAAATCAAAAGGAATTTATAATTTAGGTTCAGGAAAAGCAGTTCCATTAATTAAAATAGTAAAATACCTATCTCAACTCTTTAATAAAAAATACATTATTAATCGACCAAATAAACAAACAGTGCTTGTTGCTAATATAAAAAAAATGGTAAAATTAGGCTGGCAACCAAAAAAAACACTTGAGAAAATATTGAAATTTTATCATTTAAACTTTAAAAGAAAATAATTTTATTAATTCAGTTACATGTTAAATCTTTTATCAATTTAAATTAATTTTTAATGTTAATATTAGTCGTATAAAATTAATTTTTATAATGTCGAATAATATTTTTAATACCCTTTTGAAAGGATACACTGGGTGTCCAACTTAAAATTTTTTTTGCCTTCAAAATATCAGGGTAAATTTTTAATATTTCATCTTTTCTTAATAAAATTTTTCCAAAAATAGGTTTCCCAAAGTTAATTTTTTTTTTGATTAATAATATAACATTCTTTACGTTGCGTGGTTCTCCTGCCCCAATATTTATTATTTCACCAATTGATTTTTTGTTACTAAAACATTTGAAAATTGCCTTAATAAAATCATCCACAAACAAAAAATCTCTATATTGCTTACCAGCAGAACAATTAAAGGAATTACCCTTCATACACTCATTTAATGTGTGTGGGATAAGTCTATTACTATCTTGATAAGGACCATACACTAAATATGGTCTAAGTATTGTACATGGAAAATTATATTGCCTATTCAATTTTAATAAATAATTCGTCGCCATTAATTTAGCTTTACCATATGTTGATTTAAGCTTTTTAATATTTGTTTTATAATTTTCTTTTTGTGGTGATTTTGCATTACCATATTCTACTGAACTACCTATTTGTATAAAAGATTTTATTTCCTTATCTTTAAATATATCAGCTAAATTTTTACAACCAATATAATGGCTTTTATATGTTTTGGATTTTTCATTATGATTTACATAGCCACCAAAATTTACAACAAAGTCATAATGGGTATTAATTTTTTTTGAAATAAGGTTTTTATTTGTTATATCCAAAAATAGATATTTTACCTTTGCTAAATATCTTATTTTTTTTGGCTCATTTGTTGAAATACTTGTTACATCCCATTTTTTTAAGAGACACTTTTTAGCCAGATGATAACCTAGAAAACCTGTTCCACCAATTATGAGAATTTTTTTATTCAAATTTATCTATTTTTTAAAATTTGTTCTAGTTTATCTTTATCTCTCTTACTATCCATGAAGTGCCAAATAAAATTCTTAATATCTTTTAGTGAAATTTTCGTTTTCTTGCAAACATATTTTAAAATAATTTATTGATCTATTGCTATTCAACTATAATTTATAAAGTTCTTTCGATAATATTTCCCAAGAATCTATTTCATCACCTTTAACTTTTATATATTTTTTTATATACAAATCATATTTTGCCTCGTCGACTTCAT
>MDTF01010082.1_pt1 | contig 17144 bp, 16 predicted proteins | sample 811191 | NCBI WGS metagenome assembly MDTF01 (sample SAMN05326649, study PRJNA326480) | marine metagenome | isolation source: seawater | place: Southern Ocean | collected 2011 | reverse complement strand
TACACTGCAATAAAGAAACTTTATTTTTGAACAATGCTTTGGTAAATCAGATGCTTGCTGCTGATGAAATATGGGTTGTCGCAAGGTGGCGAAATGATGATCTAAATTACATGAAAGAATCTTTAGAAAATATCTTAAGTGTGAATACGAATTTAATGGTATTTGGCACTAAGTACCTCGGTAGTGTAAATTCTAAATGGTATATAGATAATGATTTAAGTTTATGGAAAAAATCATTTTTGCATGAGGGGGATAGAGATATATTTAAAGAAACAGCAATGATTAATGATTCATTGCTGGAGATTACAAAATTGTTAGGTGTTAAGTTTATAAATACTCAGGGCCTTGTTTGCAATAGTAATGATTTTTGTTCTAACTATGTGGATGGCAATATAATTTCTTATGATGGAAGCCATCTCACACCATACGGTGCAAGAGTTTTAGGTTCTCAGCTTAAAGCTTTGGTGTTAAAGCAAGCTAATTGAATCGCTGCTTTGAGCTCGCTATTGAATTAGAATAGTTAAAAATAGTATAAACCTCTTAAAATTGACGCTCTCAGAGGATATAAAAAGTGATAGGGTTAGACAAAGCGACGAAAGAGAGCAGATTTTAGCGCAATAAAAATGTTGATATGGCAAATTCTTGCTGCTGTTATATCCCATCAAGACTTACTTTTAAAGTTGCTGTTAAAAAGTTTGATATCTAATTTAGGTATGATTTGGGTGATTGACCTGAGAGCTATATAATATCCAGAAAAATGAAAAAATATGAAATTCTTCGAGTTCTAAATGATTCAAGTTTTGAAAATTCTGCTCTTTGGGTAGCAGAGGCAGAATTTGGTTTTTCCTACCTAACAGAAAAAATTGATTCTTTTGCGGGCACAGCCAAGATTCTAGAGGTGGGTTGTGGTACAGGGATATTGCTTTCCATGCTTGCGGAAGAATTTTCACAACATGAACTTAATGGAATAGAGCCCTTTGGTGATGGGCATTCTCTATTTAAAGATTTAAATTCCGCTGTTAGAAAAACAGGCGTCAATTTAAAAATTGAGTCCTATGAAGATCATAAGTCAGAAACAAAATATGATTTAATTTATTGTGTAAACGTTTTTGAGCATGTGGATGACTGGCGACACTTCCTCAATTGGGCTGCTGATAATTTAAATGAGGGAGGTGTGTTCTTCGTACTTTGCCCTAATTATGGCTTTCCTTACGAACCCCATTTTAAAATTCCAATAATATTTAATAAAAATCTAACCTATAAGCTGTTTAAAAATCATATCCTTAAATTTGAAGAAAATATGGACAGTGGTACGTTTGGTTTGTGGAATTCACTAAATTTTGTGAAGAAAAAGGAAGTTCGAAAATTCTTTAATCAGACAGAGTTATCACAAAAATTCGTGATGCATGATGAGACCGGCGTTATTGATGACATGGTTAATAGAGTGTCGGAAGATGCTGAATTTAGGAAAAGACAGTCTCTTCTTGGAAGCATTGCGGTTCTTATGAAGAAACTCGGTGTTTTTAATTTAATCAAGCGGTTCCCTAACTACATTCCTTATATGAAATTCTCTTTTATCAAACGCTAAGAGGTGCATTTAAAAAACTTCCAATCATCTAATTCAACTGAACCCAACTTAAGCAAGTGAATCAATCGACTCCACATAAATCAACTTATCACTCTGAAATAGATGGCTTGCGTGCCTTTGCTGTATTGTCAGTTGTTGCATTTCACGCCTTTCCAGCTTGGTTAAAAGGAGGATTTGTTGGTGTAGATATTTTTTTTGTTATAAGCGGCTTCTTAATTACTAGTCATATCTTTAAAAAATTAGATGAAGGCAAATTCAGTTTTAGTGATTTCTTTAGTCGTCGTATAAAGCGGATTTTTCCAGCCCTAATAGTTGTAATTTTGACTTCATTAATTTTTGGGTGGTTTGTATTATTAGCCGATGAATACTCACAATTGGGCAAACATATTGCTGGCAGCGCTGTATTTATTAGTAACTTTATTTTTGCTAGCGAGGTTGGTTACTTCGATTACGAATCAGAATTAAAACCTATGCTTCATCTCTGGAGTCTAGCCGTAGAAGAGCAGTTTTATATCTTTTGGCCGCTGTGTCTTTGGCTTGCACTGAAGGTTCGCATTAATCTTTTGTTGCTAACTTTAGTTTTCTTTTTTACTTCTTTTTTCATAAATATATTTTGGGTTAACACATCACCTGCTGAAACTTTTTTTTGGCCATTTGGTCGGTTCTGGGAATTGCTGAGCGGTAGTATTTTGGCGTGGGTTATGCTTCCAAAGAGAAACATATTAAAAGGTAAGAGCAATTATTTTATTGCTCTTAAGCCTATGCTTTCGAAGTTTACGATCGCTATAAACCGATTAAATACAGCTGGCTTCACATCCATTTTTGGTTCTTTGTTGCTGATGATCTCAGTTCTTTTTATTAATCAATCTTATCCTTTCCCTTCTTATGTTGTCTTACTACCAATTTTAGGGACGCTACTTATAATTATTGGAGGTTCTAGTAATTGGTTTTCTAGGCTATTTTTAACTAATCCGCTGGCGATTTGGTTTGGTCTTATAAGCTATCCTTTGTATTTATGGCATTGGCCAATACTATCGTATCTTCACATCTTAGAGGATATTACTCCTCATAAAAACATTCGTATTTTTGGCGTTTTTCTATCAATTTTTTTAGCTTGGGGAACATATAGATTCATTGAAAGACCGATACGATTTGGTGGATTTAAAGAACCGCAAAGATCAATTGCTTTGGCTTTATTGATTATGTTTTTAGGTTTAGTAGGTTACGTAATAAGCATTACTGACTTTAAGGATTATAAGAGTGTAGATAATGTTCATCTAAGAAAGGGTTTAGAGCATCGTATTGGCTCATCCAGTCGCTGGTATGAAGGTAAAAATAATTGGCTCTTTTTAGGAAATTCTTACTATAAAACAGTAGAAAAACTTAAGTTAGCAAAAACTCCAAACATTAGTGAGATTCAAGATATTCAAAATACATTTTTGGAAATTTCCGATGCAGCGACGCATTTCAATACAAGAGTTGCTTTAATAATTGGCCCTAACAAGTCTTCAATTTATGAAGAAAATCTTCCATCGGAAGTGAAGGCGTCCCCCAATCGATACATAAGTTACTATTTAAATGAGCTAGAAGAGATACCTAATTTAACTTTATACGATCCAACACATGATTTAAAAGCGTTAAAGCAGTCTGAGGGCCTTCTTTACTATAGAACGGATACTCATTGGAATGATAAAGGTGCGTTTTACGCTTTTCAAAATCTTATGTCTAAGCTGGGCTTCAGCATACCAAATGTAGATTTTTCTTTAGTGGATTCAACTAGGGGTGATTTAACTCGTATTTCAGGTCTTCATGATTATCCGTTAAGTAATGATGATACCTGGGAAGTCAATATTCGTCGCATTTATGAGCTTGAAAAAAGCAGCATTTCTGATGCGCAGGCACCAGACTCTTTTGGTAGGCGAGAAGTTGTTGTTAATTCAAATCCACTTGTTGATGAGGAAGTTTGGATTGTTGGAGACTCTTTTACAAAGGCTCTTAAACCATACCTTGAATCTACATTTAGGACAGTTAGATACGTAGGTCATTGGGGTGTTAGCCTTGAAGGCTTAGCTGATGATTTGAGAAAAGCGCCCAAAAAACCTGATTTGGTCATTGTTGTAAGAGTGGAAAGGACTTTTTAATTAGTTTTAAGCTTTGTATTTGCCTTTCAAGCTTTCACCATGTGTATAATGCTTTTTGTCTATAATATTAGAAATTATAGGAATTAATGCGAGGTAAAAGAATTTATTTACAATGAAAATTAATGACTAAAATAGTTGGCCTTTCATTCTTAGCTATTCTTTTTTTTGTAATAGGCTCTGCAAACCATGATATGTGGGATGGTGCCATTACTTCTTATGGATTTGAAATAAATGATATTTCTGGCAGTAAGCTAGCCCTTTTTAATCATGGTTGGTACCTTCAGCATTTTCTTCATTTAATCATTTTTAAGCTAGCCTCTTCTTTGAGCCTAACATTTTTTCAATTATCTGCTTTTATATCGCTAATATTTACCTTGCTTATGTCAAGGGAAGTTCTATTGTTATCAAAGAATATTTTTCAGTTAGACGATTTTTTTGCAAAGTTTGCTTTCTGCTTATTTATTATATTTCCAGTTTGGCAAATATTTTTCAGCAGCATTCATATAATATTTATTTTGTGCGTTTTTCTTGGCTTTGTTGGCTCAAGATATGTCCATACCAAAGATCAATTTATTATGAGGTTTATTGGATACTTATTCATCATATTAAGTTTTCAGTTAAGCTCAATGTTGGTGTTTGTTCCTGTTCTAAGTTATGCCTATCAATTAAATAAAATAAATATAAATAAAAGTTTTTTGCCCGCAGCGATGCCATTTTTTTTATTCACTCTTTCTACTACTTACTACGTTGTAACTAAGATAGTTTTTCCACCAGTCGGTGAAATCACTCAAACATACAATCAAATAATTAATCCTTTTTCATCTCAAGAAAGCTTTTTTTTAGTCTTCAACGCATTTAAGAGTTACTCCACTTTCCTTGTTTTATTATTACCTCTAGTCCTTTTATTTTTTGTAAAGATGTCTGCAAGCAGGACATACGCAAGATCTTTGTATGCAAAAATTTATGATAATTTTCCTGCCCTTTTCTCATTAACTGCCCTTCTTATAGCATCAGTTTTTAGCCATGCAATGGTTGGTAAGGCTAGTATGCTAACTGTTGAATACGTCGCGCAGTGGGGGATGAGACATTCTATTTTACTTGCGCCGGTATTGGCTATTTTGATAGCTTGGCTTTTTCAAATGGTTATGGTTGAGAGCACTCGATCATTTAAGGACCATCTTTTTATCACCTTAACAATACTTTTATCGATAACTTTTTTATTCATTGGTATTGCGTCGAAGATCAACAGACATGAGTTCGAGACACAACTCATTGACGCACTTAAACAGCAAAATATTAACCCAGGCATAGTCTATCTTGCTCTTGACTCTCCTTCAGCAAATCCATTACCGATTATGCGATCTTATGAATTAAATTATTTGTTTTATAGAGCATATGGAAACATTAAACATGACGTATATTTTGTATTGGAGGATAATAAAGCTCTTGAAGATAAAGATTTCACCAAAGAAGAAAGAAATCTACTCACTCTAGCTCAAAAAAATTCTCAGGCTATGTGGAACAAGGACATATATGACCCTTCAAATACGAAATGCAAATCTATAATTTCAATGGAGATTAAAGATTTTGCAGGAACTTTAGATATTATAAAAAATACTTTAGGCTTAAACAGTGGAAGACTTAATCTAGCTCTTGATTCAACTAAATGCTTTAAATAAAATATTAAATTATGAAAAAAATCTCCATCATTGTTCCTTTTTTTAATGAAGAGGAGGGCGTGCAGCAATTCTTTGCCGAATTAAATACTGAGCTTTTAAGGTTAAAAGAATATTCCTTTCAGCTCTTGCTAGTTGATGATGGGAGTGATGATCAAACCTTAAGATTCCTAAAAGATTTAAAGATTCCTGATGAAATTAATGCAAAGATTATTGAGCTCTCAAGAAATTTTGGAAAAGAGGCTGCGCTTACTGCGGGAATTCAAAATTATACTGGCGACGCTGTAATATTTATGGATTCTGATTTAGAACATCCTCCAAAAACAATCAAGCAGATGTTAGGTAAATGGGAGGAGGGCTATGATGTTGTCCTTGGAAAAAGAATCTCTAGACAAAATGAAACTATCTTAAAGCGACTTGGATTTAAAATTTTTTACTGGGTCTATAATAAAATATCACAATTTAAGCATTATCCTGGGGTTGGAGAATTTAGATTAATGAATAGTGTATCTGTGGATGCCTTAAAGCAGCTTGATGAAAATCAAAGATTTATGAGGGGATTAATGTCCTGGGTGGGATTCAAAGAGGCAATTGTTGAGTTTGAGCCTATTACCCGAGAGAGGGGACAGTCAAAATTTTCTTACTTCAAGCTACTATCATACGGTCTAAATGGAATTACTAACTTTAGCATCGCCCCCCTAAGACTATCAATATTTGTAGGTATCTTTTCTGCTGCAGGTGCGGTTATTTACTCTTTATACTTATTGCGGGAGTTTATTGTCTATGGGGTTGATGTTTCCGGCTTCCCTACCTTAATACTAACCACTGTTTTTTTTGGCAGCATTAATTTAATTGTGCTGGGAATTATTGGTGATTATATAGGCAAAATTTTCTTAGAATCTAAAAGAAGACCTTCATTTGTAGTTAGAGAAATCTACAAACTATAATAAAATATCAAAAATACTACTGTGAGCAAACTTTTAAATATATCAGCAATTAAAATTGCTGATGATTTTGGTGCTGACCAATTCCATGATGATGCAATGCTAACTCTTCTTGAGGATGGCAAGATTGATGGTGTATCTATTTTTTCAGAGCTTCTTGATGAGGAAAATACAAGAAAACTTAAAAATCTCAAGGATACTCATTCAATACAAATTGGGTTGCACTTTAACCTTACATCTGGCGATGGATTGCCAAATATATCTGAGTTATTGAGAAATGCAATCTCTAGATCTCTTGACGAGGGTGATGTTACAGATTCATTGGTATCTCAGTTAAATGTATTTCAAAGTAAGTTTGGCTATTTACCTGATTTCCTTGATGGCCATCAGCATGTCCATTCCTTCCCCTTGATTAATCAAGTAGTATCCCAGGTACTTAGTAAATACAAATATAAAGGGTGGGTTAGAAATGTTGGATCTAGAGGGCTCTTGTCTTTAATTCAATCTATCAAGTTCTCTTATTTCAAAAAGTTCTTAGTTTTACAGGCCTTAGCTTTTTTTCACAGAAGGAACCTTAGAAAAAATAATATTCTACACAATACAAATTTTCATGGATTATTGCCACTCACTAATCCTGTGAAGCTAGAGAGAGCATTGCCAGCTTTGTATGATGGTAGCTTCCCAATTTCTACTGTGATCATGTGTCACCCAGGCTCATTGCTTGGAGCAAGTAGCGCTGATCACCCCTCAAGGAGCAGAGACATTGAATTTAAGTTTCTATCCTTAAGGTCAATAGATGCTTGAGCTTGATAAGAAAACATGGAAAGAAATTGTTACATTTAGCGCAATTGGGATCTCAAATATAGCGGTATACTTATTTGCAGCAAGTTTTTTTATCTATCTAATGGAATTGAATTTATCTCTTGCTAATGGTTTAGCCTATCTATTCTCAGCTGCATATAGCTTTTGTTTGAATGCTATTTTTACCTTTAAGCAGGCTTTTGAATTATCGAGGCTAGTAAAATTTTTAACTGCCAGTCTTTTTTTGTCCTTTTGCGCTTCCTTAATTACATCAATTATTCTCTTCTTAGGATTTCAATACTGGATTAGTTTAATGGTGGTGATTTTTGGATTGCCTCCACTATCATTTTTTATTCATAAGTATTGGTCGTTCAAAGACTAACTAATTTTTTTTAGCACTACTACTAAAAAGAGTGATCGCCGCAAATTCCACCATTTTTCTCATTATAAGATACCCAAAATATTTCTATAGTTCCAACTGACGACTTGCATTTCCATGATATAAATTTTCTAAAGGAACTTTTTTTGTCTAATTCAAAAGCAACACAAGTTTCCGGGGGAACATTGATATTTTTCTTAAATGTATTTTTATTATCAAAGAAGCTAAAAACTGCATTACCGGCTTCAGTTTTTTTTGGATTATGAGAGCAGTTTCTCAGAAAAAATATTGTTTTCCAGTTCGTAAGATTTAATATTGAGCCCCAATGACTTGTTTTATTTGGATATACATTACCTTTAAAGCCAGTTGCGATATCAGTAGGGTGAATAGAGTTGGGTAATGAAAAATTATAACTAATGTTTAGGCGGGCTGGGCAATCTTTTGTGGAGTAAAATTTTATAAATTTATTGTCTGAAATTTCTTCCTCAAATGCAGATTTGCTAGAATTATATAAATATTCCATTTTATTATTTTTGATCGCAGCCTCAAAAAGGTTGGACTCTTTGGCTTTAAAAGAAACATCAGCATCTAAATTTGTTGGGTAAGAAATTAGCTTCAGTGATAGAGGCTTTTTATTAAATGCAGGCAAGAAGGATGTTATTGGGCTTTCAGCACTGCTTCCAATAATATCGCCGCCCCCAGATATTGACATGAAAGAATGAGTGGAAAAATGCATATTTTCCTTTTCATAGTAATTTCCAACTACGTACCGTCCAAAAATTCCTTTATTTTTATGTTTAAACTCTATAAAAAATTTTTCATTATTAATTAGCTCTTTTTCAATGCCTTTAAGAATCTTATTTATATAAATTGTTTTTGATCCAAATGGATTAATATTCAGGCTAATTTTCTTTGTCAATAGAAGTTTTTTTCGAGGCAGTCTGAAAATTTTAATTTCCAACTCTTCATTTTTAAGGAAATGCTGACCATTAAAAATTGATATAAACGGAGTGAATCTATCGTCAAGCATTGTATGGAAATTTGACTCTCTCCATGAGTTCATTTGATGGCCTTCATTAGAATTGAGTATTCTTCCAGCTGAATGAACTGTGCTAAAAAAGCTCTTCGACTTATAAAAGCATAAAATTGCTGGAAATGGATATCCTAGATTCTTATTTCCAATAACCTCTATTTCAACAGTGCCCGAACTTAAATCTAAATCCTTATTAAAAAACTTTTTAATAGAAATTTCATTGTGGGTTTTAATTTCAATAGAATCAGAAAGAATTAACTTTCCATCACAATCCCTGATAAAAAGATTTGCAATTACATTACTTATACTACTTTTCCATTTCCAATAATTTTGAAAAACTAGAACAGTATCCTCATGCTCACCTATAAAAAAGGGAAAAATTGTAGACGAGCGATAATTCACCCATAAGGACCTTTGAGAAAAATCTTTTTTTAAGTTGGATGGCTTTTTCATTTTCTGATGATAGCCTATATGCTTTAAAAGCTCGAATTAATAATAATTTTAAATCATAGACATAAATTAAAATTACTAAATTTATGAATTTTTTAACTGGCTAAGTATCTTTTGATAAGCATCAGCATCATTTGAGCAGCTGATTAGCAAATCTTTATCTCTTTGAAAATTTAAACATCTATTTTCATAGCTAAAATTTGAAAAATTTTGTAATTTTTTTGTTTTAAATACCGCAGCATCTACCATCACAGGAATGATATTCAAGCCTAATGATTCTGCTAATCCAGATGAGAACCACCCAAAAATAAATTTTGGTTGCAAGAGTTTAATATTGTCTGAAACCGGATGAAGACTCTTAATAAGTTTTGAATCATTTATTTCTAAAATTTTCTTTAATTCTTCAATGCGATTCAAATCTGTTTTCGGATGAATTTTATAATATAAATCAATATTTAGATCGCTGAGAAAAGAGGATAAAACATGAATATCATCGACACTCATTAGATCTGGATGCGTTCCAGTAAAGTTTAAATTTTGTCTTAAAAGTAGTACTGCATTATTTCTGTATTCAGACAAAGTATTCAGCTTATATAGCTTTATTTTATCTTCAGGCATAAAGCTTGAGAAATATTTTTTTTCATCTCTAGAGATTACGTACAAGCAATCAATTGACGGAAATTGGCTTTGCGGAATTTTGATACTCAATCCATGAAAGTAAACTGCACAAGGCAAACGCTCTTTTTCGATTGCCGCCATAAGAATTAATGGGTATGCAACTAAATGAACTCTTTGAAGTCTTAATTTTTTTTGATATCTAAAAAAAGCTCTATAAATTACATAAAAATGTATATTTCGAATAGACGTTGAAAAGGCACATCTTTTCATTTTGCTATCTTTAATTTGAGAAATTTTTATTAAATCAAAACATGACTCAAGTATTATATTTTGATAAGAAAGGAATCTTAAATTTCTATTTAGATAATTGTTTATCTTGAACTGATTCATATGGTCAAAATCAACTTTATTTCTCTTTAATTCTTTTCTTGCATAAAACTCATCAGTTGCATAATCACTTCCAATAAGGAGGTTTGAGAATGCAAAAGAAACATTTTTTTTTCTAAAATAAATTTTATAAAACGCTATTCTTAAATTGCAGATTAAAAATAATGGAATGACTGAAAATATTACAAGAATAGCGAATAAAAAATTAGCAGGACTTAAATTTTGTATTTTTATTGATTGACTGCCGAAAGTATAGATGAAAATTTCATCTGAAATTAACCATTTTGGAAAGTTTTGAATTGATAGCATTGTAATTAATCTATTCGCTCATCATTATTGCTTAGATTTTTGTGCTTGTTTAAAACATATTGAGTGAATGAAATGAGCTGATTAATTATTAACTATAAAATATGGAGTTTTACTAAAGTCAGTCTGCTCAATTTTTTTATCAAACTCATTTGCAAATTCATCAAAGGCAATTGTAGCGCCTTCAACTTGATTGTAATCATCGCAAATTATTATCCCGTTGCGCTCTAGCCTAGGATATAACTCATCAAGACAAAATTTAGTTGGTTCATAAACATCCATATCAAGATGCATAGCCGCTATTTTCAGATCAGGATTTTGATTAAGAAATTTAGGTAGCGATTCAAATACATTACCTTTAACTAATTTGATATTATTTGGATTCTTGAACTGCTTGTTGGAGATTAGTTCATTAAGCAATTTATCGCTGATTGGGTCGCCAGATGCCTCTTCAAATCTTGATATGAACTCATTATCTGAGTTTAACTTTAAATCATCTCGAGGAAATTTTTCGAATGAATCAAACCCATAGAATTTCCTATGATCATTTTTAGCAAAAATCTCGGAAAATGTAATAAATCTAAGAAAAGACGAACCTTTAAAAACTCCAAATTCAAGAAATGCCCCTTCAACATCTTCTATTCTTTTGTATAGCTCATAGTGAGCTAAAACTTTTTTGAGCCTTGATGGATCTGATTTTAAATAAAAAACATTTTCAGCATCCCAAACGTCGGTAATATCTAGTAATTCTGAAATTTCCATAAGACAGATAGGTAGTAATTTTAACTGAAGCATTTTAAGTTATATCAATTTGATTTACAATTCTGATCATTTAATAAGAGAGTAACTATGTTTGATTTTTATTTCGGAGATGAGGCAGAAATTAAAAATCGTGATGAAGATTGTTTAATTTTTACAAAGAGAATGTTGCCAAGATGGATCAATGGCATTCCAGACAGCGAATGTATAGCACTATACAGATTGCTGAAGAACAACAATTTAAAAAATACAGCTTTGCTAGAGACTGGCTGTGGAGCAAGTTCAATTGCTATGGTGCTGCATAGCATGTTCAATAATTGCAAAGTATATTCATGGGATACAAATCCATCTAAGGGCAGTTTTTTGCGAGGGGTTATCAATGAAGCGATTTGCAAGCCTTTGAATAAAAATATTAATGATTATTGGGAATTTATAGCATTTGATAGTACTAACAAGCATCTTGGCATGCCTGTTCTTAGGGAGCTAGATATCAAGCCCTCCTTTGGTTTCTTTGATAGCTTGCATACCTTAGATCATTTAATCTCTGAAATTGATCTTTTTTCTGATGTGGCTGCCGATGATTTTTTTGTAGTTCTAGATGATGCTTATTACACAAATAAATCTCAAAATTTCTCATATATTAACATGTTAAGAATCAAGCTAAGTCTAGGGCCCGTTGAGCAACCACAAGAAAATATTTGCGAGCCTTATTTTGTAGAAATTAAAAAAATGCTCTCTAAAAAATTTGCAAACGTTCAAAGAGTCGATAATGATTTTGCAAATCTTATGGTGGACGATATTTTCTTTGACTACTTTGCAATTGACCAGAACGAAATGAAGAAACAGGGAATGGCGGAAATAACAGAAGATAGGTTTGTATCCTTTCAGATCCAAAAATAATATGTCTAACCAAAGGCCGCTTTCTAGAGAATCTTTTTTAAATAATAAAGTCATTTTTGTCGATGGTTTTGTGGGTGGTGGTAAGACATTACTTGGTCAAATAATTGCTAGTTTGGATAGTGTTGAAATGTGGGTTCATAGACCTTTGGTCGAGCAACTATGCGGTCTTCATGCCCACGGTGAAATAAATGAAGCTTCGGCGATCAATCTACTTAATTGTTGTTTTGATAATGAAGTATATAGCCAAGCCCTCCTTAGAGACTCTAATTTTAGGTCTTATGATCATTCAAGCATCTTCAAATACCCAAAAAAAATTGAATATTTAAAACGTATTTTTAATTCCAATGATGCAGATTTATTTAATCAATTTACCGAAGATAACAGAGCTCTTCATTTCATGAGTCATGGCATTACTGCCATTTCTGAGCCAATCTTTCAGTCACTAGGTGATAGGTTAATATTTTGTAGATTGACCAGATGTCCGTCAAACATTTATATGCTCAATCATTTAGCAAATTGGAGCAAGAGATGGGGCAAAGAATCAAGAAATGGCATGATATGCAAAGACGTTAATGGGGAAAAAGTACCTTATTTTATTGTGAATAGGGTGGAAGAATACGCAATAGCAGATGAGCATGAGCGTGCAATTATTATGCTTGAGGAATGGTTAGTGGAGGGACATAAAATTTCAGATAAAAAAAACACCAAAATAATAGAGGTTCCCTTTGAAAATTTTGTTTTTAAACCTCATGAATTCATAGAAAAAATTGCTGTCAAACTTGGTAAAACTATCAATAAAAAAACAATAAAAGAAATGAAAAAGCAAAGAGTTCCTCGTAAATCACTAGATGATGCGCCTAAAAATCAATATTTTAAAAATAATGGATGGAAGAAACCAGAAAAGCATTTTTCTCCAAAGGACCAAATTCTGGAAGAGCTTAAAGAGCTAAAGAATTTTTTAAAGCCACATGCCTTTAAAAGGGTACAAAATCTTTCTGATGAATACGTGTCACGTTACTTAGATTAAAAAATATGAAACCAAAAATTTTAATTGCTACATCATCTTTTGGCGAACTAGAGCCATCATTAATTCAAAATTTAAATAAAGAATATGAATGCGTATTCAATACAACTGGTAGAAAACTGAAAACCCAAGAACTGATGAGCTTATTAGCCGATGTTTCGGGTGTCATAGCTGGCACTGAAATATATTCATCTCAAGTACTTGAATCCGCAAAAAATCTCAAGGTAATCTCTAGGGTTGGAGTTGGCGTAGATAATGTAGATCTTGATTTTTGCAGCAAACATGATATTGAAGTTATTGCCACAAAAACTGATTTATCTTTCTCGGTTGCTGAGCTTGTTATTTCCTTGTCTTTATCTTTTCTTAGAAATATCCCCCATCATTTTAGAGATATGCAGAATCAAAATTGGGAAAGAATAATGGGAGAAACAATTAATGGAAAAACAATTGGAGTAGTGGGACTTGGAAAGATTGGAAAACGATTGGTTGAACTTGCCTCCGGTTTTAATCTAACAGTTCTTGCTTATGATCCCTATCAAGATGAGGAATTTGCTAAAAAGTACTCTGTGAAATATTGCGCAATGGAAGAACTGCTTAAATACTCGGACATAATCTCTATTCATGCATCTAGTGGCGCAATGAATCACCCAATAATTTCTGAAGTTGAGCTGAAATTAATGAAATCAACTGCATTGCTAATTAACACTTCAAGGGGAGCTAATATTGATGAGAATGCACTCCTGTATGCACTTCAGAAAAAAACCATTGGAGGAGCCTGCTTAGATGTTTTTAGCCAAGAGCCTTACGAAGGAGATTTTGCAAACCTAGACAATGTTATACTAACTCCCCACATTGGAGGATACACATCCAATGTTAGAAAGGGGCTAGAGATGGAGTCGGTTGTAAATTTAAGGAAATTTTTATGAAAGTTCTTGTAACTGGCGGCAGTGGTTTTTTAGGAAAAAGTATATCTGATTATTTTTCAAAGAAAGGTCATGAAATTTTGATCTTTGATAAAAATGAGCCAAACAATCTTTTAGATAATCAAATATTTATGCATGGAGACTTATTTGATGACAAGAAACTTGATGAAGCTCTAGCAAACATCGACATTGTTTTTCACTTTGCTGCGCAAGCAGATATTGGTGATTCTGATCAAAATCCTGAAGACACTCTTTTAAACAACATACAAGGGACTATAAATCTACTTCAGAAAGTAAAACACTTAAAATTAAAACGTTTCTTTTTTTCAAGCTCAGTGTATGTGAATAGTAGGCATGGAAGTTTCTATGGAGTTTCAAAGCAATGTTGTGAAAAAATAATTGAAGAGTATTCACGAAAATATGGCTTAAATTTTACCATCCTTAGATATGGGTCTCTATATGGCCCGCATGCAAATGAATTTAATTCAATATCAAATATTATTGAATCAGCTTTGCTAAAGAAAAGTATTGAAAGGGAAGGTGATGGAGAAGAGTTAAGGGACTATGTCTTTATTGATGATGCGGCAGAGATGACCTATGAAACGCTTGCTGATGATTATCTTAATAAACATGTGCTGATTTCTGGAAATCAACAAATCAAAGTTAAAGACTTGTTAACAATGCTTAATGAAATTTTGGGAGGAGAGATTAAGATCTCTTATAAAGATAAGGATACTGATGAATTGCACTACGGCCTTACCCCATATTCATTCAAAATGAATAGTGCAAAAAGAATTGTTTTGAAGAACTTTACTGATCTTGGTGACGGCTTATTGCAAGTCATTCAAGGGGTATCTGAAAGAAAAAAATAATCGATTTATTCTTAGTTTTAAAATGAAAATAATAAGATTTACCGAAAAGAATGTTTTTAATCAAATTTCTTATGGAAAACTTGATGGTAAAAAAATTTTTAAATTATTAAATTCTCCTTATGATGAAATACTTGAGTTTAGTGAGCTTTCATTAGAATTATCCAATGTCAAGATTTTGCCCCCTGTGTCCCCTCAAAAAATAATTTGTATAGCTACTAACTATTCAGGATCAACTGGAGTTGATAATAAAATGGTAGAGCCAGTTATTTTTCTTAAGGGAGCTAATACCATTACATCAGGAAAAGAAGTGGTCCATTTACCATTTCCATTGAATTGTTGGGGAGAATCTGAATTGGGATTCGTGGTAAAAAAAACTATTAAAGATATGGGAAATGAAGAGTTTGATTCCTCAAGTTATATTTTGGGATTTCTGCCTTGCAATGATGTTTCGTGTTCAAATATTTCGGAAAGAGATCATCACCTAGCAAGATCAAAAAGTGCTGATAATTTTTGTCCTGTAGGTGAGTATATTGATACTGAATATAACCCTGAAAATAAGTCAATTAAGGCTTATCACAATGGCGAACTTTTAAGAGATGGGAACACATCAGAATTTATTTGGAATCCAAATAAAATAATTTATGAGCTATCCAAATGGATGACATTATGTCCTGGAGATTTAATTTTGACTGGAGCTCCAAAGAGAACGAGGGATCGACAGTTCCTTGAGGACGGCGATGAATATGCTGTGGAGGTAGAAGGTCTTCCGATCCTTACAAATACATTTACTAAATGACTAATTTCTATGTCTTTGATTTTGATGGCGTTGTATGCGATAGCACGAATGAATGCTTGGTATGCTCATCAAATGCAATGCAGAAATTGATAGGAAATTCAAATTACAAATATAGAATATCCGAGTTTGACGAAGACTTGCAAGAAAGATTTACTGTGCTGAGACCTTTCGTAAAAGGAGGCTCTCAATACTATACTCTTTATCAAATATTGAATTCAGGAATGAATATCAAAAATATGACTCAAAGTTTATTCGATGAAATGCACAAAACATTTTTTGCAGAATCAGAGGAGTACAAGCCTTACTTTTACCAAGCAAGAAAAGAACTTCAAGAATATAATTTTTTAAACTGGCTAGAATTGCATACCGTATACGAGTGGGTAATAGACTTTTTAAAGATTCAGCTGACCTCAAATAGACTGATGATTGCAACACTGAAAGATAAAGATAGCGTGCTAAAAATACTTGAACATTATAATTTATTGATTGATCCATCTTTAATAATCGATCAGTCTGAGATTAAAACAAAATTAGAAGCATTGAATAAAATCCTTGATTTAAAAGATGTTACAAAAGAGGAAATAGTTTTTATTGATGACAATATAGCTCATCTCATGGAGCCAAAAAGCGACGGTTTTAAATCTTTTATGGCAGCGTGGAGCAATGTAAGTGAGAGCTCAAAAGCACTTGCTAAAGCAAATAATATAGATATTCTTAATGACTTAAAAATATTTTCAGGAGAATGATGAGAGTTGTAATTGGCATACCTTCTAGAATGGGATCCACGAGATTTCCAGGCAAACCATTATGCAAAATAATGAACCACTCAATGTTAGAGCATTGTTATAAGCGATCTTGTTTATCTAAAGTTGCATCTGATGTGTTCGTAGCTGGTTGCGATCAAGAAATCCAAGATGAGGTTGCAAGATTTGGTGGGAAATATATTCATACTGACAAAAATATTACTAGGCCAGGTCTTAGAGTCGCAGCTGCTGCTGAAAGCCTAAATCTTGATGATGATGATATTGTTGTTGTTCTTCAGGGTGATGAGCCGCTTATTAGGCCAGAAATGATTGACGATATACTTCGACCTGTAGTTGAGGGAGAGGTATTTGTGTCTAATGGTTGTTTTGAAGCAGATTTAAATGATCTTAATGATCCAGCAGAAATCAAAGTGGTATGTGATAACCAAATGAATGCTTTATATATGTCTAGAGCACCGATTCCATCGCAAGCTCATGAAGAAAAGCGAACCAAATTCTTTAAGCAAGTATGTGTGATGCCTTTTCAGTGGGGATTTATGAAAAAATTTAACCATGAATTAAAGCCAACAACATTAGAACTTCAGGAATCAGTCGAAATGAATAGAGCCATTCAGCATGGGTTTAAAGTCAGGATGGTAGAGACAAAATTTCAAACTAAGTCAGTTGACAATGAAAATGATAGAATAGATGCAGAAAAGTTAATGAAAAATGATAGTCTTTTTTTATTAGGATATTAATGAGTAATTCAAATCAAAAATTTGGCACCTGGTGCTCCCTAAACTC
>MDTF01005846.1_pt1 | contig 17152 bp, 24 predicted proteins | sample 811191 | NCBI WGS metagenome assembly MDTF01 (sample SAMN05326649, study PRJNA326480) | marine metagenome | isolation source: seawater | place: Southern Ocean | collected 2011 | reverse complement strand
TGTTAGTGAAATTACTATAGCTGGAAATTTTAATGATATGTTTAAAAATATAACTCTAGCAGATGATCTTGAGTTTAAATACTCTACGAATGCTCCAACCATGTTAATAGAAGGTATGGTTGTTGCTGGAAAATAAAACCGCATCATGTCAAGTGCCCTACATTTAGCGCTAACAAGTTTTATTAATCAGGTTTTTAGATAAAAAGTAAAGTAAAAGCAATTTCATAATTTATAAATACTGTAAATATAATAAGCATAAATTACCTATGAATGAAATTTTTTATTTTTTCATTTCTTTTTTCCGAACAATGAGTCAAGAAACACAATTAACATAACTATTATAGTATTTGCCCATAAAATAATCGGCACTACTAGCATAGTATAATAATACGAGGCATTAAACTTTACATTAATATAATTAAAAATATCATACATAAAATATGTCGGAAAACTCACAATCAAAGTGTATTTGATTAACTCTTTTGAAAATACTCTATTTGTTTTTGAAAATTTTTCTTTTTTTACTTTCTTATTTAGTGCTCCCATAGGTGTAGTGGCAAACCTACCAAAAATAATAATGCCACCAATAAGTGAATAGGCAAGTATGCAAATATAAAAAATAGCTATTAAAATTCCCATAATTATTGTTATCATTCATCATCGTATGTTAGGCCATTACAATTTCATAATATGAAAGTAAGGTTTTTTTCATAGTTGTAAAATCAGATACTTAAAAACGACAAATAAAAGAAAAGTTTATAATATTTAACCCATTATGAGGTCAAAACTTTTGACTCTTAATATCATGTGCCTAATAGTATCGAAATGAACAGTTCAGAAGAAAAAAAAGTCGTTAATCTTAATATAGTCAAAGAACCGCCTGAAAAAAAAGTAAACCTAACTGATTTGGTTGGCAGGCTAAAAAAAGAACAAAAAAAAGAAAAAATAGACAACATGATTTTAACCATAATAGTTGTCACAATAGTAGCTGCTATAGCTTTTGCTATATATTAAATTATTTTAGCCTTTACGGACCCTAGTTTTTCAATTGTTCCACGGTAAATTCCTTTACTCAAAATCGGAGCAACACCAACAGTAGACCCGGTGAATACATAAAAATCTTTATTAAGAATAATTTTATCTTTTTTTAATCTATTCAAAACAAATTTTAACGAGTTTAATGGATTAATATATACAGTATTAGAGTGTCCTTTTACTGATTGTTTAATTTTTTTATTTTCTATATTTGTTTTTAATTTGTTAAAATCAATTTTTTTATATTTCTTCTTCTTGCCAACAACAAATTTAACATTAGCCCCAAAATCACTGCACAGGTCTCCAAGGAATTTGATTCCTTTCTTTTTTTGTCTATAACCCACAACCTCAATAGCAGGCAACATATAGGAAATATGTTGGTGTATATTTTTAAAGCTAACTTGACCCTTTGTTTTGAAAAATGTTTTTTTAATTAAATACCCAACCTCGAGTTCAATGCCCAGAATATAATGATTGATTCTAACAGACTTGCCATTTGTTAGAACATTATTCTTAAAGATAGAAGCATAGAAAGGTTCTTTTTCTCCTAATTTTTTTAAGACTGGGATTCCTGTCCCCGCAGCTTTAAAACCAACGATCGGTTGCTTAATCTTACTTTCGCATAGTCTTCTTAACTTCTCAGCCTCTTTCATGCTTTTAGTATATTTTGTTGGAATCGAAGCGATTACCTTATTATTAATAAATGCTTTGACAAGATTATTAGCTAATTTTTCTATTTTAGAATTTTTCATTTATCAATAAGTACATCTTAAGGTAAATTTAATCAATTAATAATATATTTACTAGGCAAATTCACAAAAGTAAGAAATTAAAATTTTTTTTATCAAATATATTAATTCTTCCTACTAAAATATTATAATTTTAATCCTGGACCCTTCATATATGGAGCAGAACTATCTAGTGGCCATCTAGATTTTGCAGAAAAATCAATATTATTTACTAAATTTTTGTTGAACCTTTTTATTCCAGCCCAGGCAATCATTGCGGCATTATCACCACAAAACTTTAAATCTGGAAACATTGGATTGAATTTCATTTTTTTAGAAATAATAATTAAATTTTCCCTTATAGAATTATTTGCTGCTACACCGCCGGCAACAATAAAGTCAGGATTGTCTATTTCAACTTTATCTAAAAATTGTTCCATAGCTACTTTAGTTTTTTTAAATAAAATTTTATTTACAGTATATTGAAATGACGCTGCTAAATTATATCTTAATTTTATTTTACCATCGATTTTTTTTGACTCTCTTAGAACTGCAGTTTTTAATCCTGCAAAGGACAAATTGCAACCACCTCTATTAATAATTGGCTCAGGTAATTTATAAAATTTCTCATCTCCTAATTTAGAAAATTTTTCAACACTTGGTCCACCTGGATAACCCAGATCTAGCATTTTGGCTGTTTTATCAAAAGCTTCTCCCAATGCATCATCTATTGTAGTTCCAAGTTGTTCGTATTCATTCACATCTTTGACTATTAAGTATTGTGAGTGACCACCAGATATTAATAAAAGCAAATATGGAAATTTAATTTTATTTTGTAGACCCGGACTTAGTGCGTGCCCTTCAAGGTGATTAACAGCTATAAAAGGTTTGTCTGTAAAGGCTGCAATTGATTTTCCAATATTTAGGCCAATAGTTAAACAAACCATTAGGCCGGGACCCGCAGTTGCGGCGACACCGTCAATACTGCTTAAAGGTAACCTGCTTTTTTCAAGGGCTTCGTTGATAATTAAATCTATATTTTCTAAATGCGCGCGTGCAGCTAACTCTGGAACCACCCCCCCGAACTTTTTATGCTCTTCTATTTGGCTAGAAACAATATTGGACAAGATATTTGCAGTGCCGTCATCATTTTCTTGTATGACAGCTGCAGCAGTTTCATCACAACTAGTTTCAATTCCTAAAAATGTAAGTTTTTTTTTCATTTTAAATTATGAACTAAATATTAGAATAGTATAAAATATATTAAACAAATATATAAACTAATAATGAAAAAAATAACAGTAGGAGCTAGAGGGAGTAAATTATCCTTAGCGTATGTAGCTAAAGTTAAAGGCCTTCTCCTAGAAAAAAATCCAGAATTAAAGGAAAGTGACATTATCATTAAAACTATTAAAACTTCTGGGGATATTTTTCACGATAAAAAAATTTCTGAAATAGGTGGGAAAAATTTATTTTGCAAGGAGATCGAAGAAAATCTTATTAGCGAAAGAATTGATATAGCAGTACATTCATTAAAAGACATGGAGGCAGCAGAACATAAAAGTCTGTCAGTTGGAGCCTACATAAAAAGAAATGATCCGCGTGATGTATTTATTAGTTCAAAATATAAAAATTTAGATGAATTAAAAAAGGAATCCACAGTTGGCTCAAGTTCTAGAAGAAGAAGATTACAAATAAAATTAATTAATCCTAACATCCTTATTTCAAACATAAGAGGAAATATTGATACACGTTTAAAAAAAGTTGAAGAAGGAAAACTAGATGCAATAATTCTTGCAGCGGCTGGAGTTAAAACTTTAAATTTACAGAGCAGAATTAAACATTTTTTTAATGTTGAAGAGATGTTGCCTGCAGCTGGGCAAGGAGTGATTGCAGTTCAGTGTAGAAAAAGCGATAAAGAAATAAAAAACATTTTACAAAATATAAACAATAAAGAAACAATGTATTGTGCTGCCTCTGAAAAAGAAATGCTGAGAGTAGTAGGAGGAGATTGCGACACAGCAGTAGGTAGCTTTGCCGTTCTTGAAAATAATTTAATTAAATTAAAAGCTCAATTATTTTCAGACGATGGAAAGAAAAACTTTAATTTCTCAATAACTGGAGATAAAGATGAGTATTTACAAATTGGACAAAGAGTTGGAAAAAAAATTTTAGAGTTAGCGGGAGCTGAGTTCAAAAAATGAATATTTTAATTACCAGACCTCTAATTGATTCAGAGGACTTAATGGGAAAGTTTTTTTCTTTAGGACATAAAATTATACATATACCGACATTAAAAATTACCCCATCTAATACAGTCACCGTAGATTCAAATGATTTTGATTTTTTTATTTTCACAAGTGCAAATGCAATTAAAAATCTTGTCGTTAAAAACCAAAATTCAAATAAAATTTGTTTTTGTGTTGGGGCTATTACTGAAAAAATAGTACGACAATCAGGATATATCAATACTATTTCTGCGGGGGGAAATGTAAATGCATTAAAAAATCTGATAATTAGTGCAAAACAAGTAGATAAAAAATCTAGAATTGCCTATTTTTGTGGAGACAATACGTCATCAGATCTTGATTTAGAGCTGCAAAAAGAAGGTTTAAAAGTTAAGAAGATTGTAAATTATTTGTCTGAAAAAATTACTGGATTGAACGAAGAAATCAAAAAAATAATAGAAAATCATCCTCCTGACATAATATTTTTATATTCCGCAAGGAGCGCCCAAAGCTTTATTGAAATAGTTAAAAATTATTCTCTATATCCAATAATGACAGGGTCTACGGTAATGTGTATAAGTAAAAAAGTAGCAAATATTTTTTCAGAATCTGGATGGAAAAAAATCAAAATTTTTAATCCAGGGGATGAATTATTAGAACTAAAGGAATCGAATTAATGAGTGTATTGAATAATTTTAAAGAATTATTTCTAGATGTTTGGAAAGCAGGAGTTTCAGGAATAAATATTTCTGAAATAATAATTGCGTTAACAATTTTTGTTTTTTTTCTTTTCTTAAGAGGGATATTTTCTAAATTTGTTGTAAAAAGATTAGAAAAATATGTTTTGAAGACTACTAACAAATTTGATAATTCTTTAGTTTTTTCAATGGAAGGACCTGCAAAGTTTTTTCCAATTGTTTTAGGTTTTTTTATTTCAACTAGTTACTTAACTGCCGAACACAGCGCTATAGAAACGATTAATAGATCCTTAATTACAATATTAATTTTTTGGACTTTTCACCAAGTAATTGGTCCATTCTCAGTAGTAATTAAATCGGTTGGTGGTTTACTTTCTCGAGATTTAATTAATTGGATTATTAAAGCAATTAAAGTTCTAATTTTAATTTTAGGTGCCGCTGCTGTACTGGAGCTATGGGGGATAAAGATCGGTCCGATTATTGCTGGATTAGGATTGTTTGGAGTAGCTGTAGCACTAGGAGCGCAAGATTTATTTAAAAATTTAATATCAGGAATTTTAGTTTTAGTTGAACGAAGATTCCAAGTTGGGGATTGGATATTTGTTGATGGAATAATAGAAGGCACGGTAGAAAGTATTGGATTTAGATCTACCGTGGTCAGAAGATTTGATAAATCGTTGGCTACTATTCCAAATTTTCAATTTGCGGAAAACGCAGTTATTAACAACTCTCAAATAACAAATCGAAGAATTAATTGGATAATTGGACTTGAATATAAAACTACTAGCGAGCAATTGAAAAATATAAAAGAGCAGATTGAAAAGTATATAAGAGATAGTGCAGAATTCGCTACTTCTGGAGATACAATTTTATCAGTTAAGATTGATCAATTTGCAGCCAGTTCTATAGATATAAAATTAATCTGTTTTACTAAAACTACTCATTATTTAGAGTGGATGAATGTAAAAGATACTCTGGCAATAGAAATTAAAAATATTGTAGAAAAAAATAAAGCATCTTTTGCTTTCCCAAGCACATCACTCTATGTGGAGAAAAATGTATGAAATCACTTCTAATACTATTTGATAATATCATAGGTCTCTATATTTGGATTTTGATAATTAATGCAGTCATCAGTTGGTTAGTCGCTTTCAATATTTTAAATACAAATAATCGATTTGTTTTTTCTATACTTGATGTGTCTTACAAATTAACAGATCCTCCTTTAAACGCTATTAGAAGATACTTGCCTAATTTAGGCTCTATAGATATATCGCCTATTGTTCTTATTTTGGGCTTAATGTTTTTAAGAAATTTTGTTTTTGAAATGTTTGCTCCTTCATTATTTTAGATATGATTATAGACGGAAAAAAAGAAGCAGCGTTAATTAGAGAAGAAATTAAAAATGAAATTTCATCTATAAAGCAAAAAACAAATAAAGTTCCAGGATTGTCAGTCATCTTAATTGGAGACTTTTTGCCAAGTCAAATATATGTAAAAAATAAAGAAAAAAATTCTAAAGAAGTGGGCATTAATTCAGAGGTGATTAGATATCCTAAAGATGTAAAGGAAGATGAGGTTCTTAAAAAAATAAAGGATCTAAATAATAATATTGATGTATCCGGTATACTCGTCCAACTTCCATTGCCAACTCAAATTAATAAAGAAAAAATCATCAATGCAATCGATCCTCTGAAAGATGTAGACGGATTTAACCCTGTTAACGTTGGAAACCTTTCTTCAGGTTACGAAGCTATAATACCATGTACACCACTTGGATGTTTGTTATTAATTAAAAAAGTAGAAAGTAATCTATCTGGAAAGCACGCGGTCATAATTGGTAGATCTAACTTAAATGGCAAACCTATGGCCCAACTTCTTTTAAAGGAAAATTGTACAGTTACAATTGTTCACTCAAAAACTAAGGATTTAAAAGGTGAATGTAAAAAAGCCGATATAATCGTTGCCGCAGTAGGTAAGGCAAATTTGATAAAAGGGGACTGGGTTAAAAAAGATTCAATTATAATTGATGTTGGAATAAATAAAGTTGAAAATAAGATTGTAGGTGACGTTAATTTTAATGAAGTAAAAGATAAAGTTAAAGCAATTTCGCCCGTTCCTGGCGGAGTAGGACCAATGACAATTGCATGTTTGTTAAAAAACACCGTTGAATGTTTTAAGAAATTAAATTACTAAAAACTGAAACTTTTTTCAATAGTACTTCTTTTAATTATTAGTTATAAACCAAGCCAAATAGCATGGATAAAAAACCTTATCATCATCTACCGGACGGAACATTTAGAAATGTAGAGGGCTCTCCCAAAAGAGACTCTAATATTAAATGGTCGTATAAGATATTTAATGATGAAAGAAAAAAAATTAAAATAGATATTCCAAACGATCATGTCATCCCAAAAGAACAAGTTTTAAAAAATTTAGAAAAATATAAAAATGATGATTATATTGCTTGGATTGGTCATGCAACTTTCTTAATTAAATTAGGTAGTACTACAATTATTACTGACCCTTTATTTTCAAAAAATACTGGTCCTTTTATTTTTGGTCCAAAAAGGTATGTAGAATCTGCTATAAAATTAAACGAGTTACCTAAAATTGATCTTTTTTTATTAACCCACAATCATTATGACCATTTGGATATGTCTACGATACGAAATTTTCCTTATAAAGAGGCCAAAGTAATTGTTCCCTTAAAATTATCTAAATATTTTAAGCTTTACAGAGATGTAAATGAACTTGACTGGTACGAAGAAATTAAAATTAATAATGATTTGAAAGTTACTTTGTTACCAGCTGTGCATTGGTCTAAACGAAGTCTGTTCGATGACAATAAAACTTTATGGGGCAGTTTTTTAATTGAATACAAAGATAAAAAAATATTTTTTGCGAGTGATACCGGAGTAGGAAATATATATAAAGAACTTGGGAGAAAATATGGACCAATTGATTTAACTTTCATAAACATTGGTGCCTATAATTTTTATCCAATAATGCCAGTAAAAGATAAATCAGTATATCACACCAACCCAGAAGAAGCTCTGGGAGTTGCAAAAAATCTAAATAGTAAAAGAGTAGTCGGCATGCATTGGGGGACAGTAGTTTTGTCTTTGGAGCCAATCATGGAACCTCCAAAAAGATTAAAAGCTAGTGCTGAAAAATTTGGATTCAAAAAAGATGATGCGATCACTTTCAAAATTGGGGAGATAAAAAAACTAAGTGAGGCTATTAAAGGTCGTTAGATTTATCTTTATCAATATTTAAATATTTACTTCTTCTAAACCTTATTACCACAGTCGCTATTGAAACTATTAGGATAGCGGTAGCCAGATAGATCAAATTAGCTGGGTCTGATTCTTTATCCTGTAATATAATATACCTAGCCAAAGCGGTGATTGCGATTATTAATGGATAGATAACTCTTACAGCTCTTGATTCCCAATAGGATCTTACTAAACCTATTACTTCAATATATATAAACATTAAAAGTAAATCTGCCAAAGTAATAGTTTGAGTCTCATACATTTTATTGATTTCCAATAAGAAGGCAATTATTGTCGAAATCAAAACTATTACAACTGCTACCAACTGGATATTTCGAATCGCTGAGTTCATTAAGATATTAATATCAGATTATTAAGCTTTGTTTAACTGTTTTGCGTGATATTTAATAAATTTTTCAATTTTTGATTTGTTAAAAGTTTTATTCTCTTCGAAGGAAACTTTTTTCATTGAATAGGCCTTATTTTTAGTTCTCCTTGATAAAATCGTAATATTACCTTTGTAAAGACTTAATTCGATATCTCCTGAAACCACACTTCTTTTTTTGTCAATAATTTTTTGAAGTTTAATTCTTTTTTTTGAAAACCAGTACCCGTTATAAACTAATTCCGCATACTCGGGCATAATTCTCTCTTTTGCGTGTGCCGTCTCTTTATCCAAGGTAACAGATTCAATTGCTCTATGGGCGGCATATAAAATTGAACCACCTGGCGTTTCATAAACACCTCTTGACTTAATGCCAATAAATCTGTTTTCTACTAAATCAACTCTACCGATTCCGTTTTTACCAGCCAGAGAATTTAATTTATCTAAAAGTTTTTCAGGGCTTAACTTTCTGCCATTGACGGCAAATGGATCTCCATTTTTAAAACTTATTTTTATCTTAGTTTTCCTGTTGGGCGCTTTTTCTGGTGAAACCGTTCTTTGAAAGACATATTCAGGCGCTGAATTTTTAGGATTTTCTAAAATTTTTCCTTCTGTAGATGTGTGAAAAATATTATCATCAATTGAAAAAGGAGGAGCTCCCTTCTTATCCTTAGGAATAGGTATGTTATGTTTTTTTGCATATTTAATTAAATCTGTTCTTGATTGTAATTTCCACTCTCTCCAAGGTGCAATTACTTTAATTTTTTTCCCAAAGTACGCATAACCGAGTTCAAATCTTACTTGATCATTGCCTTTACCGGTTGCGCCGTGTGAAACGGCGTAAGCACCAAACTTTTTTGCAATATCTATTTGTCTTTTAGCGATCAAAGGTCTTGCTATAGAAGTTCCTAAAAGATAAACACCTTCATAAATTGCGTGTGCTCGAACCATTGGAAATACATAGTCTTTTATAAAAATACCTTTTAGATCTTCAATAATGATTTTTTTTTACACCTAATCTTTTTGCATTTCTTACTATTTTTTTTCTATCAATTTCTTGACCAATGTCAGAAGTGTAGGCGATAACCTCAGCCTTATAATTTTCTTGAAGCCACTTCAAGATTATTGAAGTATCAAGACCTCCTGAATAAGCTAAGACAATTTTTTTCATCTAGCTACAAGTTTTTTTTGCTGTATTATAGGCTTTCGTAAATCCCATCATAGAGTAGTGATCTGTAGTTTCCGCACCTTTTGAAGTTCTTGCCCTAATTATTAAGTTTGTTGCTTTTTTCATTAATTTTATAAAGTTTTTTTCTTCCTTTGTGTCTAACAACCAGGCAAATGTATCTTGAGAAAAAAATGTATAACTGCTTTTTCCAGAATTTGCAGTCACTGTAGAGGGTTTATATGAGTATCCACTTGTTATACTTACTTCGTCATTTACATTTTCCCCGGGTCTAAAGGTAACAAACAATCTTGATGCATCTCTTTTTATTGACGATGGAGTTCTTTTTGTTGGAATCGATTGAGCAAAACAGATTTTTCCTTTTTCTGTTTTAACACTAAAACTTTCCCAATTTTTATATTTTCCAGTAGATTTTGGTGTGTTGGCATTTACTTGGGTTACAAACAAGATTAAGAAAAGTGAAATAAATATTTTTTTAAAATACATAAAATAGTTTTTATACTAAATTAAATTAATTTCAATGTTTTGACGATTAAGGCGTAGGATTTGGATTATTTGCATGAATTAGATTTATTTTTTCAATGGTTTTTTCATCTAAGACCACATCTACGCTTTGAATATTTTCTTTTAATTGCTTCATGGTTGTTGCTCCAATAATATTGCTTGTTATAAATGGCCTTGAATTTACGAAAGCTAGAGCCATCTGAGTTAAACTAAGTCCTCTATCTTTTGCTATTTTATAATAATCTTCAACTGCTTTTTTTGCATTTTCTTCTTTATATCTAGTCCAAAAGTCTCCAAAGAGGTCAATCCTTGAATTTTTAGGTTTTTTATTATCCATATATTTTCCAGTCAAATAGCCTATAGCAAGAGGCGAGTAGGCAAGTAGACCAACTTTCTCTCTGCAAGAAATCTCTGACATTCCCACATCGTAAGCTCTATTTAATAAATTATATGGATTTTGCACTGATACTATTCTTGGTAAATCTAATTTATCAGCAAGCTGTAAAAATTTTGAAAAACCCCAAGGGGTTTCATTTGAAACACCAACATATCTAATTTTTCCCTGATCAACAAATTTTTTTAAAGCTTTTAAAACTGATTCTAGATCGTTCCATTTATCTTCTTCATAATTATGGCTGTAATCTCTTTTACCAAAAAAATTTGTTTTTCTTTCTGGCCAATGTAGTTGATAAAGATCTATATAGTCAGTCTTTAATCTTTTTAAACTTCCATCAATGGCTATAGAAATATTTTTTTCATTATAATTACCTCCGCCGTCTCTTATCCAACTAGGTCCTGGACCAACAATTTTTGTTGCTAAAATAACTTTCTTTCTATTTTTTTTTTCAATAAACCAATTTCCGATTATTTCTTCAGTTCTACCCTGCGTTTCTTTTTTTGGAGGCACAGAATAAACTTCTGCTGTATCAAAAAAATTTACACCTTTTTCAAGGGAGTAATCCATTTGTTCGAAGGCTTCTATTTGAGTGTTTTGCTCACCCATATTCATTGTGCCAAGACAAATTAGGCTAACATCTAGATCCGTATTCCCAAGTTTTTTGAATTTCATAAAATTGTAATAAACCTAATAGTTTTTAGATGAATTCTTCACTATTGAAAAGTTTTAAAAAGTGTTTATATTGAATATATGGAATTTAATAAACAAACTTCAACTTCACGTTCCTCAACATCAGAGGCTATTATAGACCAAGGGTTAAGAGCTCACATGTTAAAAGTATATAACTACATGGCTTCGGGAGTTTTATTAACTGGTTTTGTAGCTTTAATCTTTTTTAAGATGGCGGTCGTTACAGAAGTTGGCGGTCAAATAATTGGTCTAACAAACTTTGGAAATACAATTTATACCTCAGGGTTAAAATGGGTTCTAATGTTAGCGCCACTTGGAGTGGTGTTTTATATGAGCTTTGGTATAGCTAAAATGTCTGCCGCTAAAGCACAAACTCTTTTTTGGGTATTCGCAGCTTTAATGGGAGCTTCTCTTTCATCAATTTTTGTAATTTATACTGGAGCGAGCATTACAAGAGTTTTCTTTATTACAGCCGGTACATTCGGCGCCATGAGTATATACGGATATACGACTAAAAAAGATCTAACAAAACTTGGCTCTTTTTTAATGATGGGTTTATTTGGAATTATTATTGCATCAATCGTAAATATTTTTATGAAATCTACAATGATGTATTTTGTAATATCTATCATTGGAGTTTTAATCTTTGTCGGACTAACTGCTTACGACACTCAAAAAATTAAAAATATGTACTTAGCAAGTGATAGCGGCGAACTTATGGGCAAAAAAGCTGTGATGGGTGCTTTAACACTATATCTTGATTTTATAAATTTATTTATTATGTTGCTTAGACTTTTCGGTCAAAGAAGATAGTTATTTTACAACTTTCAAATTATTCCAACTAGTTTTAGTTATTAACTGATTAAGGTTTTCAGACTTTTCTATAATTTTACCGTTTTTATCTTTAATTAAATATTTTTCATTAAAATTATTTGGTTTTAAATTCTTTAATATTCTGAGAACTGGCTTGTCAGATGCTCTTTGGTAAACATCAAAAGATATTTCTCTTGAGCCTGCAGATAAACCGTAGTCTTTCCAGGTTCCATCCGAAACCATTCTTGCATACAAGTTGAGTATAGTTTGTAATTCTTTTTTTACAAAAAATATATTCTTTTGTTTTTTTTTTAAACTATTACTAATTACAAGTCTTATATTTTTCATATTTTATGTTTATTGATCAAAGGTATTTGTGTGGCTGTAAAAATAAACGTTAGAGGTAAAATTCCCCAAACCTTAAAATTTACCCAGACTATTTCACTCTGCGTTCTCCACACTATTTCGTTTAATACTGCTAAAAAAATAAAAAAGTAAGCCCAGCGATTGTTCATTTTTTCCCATCCTAACTCGTCAAGTTGAAAGGTGTTTTTAAAAAAAGTTTTTAAAAAATTCTTTTTAAAAAAGATATTTCCAATTAAAAGAGTTGAAGCAAAAACTACATTTATGACAGTTGGTTTTACATATAGAAAAACTGGATTATTAAAGTATAAACTTAGTCCTCCAAAAAATGAAATTAAAAGACCCCCAGCTAGAGGAATGTAAGGAATTTTCTTCTCAATAAAATAAACTATTGCAACCGCAACCAGAGTTGCAAAAATCAAAGGCGGAATAGCCGCGCTTAAGTCCCTTTCACTCTTGTAGTAAACAGTAAAAAATATTAGCAGAGGCCCAAAATCTGTAACAAACTTTAAAAGTGACTTATTCACACATTATTCATAACATAAATATCTTTTTTATTAAATTTATATATTGATTTTTGTAAAAAAAATCTTATCTTTTAACTAATGGCAATTAACAACGCAAAATTTTCTATAGGAGAAACCGTAAAGCACAGACACTTTGATTTTAGAGGTGTAATATATGATGTTGATTTTGAATTCAATAATTCTGAAGAATGGTATCAATCTATTCCTAAAGATGTAAGGCCAAGAAAAGATCAGCCTTTTTACCATTTGCTTGCTGAAAGTAACGAGGTTACTTATGAGGCGTATGTGTCAGAGCAAAATTTGTTAATAGATAGCTCTGGTGATCCCGTTAAACACCCCCTTATTAGTGAAATTTTTTCAGGGAAAAAGGGTGGCGGTTATTTTAAGCCATCTAATTAATCAGATAAGATTGATTGCCTCAAATTCAACATTTTTAACTCTAATATCTGCCTAAAATTTTAACTATAAATAATTATACCTAATTGGGAATAATTTATACCTCTCTAGCTTCCCCAATTTCTCAATTAGGTCTATTTATCATCTTCACTTAAAAACTAGATTAATGTACTTTTAAATTATGTTTAATTCTTTTAGCAATAGTAAAATATTTTTTTTAATAGAAAAAATAACAAAATTTATAAATTCAATCTTTTTTATTATTCTTCTTATCGGATTGACATTTGCTTTGATCTTGTCTCCACCAGACTACCTTCAAGGAGACGTAGTTAGAATCATGTACATACATGTTCCGTCAGCATGGATCGGTTTAGCTTGTTATTCTGCTTTAGCGTTTTTTTCCTTATTAAATTTTATTTTTAAAATTAAGAATTTTTACTTAATAAGTAAAAGCATAGCTCCAATAGGTTTACTTTTTACATTACTGGCAATAGTTACTGGATCAATATGGGGACAGCCAACCTGGGGAACTGCGTGGGCATGGGATGCTAGACTAACATCAATGGTTGTGTTGTCAGTTTTTTATATGATTTATATGTTGGTTTTAAAACTTATTAAATCTGAGCAGCAATCATTAAAAATTTCATCTATTGTTGCGATAGCCGGGGCGATAAATATACCTATAATTAAATATTCAGTAGATTGGTGGAACACCCTCCATCAGCCTGCTAGTATAAAATTAGTTGGAAATAGTTCTATACACTCATCAATGATTTTACCTTTAATGTTGATGTTATTGACCTTATTACTCTACTGTGCGTTAATTTTTCTAATGAAATATAAAACAGAAATCATTAGAATAAAGAAAAAAAACTTAAAAAGATTATGATTACAAACCTTATATTAATGAATGGCTATGGCCTGTACGTTTGGCTAGCATTTAGCATCGTTATAATTTCTTGCGCTGCTGTGTATTTTAAAACTAAAAAAACTCTTAAAAAATACGAAAAAGAGTTTGCATTTGAGTTAAAAAAACTTTCGGACTTCGAACAAAAAGCAGTTTTAGAAAAGTCCAAAGTTGCAACTCAGATTTTAGAATCGCAGAATAAAATAGCCTAAGCATTTTTAAATGCTCGCAAAAAAAGCTAAAAATAGAATTTTAATTATAACTGTAGCTTTATTGCTTTTAGCGGTCTCTACATTCTTTATATTAGAAACTTTGAATAAAAATTTACTTTATTTTAGAACACCTTCAGACATACTTGATAATTCCAGTATAAAAATTGGAGAGTCAATGAGGCTCGGCGGAATGGTTAAAAAAAACTCTATTTCTATCAATAAGGAAAAGATTACATTTATAATAACTGATTTAAAAAATGAAATAATAGTTAGCTATGCAGGATCAGTTCCTAATTTATTTTCCGAAGAAAAAGGCGTTATCGCAGAAGGAAAACTAAAAGACAGAAAGTATTTTATTGCTAGTCGCATACTAGCTAAACATGATGAAAACTATATGCCACCTGAGTTAGGAGAGGCACTTAAAAAAAATGCTAAGTAATATTGGAAATATTTTAATAATTTTTACTTTATTAATAAGCGTCTTAATAATTTATTCATCTTTAATTTGTGCCAATAATAAAAATCTTTTAATATCTAAAAAAATTTTTCAGCTTACTTTAATGCAAACAACTATTTGTATTATAAGTTTTTTTACTTTAATTATTGGATTTGTAATATCTGATTTTTCGATAATAACTGTTTATCAAAATTCACATTCTACGAAACCCTTATTTTATAAAATTGCTGGTACCTGGGGAAACCACGAAGGTAGCCTTCTTTTATGGATAAATATTTTGATTATATTTTCATACTTATTTTTTATCTTTAATAAAAATTCTCCGAAAAATTATCGTATTTATACTTTAATAACTCAAAATATTTTGATTATTGGATTTTTATTTTTTTTGATAGTTAATTCAAATCCATTTAGTCCAATTTTACCAACCCCTATCGAGGGCCTTGGGTTAAATCCAATATTACAAGACCCAGCTCTAGCAATTCACCCACCTCTTCTATACGTAGGCTTTGTCGGATCTTCAATTTATTTTTCAGCAGCCATTGCATCTTTGTTAAGTAATTTCGATGGTAAATCTTTTGCAAAGTCTATTAAATTATGGGTTACAATTTCTTGGGCGTTCCAAACACTTGGAATTACAGTGGGTTCAATTTGGGCCTACTATGAATTGGGCTGGGGAGGATTTTGGTTCTGGGATCCTGTTGAAAATGCTTCTTTAATGCCCTGGTTTGTAATGACTGCTTTAATGCACTCTTTGATTGTTTTAGAAAAAAGAAACAATCTTTATCCGTGGGTTATAATTTTATGTTTAATGACCTTTACTTTAAGTGTCACTGGAACTTTTTTAGTTAGGTCTGGAATACTTAATTCAGTTCATACATTTGCAAGCGATCCTTCTCGTGGAGTCTATATTCTCATATTTTTAACTTTGATGATTTTTTCTTCCCTTTTAATCTTTTTTAATAGGTGTAAAAAAGAAAGCTATAGTTTCAATGCCAACAGCAAAGAGACTTTTATCTTATTCAACAATTGGTTTATGGCCTTCTATTTAGCTACCGTTTTAATTGGTACCATTTACCCGATTTTCACAGAAGTACTTAGTGGACATAAAATTTCTGTTGGACCACCATTTTATAACATTGTCATTGGCCCAATGGTATTGCCTTTACTAATATTAATGGCGTTGGCACCGCAGGCCAAGTGGATTAAAAATAGTTTTAGAAAATCAATTAAAGCTATTGTAATTTTTTTACTAGCAATTTTATTAAATTTTTTTATTTTTTATTACTTTAAATCAACCAGTATCCTGAGCAACTTAATTATAACGTCTTCAATTTTTTTAATAATTTATTCTATAACTGACCTTATAAAGAATATCTCCCACTTTAACCTTTCAAGAATTTTTTCACATTTAGGTTTTGGATTATTAATTTTTTTTATAGGTATAAATCATAACTTTTCTATAGAAAGTGATTTCAATCTAAAGGTTGGAGAAAAAAAAAATTTTAACAATTATTTGATTAGTTTTAATAAGCTTGAATTAAAGGAAAGAAAAAATCATAAAGCTGTAATGGGACACTTTGATATTCTAAACTTGCAAAATTTAAAAAAAGATAAACTGGTACCTGAAATAAGAATTTACGACAAACCCGAAACTTTAACTTACGAAGCTTCAATAAAATCAAAGTTATCTTATGATATTTATCTTACTATGAGCAACGTTAGTAGATCAGATTTTTATAACATAAAGTTTCAAAAAAAGCCGTTCATGATTTGGATTTGGATGTCCGCCATACTAATTGCATTCGGTGGTTTTGTAAGGATTTTTAGAAATGAAAATTAATTTTAAAGTAATTATATCGTCTTGCGTGCTAGCAACTGTTTTGTTTATTTTTTATTTAGGACTTAGTACCACCACTCAATACAACACAAAAGATATGGTAGGTAAAAAATTAAATTCTTCACAAATCGATTCCTTGACTGAAAATATTTTAATTGAAAATAGTTTTATATTAATTAATTTTTGGGCATCTTGGTGTTTGCCCTGCAGGAAAGAACATAAACATTTACTTGAATTAAAAACAAACAACAAATTAACGCTAGTAGGAATTAATTATAAAGATAAAAAAAAAAACGCCTCTAAATTCCTCAAAGATCTGGGAAATCCTTATGAATATTTAAAAAATGATATAGAAGGAAAAATTTCGGTACTGTTTGGTATATATGGAATTCCTGAAAGTATTTTGATTGATAACAACTTAAAAATAATTAAAAAGTTCATAGGACCATTAAATGAAAAAGATTATGAAGAAATAATAAATATTTTAAATTGAAAAATGAAAATTTTA
>MDTF01002552.1_pt1 | contig 17155 bp, 17 predicted proteins | sample 811191 | NCBI WGS metagenome assembly MDTF01 (sample SAMN05326649, study PRJNA326480) | marine metagenome | isolation source: seawater | place: Southern Ocean | collected 2011 | reverse complement strand
GAATTAGTTGGTATCGCTCCAGCACCAAGAGGAATGCCTCAAATTGAAGTGACTTTTGATATTGATGCAAACGGAATTGTTAGTGTTTCTGCAAAAGACAAGGGAACTGGAAAAGAACAAAAAATTCAAATACAAGCCTCTGGAGGCTTAAGTGATGAAGAAATTGAAAAAATGGTTAAAGATGCGGAAGCAAATAAAGATGAAGATAAAAAGAAAAGAGAGTCAGTAGATGCAAGAAATCAAGCTGATACCTTGATTCATTCAACAGAAAAAAACCTTAAAGAACATGGTGCTAAAGTTTCAGATGCAGACAAGAAGGCAATAGAAGATGCTTCATCTAGCTTGAAAGAGTCGATTAAAGGAACTGATACTGATGACATTAAGAAAAAAACAGAAACTTTAGTCCAAGCTTCTATGAAATTAGGAGAAGCTATCTACAAATCTCAAGAAAAAAAACCAGCCTCATCAAAAGATGAAGAAAAAAAAGATGATAATGTGGTTGATGCAGACTTTGAAGAAGTAAAAGATGAAGATAATAAAGAAGAAGATAATAAAGAAGAAGATAATAAAGAAGAAGATAATAAAGAAGAAGATAAAGAAAAAAGCGCTTAAGACTTAAAACAACCATCATCTTAAAGTAACTTATGGCTAAAAGAGATTTTTATGACATTTTGGGTGTTAATAAAAGTGCAAGTGCAGAAGAATTAAAATCAGCCTACAGAAAACTAGCTGTAAAACATCATCCTGATAAAAATCCTGGCAATAAAACTTCTGAAGATAAATTTAAAGAAGCTAGTGAAGCATATGGCATTCTTTCAGATCAAGAAAAAAAACAGAACTACGATAATTTTGGTCACGCAGCTTTTGAGGGTGGTGGTGGAAGACAAAGTGGTGGTTTTGGTGGTGCAGATTTTTCAGATATTTTTGAAGATTTTTTTGGAGATTTTGGTGGTGGAGGAAGATCCAGAGGTAGAAGAGACTCTAATAATAAAGGCTCTGATTTAAGATATGATCTATCAATTACTCTCGAAGAAGCTTATGAGGGAAAAAAACAAGATATAAATTTTTCAACCACAGAGAAATGTAGTACTTGCAAAGGTAATGGGTCTAAACCAGGAACTTCTCCTGATAGATGCACAACTTGCGGAGGGAATGGGAAAGTTAGATCAAGCCAAGGATTCTTTACTGTTCAACAAACATGTCCTCAATGCGCAGGAGGTGGTGAAGAAATTACAAACCCATGTAATGATTGTAATGGTCAAGGCAATAAACAAGCCTCAAAAAAATTATCCGTAACTATACCAAAAGGAGTTGATGATGGAACAAGAATAAGATTGGCTGGAAAGGGAGAAGCTGGAACCAAAGGTGGAACTAGTGGTGATTTATATCTATTTATAAATGTTCACACACATGAGCTTTTTAAAAGGTCGGATGAAAATTTATTTTTTGAATTTCCAATATCAATCGCAGACGCAGCATTAGGTACTACAATAGAAATACCAACAATCGATGGTGGGAGAGCAAAAATTAAAATACCTGATGGAACTCAAAATGGGAAACAATTCAGATTAAAGGGGAAGGGAATGCCCTACATTAGGGGTAGTGGGAATGGAGATCTTTACGTTCAAGTAAATACTGAAGTTCCAATCTCATTAAATAAAGCACAAAAGGAATTGCTTGAGAAATTTAGGGAAATTGAGAATGAAAAATCAAATCCGAGTATTAAAAAATTCTTTCAAAAAGCTAAAAGTTTTTGGAAAAACTAAAAGACTAATTCACTAAAAAGAGTTAATATTTTTTTGAATGAAAAAAATTAATTTAGCAATCACTGGTTGCCTTGGAAGAATGGGGAGGCAAATTATTAAATCATCTAGATCCAATAAAAGTTTTAAATTAGTAGCCCTCACAGAAAATAAGCTATGTAATAAAAAAATAGCTGGAATCAAACTTAACCAAAATACATACCAAGCTTTTAACAAAGCAGATGTAATTATAGATTTTACAGTTCCAAAATGTACTCTTGAAATTCTTGAAATAGCTTCAAAGCTTAAAAAAAGAGTAGTTATTGGGACAACTGGTTTTACTCAGAAAGAAGAAGCTTTAATTAAAAAATATTCAAAAAAAATTCCAATATTAAAAGCTGGAAATATGAGCCTAGGTGTTAATCTAATGATGTATTTGACTGAAATTGCATCAGAATCTCTTGGAGACAATTATTTAAGTAAAGTATTTGAAATTCATCACAAACATAAAAAAGATTATCCATCAGGAACAGCATTAATGCTGGGAAAGGGTATTGCTGATGGAAAAAGTAAAAACTTTTATAACCTATTAGGTAAAAAATTTTTAAATAAGAAATTTTTTCCTTTTGGAAAAAAAATTAATTTTAATTCTATTAGAAAAGGTAATATTATTGGAGAACATGAAGTTACTTTCTCTAGCGGAAAAGAAACCATAACCTTGAATCATGAAGCATTTGATAGAGCTCTTTATTCAGATGGCGCTTTAACTGCTGCGAAATGGCTTACAAATAAAACTGCTGGACTTTATTCGATGAGAGATCTATTGAATTTTAAATAATGGATGAAAAAGAAAAAGCAAAAAAAATACTTAAAATATTAAATAAAATTTATCCAACAACTCCTATTCCATTAAAGCATCAAAACAAATTTACTCTTTTAACCTCTGTTCTTTTGTCAGCACAATGTACAGACTTAAATGTTAATAATGTAACTAGAGGTATATATCCTAAATATAATAAGCCTGAACATTTTGTAAAATTAGGAAGAAGAAAAATTGAAAAATTAATAAAAAGTATAGGAATATTTAGGGTTAAAGCTAAAAGTATCTATTTTATGTCTAAACAATTATTAAAAGAACATAATGGAAAAGTACCAAAGACTTTTGAAGATCTTGAAAAACTGCCAGGTGTAGGCCACAAAACTGCAAGTGTAGTTATGTCTCAAGGTTTTGGCTTCCCAGCATTCGCTGTTGATACACATATTCACCGACTGGCTCAAAGATGGGGACTAACCAATGGTAAAAATGTGGTCCAAACTGAAAAAGATTTAAAAAGAATTTTTCCAAAGAATTCCTGGAGTAAACTTCATCTTCAAATAATTTATTATGGAAGAGAGTATTGTCAGGCAAGAAATTGTTATGGTTTGACTTGTAAAATTTGTACGACTTGTTATCCTAACCGTAAAAATCCAATTGAAATTAAAAAAGCTTAATATGAAAATTCTAGGGATAGGAAATGCAATAGTAGATGTTATTTGTAAGGTTGAAGATAAATATTTGTCAGATCATGGATTAACAAAAAGTACAATGAAATTAGTCGGTGAAATTGAGTTCAAAAAGTTACTATCAACTTTAAATATTGAAGACACAGTTTCGGGTGGATCAATTGCTAATTCTATTGTTGGACTATCTCAATTGGGAAATGAGGTCGGATTCATTGGTAAAGTTAGCGATGATGAAATAGGCCAAAAATATGAAGATGGTTTAAAAAAAGAAAATGTTGATTATTTTTACTCTAAAAAAAGAGAAGCCTTGCCAACAGGAACATGTTTAATATTGATTACACCTGACGCTGAAAGAACCATGTGTACCTTTTTAGGAATTGCTGGAAAAATTAATGAGAGTGATGTTGACGTACATTCTATTAAAAATAGTGAAATAGTTTTCTTAGAAGGTTATTTGTGGGATGAAGGTGAACCCAAATCTGCTTTTGATAAAGCTATAGAAAATGCCAATAAATCAGCAATGTCATTATCGGATTTATTTTGTGTGGAGAGGCATAAACCACATTTCTTAAATTTAGTTAAAAACAAGCTAGATATCATCTTTGCAAATGAAAAGGAAATTACCTCATTAACTGATGCAAAAAACTTTGATGAAGTTGTATTATTTGCAAAAAAACTTGAAAAAATTACCATTATTACACGTGGAGAAAAAGGAAGTATTGCTATTAACAGAAATAATGTGATTGAATGTGAGAGTAAAAAGGATCTTAAAATAATTGATTTAACTGGAGCCGGTGATTTATTTGCTGCAGGGTTTCTACATGGGTACATAAATAATTTTACAATCAAAGAGAGTCTTATTAAGGGTACAGAAATGTCCTCTAAAGTAATTCAAAAAATTGGTGCACGACTAGATTAAGATTTGATTTGATCAATAAAGTAGCCATTTTTGTGGCTTAAAATAAAATTTTCATCATTAAATTTATCACTTATTTTTTTTCTAAGTCTATAGATATGTGTTTCGACCGTATGTGTTTCCATGGCTGATGAGTATCCCCAAATATTTTTTTGTAAATCTAAAACATTGTGTTTATTTTTATATTCATTTAAATACAAAATTAGTTCAATTTCTTTTTCTGTTAATTTTAAAGGTATATCGTTTATAGAAAGAAATTTTGAATTTAAATTCAGATCATAACCCTTAATAGTAATTTTAGATTGAAGATTAAATTTTAATTTAATTAGTTGAATATTTATTAATTCAATTATTTTATTAATTGGTAATGGGAAGTTCTTTAAAATTATAAAATTATTTTGACTTAAACTATCATTTAATAGTAATCTTTGATTAGGTTTTAAAACTATTAAAGATTCTTTTAAGATTAATTGGTTATCTTTAATAAAATCATGTTCATTTTCATATTTTATAATTTTAAAGGATAAATTTTCTTTAATCTCTTCTAGGATTTCATATAATAAATTAAAATTAATAATAAAAATGTTTTTTTTGATCATTTTAATAAATTAATGATAATTCATGTAAAAAATAAAACCACCCTTATAATTGATGATTTTAATCTTAGGTGTTGTGTTGGCAAAAATGGTTTAAATTTTGATAAAAAAGAAGGTGATTGTTCAACACCAAAAGGACTTTTTAATTTAAAAAAATTATATTTTAGAAAAGATAGAGTTAGATTGGTCAAATGTAAAATTAAGAAAAGAAGCATAACAAAAAATATGGCTTGGTGTGATAATTCAAATCATAAGAAATATAATGAAGAAATTCGAGTTTATAATAATAAATATAAAGAATATTTTTACCGAAAAGATCATAAATATGATTATTTAATAACCATTAACCATAATGATAAAAAAATTCCTTTTAAGGGAAGTGCTATTTTCATACATTTGACAGACAATTATGAACCAACGTCTGGCTGCATAGCCCTGAAAAAAAAAGATTTTGAAATAGTTTTGAAGCTAATTAATCAAAAAACCAAAATAAAAATCGGTTAATTTCTTTGTCCGAAAATTTTTGAACCAATTCTAAGAAATGTTGAACAATTTTGAGCAGCTTCAAGGTAATCTTCGGACATGCCCATACTTAAATCTAATAAATTTAATTTTGTATTAATCTTATTCATCTCTAAAAAATGGTTTTGAGAATTATCTTCTTTTGGTGGAATGCACATCGTGCCAATTACATTTAAATTCAGGTTTTTACAGTATTTATAAAAATCTAAAATGTTGTCTTTTTTAACTCCTGATTTTTGATCTTCGTTGCCAATATTTATTTGAATAAATATCTTAATTTTTCTATTTTGTTTGGATTGTTCATCTGCAATTTTGTTTGCTAACTTTTCATTGTCTAATGAATGAATATAGTCAAAAATTTTTACTGCCCCCTTCACTTTGTTTGTCTGAAGCTTTCCAATCAAATGAAGTTTTATATAAGGGTTATTTTTTTTAACTTCAGTCCATTTTTCTATTGCTTCTTGAACTTTATTCTCACCATAATCAAGATGACCTCCATTTATTAATGGCAAAATACTTATCATGGGGTGTGTTTTTGAAACAGCTATAATTTTTGGTAATCTGTTTTTATCTATTTTTAATTGTATTTTTTTTTGAATTTCAATTAAATTAACCAAAGTATTATGCATTATAACTTGCCTCTTTTCTTTTCGTTTATTGATATTTGTGAAGAAGAATATATCAGAAAATTAGATAAAAAAATCGCAATAATATACAGGAACTACTCTGTCAAGCATGACAAAGAGCTAATTCTTAAAATTAAGAATATTTGTAAAACAGATGGAAGGAAATTTTTCCTTTCAAATAATGTAAAATTAGCAATAAATTTAAGTTTGGATGGTGTATATTTGCCCTCGTTCAACACCAGTCTAAGTGTTATTAAAAAAAATATGAAAAAAAACTTTTTAGTTATTGGTTCTGCACATTCTGTGCAAGAAATAAAAATTAAAGAAAAACAGGGAGCCAAAGCCATTTTCATATCCCCGTTATTTAAAACAAAAAAAAATAAAATATTTTTAAATCCAATTAAATTTAATCTGCTTGCTTTAAAAACAAAAAAAAAATCATTGCACTCGGTGGTATTAGAGATGAAAACATCAAAAAATTAAAGATTACTAAATCATTTGGTTTTGCTGGAATTTCCTATTTTAAAAACAATGATAAAATAAAAATATAAAATGAAAAAGATAGAAGAAAATATCAAGATCCTATTTAATATATTCAATGCTGGTGATTATAATCTCGTAATATCAAAATCGAAAAAGCTTATTCGTGCATTTCCACAATACTTAATATTATATAATATCCTGGGATCCGCATATCATAAAGTTGGTAGTTTAAACCTGGCTATAGAAATATTTTCTAAAGGTCTTAAAATCGAACCTAATAATATTTCAATGATGAATAATCTTGGGAATGTTTACAAAACTACTGGGGAAATACAATTAGCAGAAAATTTATTTCAAAGGATAATTGAAAAAAAACCCAATTATATTAACGCTTACATCAATTTTGGTAACCTAAAAAGAGATAATAATGATTTTGAAACTGCTATCAAATTATACTTAGAAGCTCTCAAGATTAATGGAGAATTTCCAGTTACACTTTATTCACTAGCATTAGCGTATCAAGGGCTAGGTAAATTTGATCTTGCAATAGAGTATGCTCATAAAACTCTTTTGTTGGACTCTAAGTTTACACAGGCTGACTTTTTAATTAGTCAATCCATGAAATACAAAAATAATAACGAGCATTATACAGAGATGAATTCAAAAATTAATACATTAGAATTGAATAATCATCAAAAAGTAAACCTATTGTTTGCCCTTGCAAAAGCTAACGAAGATATGGGACTAATTGAAAAATCATTTGATAATTTAAATCTTGGTAACCAAATTCAAAGAAAATTAGTAAATTTTGACATAAAAGATGAGATTACTTTTTTTAATAAGATTAAAAATATCTTTTCTAAACTTAATACAAATACAATATCAAAAGAACATATCTCTAATAAAAATATAATATTTATTTTAGGTATGCCGAGATCTGGCACTTCGCTTGTTGAACAAATAATGACCTCTCATTCTAATGTTTTTGGTGCTGGTGAACTTCCTCAGCTATCTAAAATTGTAAAAGAAAGACTTATGACTGATAACTTTATTTCTGAGAAAAAAATTAAACAACTAATTGATGATGATTTATTTACCGGTCAATTGAGGAAAGATTATTATGATTATTTAGAAAGATTTAATTCTAATAAAGAATTTATTACAGATAAAGCTCCTTTAAATTTTAGATGGATTGGTATAATAAAAATACTCTTTCCAAAGTCAAAAATAATACACTGCACGCGAAACCCTAAAGATAACTGTTTTTCCTTATATAAAAATTTTTTTGAGGGTGGCTTAAACTTCAGTTATAATCAGAAAGAACTTGCAACATACTACAATCTTTATTCAGACTTAATGAATTTTTGGCAAGATTCTTTTCCTAACTCTATATATCAAGCAAACTATGAAAAGATAATTGAAAATCCTCAAAGAGAGACTGAAGAACTTTTAAATTTTTGTGATCTCTCTTGGGAAGATGAATGTTTACATTTTTATAAAAATAAAACTCCCATCAAAACTATGAGTACGGCACAAGCAAGACAACCAATTTATAAAAGCTCTGTAAATTCTTATGAAAAGTTCTCTTCTTTCCTTAAAGATTTAAATAAAAGCATTTAAGTTTTGACAAAAAAAAAGCCCTGATAAATCAGGGCTTTTTTTATAATTTCTAATTTTATTAGAATGCAAATGAAACAGCAACTTCTGTCATTGAGTCAGAAGCACCACTAACACCTTGGTTCCCTTTAACTTCATTTCTGTTACCTGCAATTTTTACAGATCCCATAGTATAAGCCAAAGCTACACCTTCACCAGTTTCAGTTACAGATAAAGCAGATGATTTTTTGTATTCTACATCTCTTTTACCTACTGAAATTGATAGGTTTTCGTTAAGGTTAACAGCAATACCCATAGCGTCAGCTGATTCATCAACTCCAGCTAATGCATTGTTTTGTATGTGACTGTATTGGTAACCAATAGTTGCCATACCAAGTGTATAGTTAGCAAATATTGTAGAGTGGTCATTATTGTCTGCACCAGTTTCTTTACCCCAACCACCACCAAGAGCTAAGCTATCGCCTAGGTTCCCAGTTAATGCAAAGTCATAAGCACCTTCTCCAGAACCTGAAGAAGCACCATCTGATTGAGATCCAGCTCCACCTTTTCTCCAAGCACCATTAAACTTCATGCCTGCGAAAGATTGAACATAGTTAAATACACCTGAACTTCCAGCTGTACCAACTAAACCACCATGAGATTTAGCGTCAAGACCATCCCAGATTTCTTCTGCAGCAGTCGGTGTCTTATCATCGATAGTTGCAAGTCCTGATCCTGATCCTTGGTCAAATGCTAAAGTACCCATATCACCTAAATCAACAGATAATCTTGCTGATGACATACCACCAAATTGGTCTGCAGATGTTACAAAGTAAGATACATCGTATCCATTAACTTCACCTGAAGCAGCAAAACCAATATTAGTTTTCATACCAAATGGGTTACCAGTTACTTCTGTAGAGTCTTCCGAAGTGTAAGATAAAACTGTAGCACCACTTACTGACAATTCTGCAGCGTTAGCTGAGATAGCAGCAAGAGATCCAGCTAAAGCTGTTAATCCTACTTTTTTTAAATTATTCATTATTTCTCCTTTAGTTATTTTTTTCATATATGAATTTCTAAAATCTACATTTTATTTGCTATTTATGTGTTTTTTTATCATCCTATTGCTCTTTTTTAGCATTTTGTTGCATAAATATCACATAAAAAGACCTTTTTTTACCTTTTTACTGTTTTGAGAATAACCTCATCAAACATAACACTTAAAAAAAATAAGATATCTTTACTTAGCTCAAGAATATTATCATTTTTCAATTTGCATTTTTTTTTAATTCTTATCAACAATTTAATATAGAAGTGATATTAAATAGAAAATTATATAAAGTCAGTAATAAAATATGATCATTTTTAACAAAAAAATACTACCTATCTTTTTATTATGCATTCTTTTTCTTAATTCTTGTGGGATTTATAAAAAAACCGATGCAAAAGTAATACCCACTAATGCGAACGATAGAATTAAAAAAAACATGGAAGAGGGAAGAGGCTTTAGACTTGGAAACATTGGAAAAAATTCATCAGGAGGAAATTTTCAATTTGCATCGTCTAATCCACTGTGGCGAGCAACCCTTGATAAATTAAGTTTTGCACCAATGAGTAATGTGGACTATGCAGGTGGTGTTATTGTTACAGAATGGTTTAACGGTGATAACACAACAAATGAGCAAATAAAACTTACTGTTAGATTTTTATCAAATGAAATTCGATCAGATGCAGTTGATATTACTATTCACAAAAAAAAGTGTAAAACACAAAATAATTGCAACGTCAGCAAAATTAAAAACAACTTAAATGATGAAATTAAGTTAGCTATTTTAAAAAAAGCTGCACAGATAGAAAAAGAAGATCGTACAAAAAAAGGTGAGGATAGCAAGCCATACAAACTCCCAAAAAACTATTAAATAGTTAAGCAATTAATTAAGAATTTAATAAATCAAGTTATTTTAAATGGAACCCAACAGATATAATTTTAAAACCACTGAAAAAAAGTGGCAAGAACATTGGGAAAAAAATAAAAGTTTTGAAGCTAAAATTATAAAAGATAAAAAAAAGTTTTATTGTTTAGAAATGTTTCCTTACCCATCTGGTAAAATTCACATGGGCCATGTAAGAAACTATACAATTGGAGATGTCTTGGCTAGATACAAATCTCTACAAGGATATAATGTATTGCATCCTATGGGTTGGGACTCTTTCGGTATGCCTGCTGAAAATGCTGCTCGTCAAAATAATCTAGATCCCAAAGAATGGACTGAAAAAAATATTGCTACTATGAAAAACCAACTTAAAAAATTAGGTCTTTCAATTGATTGGAGTAGGGAGATATCCACCTGTTCTTTAGAATACTACAAACATCAACAACGTTTTTTTTTAGAACTTTATGATAAGGGGTTGGTTTATAGAAAAGAAAATTATGTTAATTGGGACCCCATTGATGAAACTGTTTTAGCTAATGAACAGGTAATTGATGGAAAGGGATGGAGATCGGGCGCCACAGTAGAAAGAAAGAAATTAAATCAATGGTTTTTTAATATATCTAAATTTTCAGAAGATCTTCTTGAAGGTCTTGACCAACTTAATGAGTGGCCAAATAAAGTTAAAATCATGCAAAAGAATTGGATTGGCAAATCTTTTGGCTGTGAAATTGATTTTAAAATTGAAGGAAATTCAAGTATTCAAAACATTAGCTGTTTCACAACTAGACCCGATACTTTATTTGGACTTTCTTTTTTAGCTGTATCTATAGATCATCCAATATCTAAACTATACAATGATAATAAAGAATTCATTGAATTTAAAAATAAGTGTTCCAAAACAGGTACAACTGAAGAGTCTATAGCTCAAGCTGAAAAAATTGGCTTTAAAACTAATTTAATCGCAAACAACCCACTCAATGATGGTCAAAAAGTTCCTGTTTATTTTGCTAACTTTGTATTGATGGACTATGGCTTTGGAGCTGTATTCGGTTGTCCAGCTCATGATCAAAGAGATTTAGATTTTGCTTTAAAGTATAATTTAGAAGTACTGCCTGTAGTCAAACCGACTATAGAAGAGGGCAATTTTAGAATTACAAATGAAGCATACACTGGTCCTGGAACTATTTTTAATTCTCAATTTTTAGATGGCTTAAAAGCTCCAGAACAATCAATCGTGGAAACGATAAAATTAATTGAAAAAAGAAAAATAGGAAAAAAAAAAATAAATTTTAGATTAAAAGATTGGGGAGTTTCTAGACAGAGGTATTGGGGTTGTCCTATTCCAATTGCCTATAATAAAAAAAATGAAATTATAAAAGTTCCAATAAATAAGCTTCCTATAAGCCTCCCTGAAAATATAGATCTTGAAACAAAAGGTAATCCTTTGGATCATCAAGAGGATTGGAAAAAAATTACTATTAATGGTGAAGAATGTTTTTTGGAGACAGATACCTTAGACACATTCGTGGATTCTTCATGGTATTTTTTAAGATTTTGCTCCCCAAAAAATAAAGATGTTGGTTTTGATGTTGAAGAAGTAAATTATTGGATGCCAGTAGATCAATATATTGGCGGAGTCGAGCATGCAATATTACACCTTTTATACTCTAGGTTTTTTACAAGGGCTTTAAATTATAAGAATGAAAATATTAATTCTAAAGAACCATTTAAAGGTTTGTTTACTCAGGGCATGGTTTGTCACGAAACATATAAAGATAAAAACAATAAATGGCTAAGTCCTGAACAAATTTTTTCTGATGATGGTAAAAATTACTATAACAAAGAAAATACATCAGAAAAAGTTATTGTAGGCCCCTCAGAGTCTATGTCTAAGTCAAAAAAAAATACTATTGATCCTGAACAAATGATAGAAAACTATGGAGCGGACGCAGTAAGACTTTTTATTTTATCAGATAGTCCTCCAGAAAAAGACGTACAATGGTCCGAACAAGGAATGGTTGCTTCATACAAGTTTATACAAAAGTTTTGGGGCTTACATAAAAAAATTATACAAAAACTAAAATTATTTGAAGAAAATAACAAGGCATCATTTAGTGAAAGTATTGAAGGATTTACAAATCAAATGTTGAGCAAAATTAATTCAAGTTTGAATAAATTTAGCTACAATGTAATTGTTGCAAATTTACATGAAACTTATAATTTTTTTAACAAGGCAATAGACTCAGATTTAGAAAGTAAAAATTTGATAGATAATTATATAAAAATTTTGACAGTCATGATTCCAATAACTCCACATTTAGCAAGTGAGTGTTTGCATGAAATATCAAAAAATGAAATTTATACTTGGCCAAAGGTTAATGATGAATATCTTCAGGATAAAGTTTTTAATATTGTTGTTCAAATTAATGGTAAAAAAAGAGGTTTAATTTCAGCTGAAAAGAGTTTTGAGGAATCAAGCTTAATTGAAAAAATCAAACAAACAAAGGAATTGCAAAAATTTTTAATTAATAAGAACATTATTAAAAGTATCTTTATAAAAGATAAACTAATAAATTTAATTATAAAATAATGGTAATTAAAAAAATATATTTATGTTTGTTACTTTTGACTTTAGGGAGTTGTGGTTACGAGCCCATGTATTCAAAAAAAGAAATTTTAAATACAACAATACAAAGCTTTCAATTAGAAGGTGACAAAACGTTAAATAGAAAAATTATTTCATCTTTGAATATTAAAAATCAAAATGAGACAGATGGATATAAGTTAATAATAAATAGTAGTAAAAAAATAGAGGCAGCCTCGAAAGATACGGCTGGGAACATTTCTATTTTTAAAACAACAATCACTATAAAAGTTTCTTTGATCGATGCAGATGAAGTTTTTAAAGAAAAAATTTTTAGTTCAAACTTTACTTATAACAATATGGAAAATAAATTTGATCTTTCTCGATATCAACAAGATATTGAAATAAGTTTGATTAATAAAATTACAGAAGAGATTTTTATTTTTTTAACTCTTAAATAAATGATTATTAAGTCCTTTGATTTTTTAAAATTTGATCTAAGAGAAAATTATTTTTTTTTATTCTACGGAGAAAATGAAGGATACAAAAATGAAATTATAGAAGAGAAATTCAAAAAGTTATATAATGACAATATATATATTTATGAAGAAAGTGAAATCTTAAAAAATGAAGAAGATTTTTTTAACAATATTTTGTCAAGATCCTTTTTTGAAAATAAAAAGCTTGTTATAATTTCAAGAGTTACTGATAAAATTAATAATATAATTGAAGAAATACTGGAAAAAAAATAGAGGATTTGGTTATAATTTTAAATGCAAGTATTCTAGAAAAAAAATCTAAATTAAGATCTTTATTTGAAAAAAATAAGAAAACTGTTTGTGTGCCTTTTTACGAAGATAATAATCAAACATTGTCTGGAATAATAAATAGATTTTTTAAAGAAAATAAAATTCAAATTTCACAACAGTTGATTAATTTAATTATCCAGCGATGTAGGGGCGATAGGCAGAACTTAAGAAATGAACTTGAAAAAATAAAAAGTTTTAGCAAAAATAAATCCAAAATTAATTCTGAAGACCTTCTAAAGCTTACTAATTTAGCAGAAAATTACTCTGTTTCAGAGTTGATTGATAGTTGTTTGTCTAAAAGTAAAAAAAGAACTGTTAATATTTTAAATGAAAATAATTACTCTGTGGAAGATTGTATTTTAATTATTAGAACATTTTTAATAAAATCAAAAAGACTACTAAAACTAATTCAAGAAACTAAAAATAATAAAAATATTGATAATGTTATTTCTTCTTTTAAACCACCTATTTTTTGGAAAGATAAAGAGACTATAAGGCAACAAATTAATAATTGGTCTTATGATAACACTGAAATCTTATTATATAAAATTAATGAAACTGAACTTTTAATAAAAAAGAATTCAAATAGTTCATTAAATATACTTTCAAATTTTATAATAGAACAGGCAACTTCGATTAGTAATTAAATTTAATAATATCTATAATTTTATTCAACTGGTCCATATCTTTATACTCAAATACTATAGATCCTGTATTATTTTTTTTATTTTTAATCAAAACATTAAGCCCTATTTTTTCTATAAGCGAAACTTCTAAAGCTTGTAAATTTACATCTCTAGGTGTTTTTGGTAATTGTCTTTTTGTTTTAAAAATTTTAACGAAATTTTCTGCCTGCCTAACAGATAATTTTTTTTCAGCTATCTTGTTTGCTACAAATTCTGAATTATCTAAACCTACTAAAATTTTTGCATGACCTGGTGATAGTTTTTTGCTTTCTATTAATCTTAAAACTGGCTCAGGCAGAGTTAATAATCTAAGGAAATTGGCAATATGGCTTCTACTTTTCCCTATAAATTGAGCAACCTTTTCTTGATCGTACGAGAATTCCTTTATTAAACGATGATAACCACGCGCTTCTTCTACCGCATTCAAATCATTTCTTTGAACGTTTTCAACTATAGCAAATTCTAAAGATTTCAAGTCATCTGCTACAGTTATAACTACAGGCACTTCGTGTAAACCTGCTTGTTGAGCTGCTAGCCACCTCCTCTCTCCAGCAATTATTTCATACTTTGATTTGTCATTATAAGATTTTCTTACAATAATTGGTTGTATAATTCCTCGTTCTTTAATCGAATTTGTTAAATCTAATAAACTTTCTTCATCGAAGTTTTTTCTTGGTTGAAATTTACTACTTAACAAATCGCTTATTAATAATTTATTAATATTTATTTCTGATTTTGTTTCACCAATTAACGAGGATAGACCCCTTCCCAATCCTTTTTTTATTTTGGTTGTATCCATTATGCTACACTTCCTATTTTGTGTTCTTGATTGATAAATTCATCTGTAAAGTTAAAATATGATTTACTTCCAGGACATAACTTATCATAAATTAGTACCGGCATTCCATGAGATGGTGCTTCAGACAGTCTAACATTTCTGGGTATGATGGTAAGATAAACTTTTTCTTTAAAATAATCTCTTGCTTCTTTTTCAACCTGCGATGAAAGTTTATTTCTTTTGTCATACATGGTTAAGAGGATTCCCCTAATCTTTAATTCTGGATTTAAGTTAACCTTTATCCGTTCTATGGTCTTCATTAGTTGTGTTAAGCCCTCTAAAGCAAAAAATTCAGTCTGCAGTGGCACCACAAGCGAGTGAGATGACACCAAAGCCATGACTGTAAGCAAACTTAGTGATGGTGGACAGTCTATAAGTATATAATCATAGTACCCTCTAGAATCATTTAAATAAGCGGCTAATTTAACTTTTAATATAAAGGCTCTTTCATTATCACTAGCCGTTTCAACTTCTAGTCCAGATAAATCGACATTAGAAGTAATAATATCTAAATTTTCAAATTCTGTTTTTCTAATCACCTCTGGAATTGATCTAGTTCCGTTCAGTACACCATAAATTGTGTCACTAGAATTTTCTAAATTGGATAGACCTAGTCCTGTAGTGGCATTTCCTTGTGGATCTAAATCAATTACTAAAATCTTTTTTCCTTGTTGAGCTAGACCAGCTGCAAGGTTAATGACTGTTGTTGTTTTTCCAACCCCACCCTTTTGATTTATTACAGAAATAATTTGCATCTAATTTTTTAATTCTTTTTTTTTATATTTTTTATATTTAGTAAAAATGAATCTTCACTTGTAATACTTTTTTTCTTTTCATAATCAAAGTCCCAATTTTTTAAAGTATCTTCTAAAATTTTTTCTCCATTTTTGCCCATGAACAAAACTAAATTGTTATAACTGCTAAAATTTTTATAAACTAAGTCCAAAACTATCGGTAAGGGCTTAAAAGCTCTTGCCATTATTGTACCTGACTCTAAGTTTTGTGCCTCAAAAATATTTTCTTGTATGACCTCTGTATTTAACTTTAAATCTCTTGATACTTTTCTCAAAAAAGCACTCTTATGGTGACTTTTTTCATATAGATGAATTTTTGTAGAATTTTTCAAATGTTTGATCATAATTGATATGATTATCCCTGGCATCCCACCACCTGTACCTATATCTGTTACTACACTGTTTTTTAAATCAATAAATTCAATGGCTTGTGCTGAATCTACTATATGACGGTCTCTAATTATTTCATTTATTGCTGTTTCTTTGCTTATAATGTTAATTTCCTCATTTTTTTTCTGAATCATGGTGATGAAGCTCTCAAACTCTAGAAATGTTTCACGTGAAACATTTTGATTTTTTAGTAGTGAATATTTTTGTAAAATTTCTTCCATTAAGCTATAAGCTTAATAGACTTTCTTTTTACATGTGACAACAAAATATATACAGCTGCAGGAGTTATTCCATCAATACGCAATGCTTGTCCCATAGTTTTTGGTTTTATTTCTTTAAATTTAGCTTTAACTTCATTGGAAAGTCCAGAAAGATTATCATAATTAACTTTATCTGGTATAATTAAATTTTCGTCTCTTTTAAAGGCTAATATATCTGCTTTTTGTTTTTTAAGATAACCTCTGTAATGGGCATTTATTTCTAATTGTTCATCAATTTTATCATCGTAAAAAGGTATATCAGGCCATACTTCTCTTATTTTTTTCATATTTACACCTTTTTGTGTCAATATTTCATTCGAGTTTCTTAAAATACCATCTTTAGCTACCTTTATACCAAAATTCTGAATTTTTGTTGGAGATATTAACGACTCGGACATTTTCCTCGATATGATTAACAATTTAGATTCTTTTTCCTTAAAAATTATCTCTCTTTCTTTCGATACAACACCAATCGAGATGCCCTTATTAGTTAACCTTTGGTCGGCATTATCAGCTCGTAGGCTCAGTCTATATTCTGCTCGCGATGTAAACATTCTATAAGGCTCAGCAACCCCCTTGGTTACAAGGTCGTCAATCATTACTCCGATGTAAGCATCAGATCTATCTAAAATAAAGGGCTCTTTTTTTCTAAATGATAATGCAGCATTAATTCCAGCTATTAATCCTTGTGCAGCAGCTTCTTCATATCCAGTCGTCCCATTTATTTGTCCTGCAAGGTATAAGTTTTGAATTTTCTTAGTTTCAAGAGTTAGGAACAACTCTCTAGGATCAATATAGTCATATTCTATAGCATATCCTGGTCTAATTATTTTAACATTTTCTAAACCATTGATATTGTTACATATTTCTTGT
>MDTF01014457.1_pt1 | contig 17158 bp, 15 predicted proteins | sample 811191 | NCBI WGS metagenome assembly MDTF01 (sample SAMN05326649, study PRJNA326480) | marine metagenome | isolation source: seawater | place: Southern Ocean | collected 2011 | reverse complement strand
TTTTTTAACTAGAACATCATCACTAGTAGTTTTTTTAACTAGAACATCATCACTAGTAGTTTTTTTAACTAGAACATCATCCTTATTTTTTTTTTTTAAAAGAACCATATCAGTATCATTTGGAACACACTCAATAATATCATCTTTAACTCGAAAATCTCCACAAACAGCTTCTTTAAGAGCTTTGCCATAATCCAAGCCATCACCCATAAGTTTTTTTACTTTTGCACCGAGCTCAGCTTCACTAGAATCAATAGTTGACTTACTGTCTAACGCTACATCCTGCAGGGCTAGAATATAATTATGATAAAGCAAATCAGAAACTTTTCTTGAACATCCATAAATACTTACAAATATTACAAAATAAGTAATCATTAAAATGGTACAGCTTAAAATGAATTTTTTGTTCATTTCTTTGAAATTGCTTATTAAAAGTATTGTTATGCTTAGAATAGATGCAACAATCATTGTTGTAGAAAGAAAAATCGTCATTGTAATAAAAAAAATAATTACAAACAAAAAATTAATAAAATTAAATTTTTTGCATAAATAAAATAAGTTTAAAAGAAAAGCTGGAATGGCTACCATTGCAAAGTGAGAAGGTTCAAGAAAAAAAATATTATATATATAAGAATTTCTATCAAAAATACTACATTGCCACATTAAATCTGATGCAGGCCAAATTTCAATTTTAAATATACTTATTAAAAACAAAGGAGCTAAGTAAATTAGAAATTTAGTAATATTCTTTTTATGAAGTAAAATTATTTCTTTACAAAAAAAAACCATTAATGTTGTAAGAGAAAAAGCTAAAAAATACTTGAGATCACTAGCGTTAAACACTCTATCATATAATAAAAAATTCCAAATATATTGAAAAACTACATATAGATTGATTACTAAAATTGGAAAAATACTTTTTTGAATTATAAACTCTTTTTTCAAAAAAAATAATAAAGGAACTAATGTCAAATATCTCGTGTCAATGCCCTGTATATGCCCAAAGTCCCAAAAATAAAATGTTATTATTAAGGATAAAATAATAGTTATAGATTTCAAGCTCTGTACATTGAGACTATGCATTATTTTTTTTGCGAACATTCTTCTTTTTATAACTAAAAGTTAATTAATTAATAATAAAAAATGAAATTTTTTTTAATTTTTGATATGTTTATGGTATTAATTAACAGTTATCCTATATAATTTTCTAGATGTATTTAAATAAAAACAATTCTTTTTTCATATTTGAGCTTTTATACATGTTAATTCCAATAGCGCTTGTTTTTAGTATTGCAATTTCTGAGTTATTTTTAATAATAATTGTTATTTTTTTTCTTATTCACACCATTAAACATAAAATTTTTTTTTATTATAAAAATAAATTATTCCTATTTTTCATTTTTTTTTGTATTTATTTAATTCTAGTTTCTTTAATTAAAAATGGAGAAGTACCTAGATCAGTTCTTTTCTTTTTTAGATTTGGATTATTTGCTTTATCCACTTGGTTTTTACTAGATAATAATAAAAATTTGATTAATTCAATATTAATTTCAATTTTCATCTCTTATTCAGTTGTCATGGCTGATGCTATATTTCAATATCTATATGGTACTAATATATTTGGAGCTAATTATGATATTTTAGTACAATCAAGATTAAGTGGTTTTTTTGAAGATGAATTAATTTTAGGCAGCTATCTTTCGAGGTTATCTCCATTAATTTTTTTACAATTAGGGCTTTTCATAAATAAAAATAAAACCCACGATGTATTAAAAAGTATAATGATGTTTCTTTTTTTGTTTATGTTTAGTTCTGTTATATTTGCCTCAGGAGAAAGAGTGTCTTTTGTTTATTTCTTCATATCTTTAATATTTTTTGTAATTTTTTCAAAATCTATAAAAAAATCGCTTATAGTTATCATTACTTGTGCAATTGGATTTTTGTTTATATCTTCTAATGATGAATCTAGGCTAATTAAAACAACTGTTCTTCAAATTCAAGGTTCATTTATCAACTCTGATACAGAAAAATTTAAATTAAAGAATTTTAATCAAATTCCAGTGCAACATTTGCATCATTGGAAGACAACTATTTTAATGGCGAAAGAAAATATTTTCTTTGGTGTCGGGCCACGAATGTTCAGGGTAGAGTGTAAAAACCCAAAATATAGTGTTCCAAATGGATGTGCTACACATCCACATAGTATTTATTTTCAACTTTTGGGTGAGGCAGGTACTGTTGGCTTCATTTGCATATTGTTTTTCTTTTTTTATATTTTAAAAAATATTATTGTTAATTTTAAAAAAGATAATTCATTCCTGTTAAAGAATAAAACAATAATAGCTTCTTTTTCATTATGCTGTTTACTTCTTCATTTTTTCCCAGGCCTGCCAAATGGAAACTTTTTTAATAACTGGTTAAATATTTTAACATTTCTACCAATGGGAATATTTCTTTATTCGAGCCATTCAAAGCCAAGTCATGATTGAATTAATTTTAATTTCTGTAGTTGTTAATTCTATTTTTTTTTTATCGTATGATAAAATTTCTGAATACTTCGGTCTTTATGATCTACCAGACAACAATAGAAAAATTCACTTTTTAAAAATATCAAATATTGGTGGATTTATCTTTGCTATCAATGCATTAGTATTTTTACTCTACTCATATTTTTTCCAAAGCTTTTTCGAAGAGAGTTTTGTATTTTTTATTTATTTTTTTTCTCTTATCTTTTTTATTATTGGTTTTTCTGATGATAAAAACTATCTAAATCCAGCATTTAAACTATTTTTATCCGGTTTGTTTGTTTATTTAGCAATAATTCTTAATGATGATTTTGCCATTAAAAATATAAAAATTAATTCCTTAAATATAGACTTTGATTTAGGGGGTTATTCTATTTTTTTTACAATTTTATGTATGTTGCTTTTTTTAAATGCACTCAATATGTTTGATGGGATTAATCTTCAATTAGGACTGTACCTGCTTACTGTTTTAATTATTTTTTTATATGAAGGGCTTTTTCAAAGCTTCTCTCTTTTGATGATAATATCGGTCTTATTTTTTTTATATTTTAATTTTAAAAATAAAATTTTCTTAGGTAATGCGGGGGTATGGTTTTGTGCTTATTTTATTAGTGTAGCAATTATAACTTCATATAACCAAAGTAATATAAATGTTGAGCTAATTCTTATGCTTTTAATGTTTCCAGGAATTGATATGTTAAGAGTCTTCTTGGAAAGAATTTATAAAAAAAAACATCCCTTCTACCCTGACAAAATACATCTTCATCATCTTTTATTAAACTCTTTAGATAGCTTAAAGACAAGTATGACAATTTTCTTATGTTATTTTTTACCTATCCTCACTTTTTTAATTACAGAGAAGTTTATATTTTCATTTTTGTTATTATTAATATTCTATTTATCTGTTTATTTAAAATTTGGATTCCAGAAGCGAACTTAATTAAATTTTTTAAAAAAGATTAGCCTTACTATATTTAATAATGTTTTGGAGGTTAATTTGCTTTCTCCATGAATTCTTTCATTAAGTTTAATGGGAATTTCATGATGATTTGTTTTTATCTTACTTGCTGTATAAAAATCTAAAAAAATCTTATAACCATTTAAATACAGTTTCTTTTTTGACTTTAAAAATATTGTTCTTTCAACTATAAAAATTCCTGTCAACGGATCAGTCAAGTTCATATCTAGAAAAAAATTTATTATATAATTTAAAATTTTACTTAACATTAAACGAAAAACATATTTAATTTTTTTTGTATTATTTATAGATTTTTTCATAAACCTACTTCCGGACACACAATGTATTCCCTTTGTTTGAATAGAGGAATAAAGTTTGTTCAAAATTTCTGGATCGTGTTGAAGGTCACAATCCATAAGTATTACATATTTTGATCTTGATATATTTAGTCCAGCATTAAACGATCTAGATAAATCTTTGTCTTTCTTTCTAAAAATGTACCTAACATTATTTTCATTTTCATTAAGTTTTAAAATTTCTTTTTGAGTATTGTCGAGTGAATCATCATCAACATAAATAACTTCAAAATTTTTTTCTTTAAATTTTTGTTTAATAGCTACATAAATTTTCTTGATGTTTTTTTCTTCATTTAGACAGGGTATTATAATTGATATTTTTTTTTTCATTATATTAAAAGTATATATTTATTATATACGGTTACATTATAAGGAACTTATATGCTGAAAAAGTAGTAATTATATTAAAAAATCCTATTTTCATTGCGTATTAGAAAAAAAAATCTATAAAACTTTATATATAATCTATTAAATAATTATCATTTTGTTAAATATTTCATGAAAACATTCTTTGTAACTGGTGGAGCAGGTTTTGTAGGCTCAACTTTGTGTGAAAAAATCATTGAAGATAACAAAAATAATAAGTTGGTAATTTTGGATAAGCTTACCTACTCAGGAAACATAAAGTATCTAAAAAATATTTTACATTTAAAAAGAGTTAAATTTATAAAAGGTGATTTATTAAATACGAAATCATATGCAAAATTTTTGAGAAATGCAGATGTAGCTATTAATGTTGCTGCAGAAAGTCATGTAGACAATTCCTTTAATGCCCCTATAAAATTTACCACAAACAATACGCTTGGCACTCATATTTTTCTTGAAAACTGTATACATTTAAATGTAAAAAAAATTATTCATATTAGTTCAGATGAAGTATATGGAGAAAAATTAAAAGGTGAATACTCTGAAAATAGCCCATTGACTCCAACAAACCCTTATTCAGCTTCAAAGGCAGCAGCAGAATTAATTATTAATAGTTATAAGTTTTCATATAAAAAAAAAATAATTACACTGCGGGGAAATAATATTTTTGGGATAAGGCAATATCCAGAAAAATTAATTTCTAGAAGTATTGTTAATCTAATTAATAATAAGCCTATCGAAATTCATGGAAATGGAAAAAATTTGAGAACTTATATTTCTGTAGTTGATTTTGCAGAAGCAGTAATTTTGTTGGCAAATAAGGTTAAAGATGGAATTTTTAATATTGGCACAAAACAAGAGTATCAAAATATACAAGTAGCCAAAAAGATATGCTCTATTTTTTCAGTACCTGAAAAAAAATTTATTAAATATGTTAAAGACAGACCATATAATGATTTTAGATATAGTGTAAATTGCAATAAAATTCATTCTTTGGGATGGAAACCAAAATTTGATCTTTTTAATGAGCTTCCAAATATAGTTGAATGGTATAAAGGTAATCATAAAATTTTTAAAAAAATTAGAAACTAACCACTTAAAGGGTGAAAAAATGAAAGCAAAATGTTTTGTTAATGTAAATAAGAAAATAATTAAGGACAAAAGAGGTTTTATTTTACCTCTTGTTGATAAGCAGTCTAAAAGTGTTTCACTTTTAAAAAGTGGAGTAGGTGCAATACGAGCAAATCATTATCACAAAACTGATTGGCATTATATTTACGTTCTTAAAGGGTCATTTATTTATTTTTATAAGAATAAAAATGAAAAAAAAACTCATCATGTAGAGGTAAAAGCAGGTGAATGCATATTTACACCACCTAAATTATGGCACGCAACATATCATCATAAACCAACAGAGATGTTAGTCATAAGTAAAAATTTCCGTGATAGAAAAACTTATGAAAAAGACACTGTTCGCGTAAATTTTGTAACTAAAGATGATGTTAAAAAAATCCTCAAGTAATTTCAAAAAAAACTATTTTTGTAGACTATGTGAGGCTAAAAAGTTAACTAAAGCTATTGATTTAGGAAAAACACCCCTAGCAAATTCTTTTTCTTCGACAATTAAAAAGAAAGAACTTTTAGTTCCTTTAGGTGTAGATTTTTGCAATAACTGTTTTCATCTTCAGCTTACACATATAGCCAATCCTAGAAAAATGTTTGAAAATTATTTATATGTATCTGGAACCTCAAATGTTACCAGAACCCATTTTAAATCTTACGGAGAAAACTTAAAAAAAATTTTTAAAAATAAAAAAAAAACTAAAATTTTAGATATTGCCTCAAACGATGGAACTTTTCTAAAAAACTTTGAATCTGAAAAATTTGATGCATATGGCATTGATCCAGCAAAAAACCTTAATAAGAATATAAAAGAAAAAAATTTAAAGATTATAACAGGATTCTTTTCAAAAAAAAAAAGTGTAGAAATAAAAAAAAATTGTGGTGTATTTGACATTGTGACTGCAAATAATGTTTTTGCGCATGTAGATAATCTTATAGATTTCTCTAAAGGAGTTAAAAATATCCTTGATAAAAATGGTATTTTTGTTTTTGAGGTTTCTTATTTAATAGAAGTCTTAAAAAAAAATACTTTTGATACTATATATCATGAACATATGAGTTTTCATGCATACTATCCACTTGAAACTTTCTTCAAAAATTTAGATATGAGAATTTATGATTATAAACTTACAAAAGTTCAGGGTGGATCAATAAGATTTTATGTTTGTCATAAAAATGGAAAGTATAAAAAAAATAGAAAACTAAATGATTTAAAATTAATAGAATTAAAAAAATTTAAGATTGATAAATTAGAAACATATAAAAAAATGCAAAATATTATTCTTAAAAAGAAAGATAGAATAAAAAAATTGATTTCAAACTTGACATATAAAAAAAAATTTTTGATAGGATATGGAGCAGCTGCAAAAACAACAACACTGCTGAATTACTTTGGTATTACCAATAAACATTTTAATTTTATAGTTGATGATAATCCCTTGAAGCAAAATAAATTCACACCAGGAACCAAAATACCAATTAAAAGTTCTGATAATATTTACAAAGAAAATGTAGACTATATTTTTCTTCTATCCTGGAATTTTTCAAATTCAATAATTTTAAAACATAAAAAATTTGTTAAAGGTGGTGGGGTTTTTATAGATATTCATTCTATATAATCTAATCTTTTTTTTCTTTGCTTTGTGTTAATTTATGTCTAAAAAGCAGCTGTTGATAATTTAGCAGTAAAAACTACGGTAAAAAATCATGAAAAAAATAAAATTAATTTTAATTTCATTATGTGTTGCGTTAGTTACAACTTCTGCTGTTATAAACATTTGGAACAATAAAAATAAAATTTATTCAAAATTCTTTGCTAGTAAATCAGTCATTCCAAATACAAAAAATGATATAGCTATAAATGATGTTAAAAATAAAAACTTATATTATGCAAATGATATCGTTAATGAAGGTGGGTATATTTTATTTTTTAGACATGCAGAGAGAGAAAAATGGTTAGATGTTACTGCCTATGATGCTCATGCACTAATAATGTCATTCGATGAAGAAAGTTCTTACTTTGAAAAAGCAGTATGCTTATCTGAAAGAGGAAAAATACAAGCTCAAATGATGGGTGATTTTTTGAATTACCTAGATATACCCATCCAAGAAGTTATTTCGAGTCCAAGCTGTAGAGCAACACAAACTAGTAACATGGCTTTTGGGGGTATAGATAAAATTGAAAATCTTCTTTTACATTACGGTCCTTTCAATGAAGATATGGATGAATTTAACAAAAGTGTAAAAAAATTAATTTTGAAAAATCAACCACAATTAAATTCTAATATTATTTATTCAGCTCATAATGGAGTCATATTTAGTTCTTTAATTGATGAATATTTATTTAATACAGATGAAGAGTCATTCAACTCTGATAAGTATTTTGATTTAGAAGAAGGGGGTTTTTATGTAATGAAAATAATTGAAGATAAATTAATTCTTGTTCATAAATTTAATAATTTTGAACATTTTTTAAAACCTCTACTTAAAAGACCCTTGTAACAAATGATAAATTTTTTAAAGAATATAATCAGATATAAATTACCTAATTTAGTTTTTTTATATAAAAGAAGAAAGTATAGTAATTTTTATTTTTTTGATTTTCTAGGAGATATAATTACCTTAAGTAAAGATAGTAATTTTTCTAATAGACTTTCTAGTGTGCCAGTAATATTTGATGTTGGTGCATGCACAGGTTTCAGTGCCTTGAATATTTTAAACCGAATAAAAAATGTGAAACTTCACTGCTTTGAACCAACTCAAGAATCAGTAGTAGCATTAAAAAAAAATTTGTCTAAATACAAGGATGTTACAATTAATGCTTTAGCGCTTGGTAAAGAAAGTAAAACTTGTAAGTTTTATACTTATGGCGGGCAAGAAAATCTTAACCGCATGTATAAAAATACATCTATTCATGGTGGTAGTAAGAGTGATGATAATCCAACTATAGAAAATATAGAAATTGTTACGTTAGACAAATATTGTTTAAAAAAAAAAATTGACATAATTGATATTCTCAGAATCGATGTAAATGGATATGATCTTGAGGTGCTAAAAGGAGCAAAAAATATGCTAGAACAAAAAAAGATAAAATATATTAATCTTAGTTTCTATACCGTTCATAAAGACGATAATGATATGGGGTCTCTTTCTGAGATTAACCAGGAATTATTAGGTTATGGCTATAGATTGGGTCTATTTTATAATGGATTTCTCCATCCGAAAAAAAAAGTTGGTTACTACACAGCTACTTACCTTTGTAACGATATAAGAGGTTAATGAGAATGAACGTACTTAAAAATTCGTATTTAGTAATCATCTTCTTTTTCTTTGTTCATTTAATTTTTGTTGGATTGTGGTCAGTTAATTTTGAATTTACTTTCTCTGAAGCGGCCAAATATGTAAAAAGTTCTGATCTAAGATATATTGATTTTTATACCTCGAATAATGCAAATACTCTTGCCTTTCCAATGATAATTGGGGCTATTCATATGATTGTTCCATTAAATACATTAATTATAGCCAAAATTGTTTCTGCTAGTAGCTATGTACTCCTGGGAGTAGCGGTAATTAATTTTTATAAAAAATTAAATTTTACCAGCAAAATTGAATACACTTTAGTCTTTATATATTTAAATCCTATTGTGTGGGTTTTAGGCTTTAGAGGCACGCCTGATTTATTTTCCTGCTCTTTAGCTCTTTTAGCAACTTCTTTTTTAATTCATCAAAATTCATTTGGTATAAAAAGATTTTTTTATTTAGTTTTATTTAGTTTGGCAATCTTAATTAAACCAATAACGGCTATATTTGCAATTTTTATATTATATTTTAAATTTTTAGATAATCGGTTTAAATTTAATTTTTATTATATCAGATCATCTTTAGGGGAGGTCTTAATTATAACTATTCCAACAATTTTATACCTAATATTTTATATGCAATTTTTAAGCAATGAATATTCAAATGATTATACAGAAATCATTAGAGGAAAATTTGGAAGAGGCTTTTTTAATAATTTTTTTCTTTATTTAAGTTTTATATTTTTGTCTATAGCAGTTTTTTTATTTTCTAAAAAAAAATACGTATTTATATTCACATTATTAAGTATCATTATTTTATTATCTACAATTTATGCAGATATCAGCTTTGATAAGAACCATGATGGTGAAATGAATTTTGGTTTCCTATCCTCTTTTATCCCTGATAACTTTTATTATGTTTATATGATTTTTTTAGGAATGTTAATGCTGTCTACCTTTATTGCTTTATGTGTATTTCTTTTTAGAAAATCAGATATTGATTTTCATAAAGTTTTCCCATTTTTGCTTTACTTTATTATTTGTATTGTAATTCTGTCTTTATTTAGACCAGTACAGAGGTACTTAATATTGATAATACCAATCGTAATTCTTTTCATTAACGAATTTAGAAAAAAAAATATTTTCTTATCCATTAGTTATATTTGTTTTTTTTCATTAATTAATATTGTAGTGCTAAATAATCAAATTACTAATTCTTTGATCTCCAAGAAAGTTTATAATTATTTAGATGAAAACAAAATGTTAACTAACACGTACCCAGGCTATCTCAATCCACATATACGACACTTATTTGTAGATGAGGGCCAAATAGCATTACCCACATTTAGGTATGAAGATAGAGATTATATTATTCAATCTAGGGCAAATAATTCTACCATTAAAAGCTTCACAGTTTCTATTATACCTTTCATAAAAAAATCAGCATATATAAACAAGTGTGTTACTGTCAGATATACCCCAAAAGAAGGTAGAGTTTGCAAACAGCAATTAATGAATTAAAGAGCTCAGTACTTTTAATTTTTTTTACCTATTTTTATTAAGTTATAGTATTAGTTTTTATTTATATTAATAATCGTTATATATAGTGCATGCATTACAAAAATATTATCATAGGATCGGGTCCAGCTGGAATTTCTGCAGCCTCTGAGATTTTGCAAAATGGAAAAGAAGTAGCTATTTTAGATGTGGGAAATGAAATTGAGGATGAAAAAAAAGATTTTGTCAAAAGTTATTTAGAAACAAAAAATATTAGAAATTTCAAGGAAGAAGTTGAACGGTCAAAAAAAAAATTACCAAAATATTTTGACCCTAATCTCAAATTTCCATATGGGTCAGACTTTGTTTTTAATATTGATGAAAATGAAAAAATTTCTCATGATTTAAATTCAAACACACTTTCTTCTAATGCAAAAGGTGGTTTGTCAAATATATGGGGTACACTATCTTCTCCTTTCTTTAAAAAAGATATAGAGAATTGGGGAATTTCATACGATGAGTTTTATCGCGAGAAAAATAAAGTAGAGTCAATAATCCCAATATCATCTTCTAAGGATAATCTAGGAAAATTTTTTGATACAGAAATTGGAACAGATCACACATTCGATGTATCGCTAGCATCTAAAGAGGTATTAGATTTTTTAAAAACAAAAGAAGAAGATCTGAATAGTAGCGGTTTTTTTTTTGGTAGGTCCAAATTTGCAGTAAGCAACAAGTATTCTTTCAATAAATTGAATTGCCAAAAATGTGGACTTTGTCACTACGGGTGTCCTTATGAGTGCATGTTCAATGCAAAAAATTTACTAAATACTATAATAGAAAAATTTCCAAATGAATTAACCTATAATCAAAGTATTTTTGTTAAAACTTTTGAAAAAAAAGAAAATATCACTTACCTAGATGTAGAAAACACCATAACCAATGAATCTAAACAATATAGTTGTGAAAATTTATTTATTGCGTGTGGCCCCATATTAACTGCATCTTTAGTGTTAAGAAGTAAGATATTGCAACAGAAAAAAATTGAAATTAAAGAATCTCAAAGGTTTTATTTTCCTGCATTTTATTTAGGAAAATCTGATGATAATTTAAAAGAATTAAAAAATACACTACCAGAGCTATTTTTTGAAATTTACAACAAAGAAATTTCATCAAAAAGTATTCATTTACAATTTTATACATTTAATGATTTAATGTTAAAGCCTTTTGAGACTTTTTTTGGAAAGTTCACTAAATACTTGGTCAAAATTTTCCCTTTTATTTTTAATAGATTGACCGTAATAGTGGGCTATATTCACTCAGATCATTCCTCAGATATCATAATTAAAGATATTAGTGAAAACAATGATAGCAGACACTTTATTGGCTCAAAGATAAATAAAGACTCAAAAAATGTTGTTAATAAATGTGTAAAGTTTTTAAAAAAAATTTTTATGAAAAAATTTATAATTATACCTAAATTAGTAGCACTAAATCTGCCAGGTTCCAGTTATCATTATGGTGGAAGTTTTCCAATGTCTAGTTCAAAAAAAAAAGAAACTTCGACAACATTAAATGGAGAACTATATGCTTGTAAAAATGTTTTTATTTTAGATGCCTCAGTATTTCCAGATGTTCCAGGTTCGCCAACAACATTCAATATAGCTATCAACGCTACAAGAATGATAAACAATTTAATAAATGAAGAAAGAATTTAATTTTGAAAGTACTTTTATTAGGTCAAAATAGTTATCCTGCAAATTTTTATTTAAAAACGCCAAAAGAAAAAATTATAAACATTGTAACAATCAAAGAAAGATTTGATCATTATGATATTATAAATTTAGATGACGATTTATTCTACGAAAAATACTTTCGAGTAATAGGTGCTAACTTTGATTGTAGCTTAAATTATGCTTATATACACAATTCATCTATAGCCTCTGAATTTAAAATAAACTCCATGTTATGCAAAAAATTAATTTATGTTTTTAAAAAGATTAAAGTAAAAAAAAATATTTATATATCGACTGTCAATTCATATAAAGAAACCAAATCAGAATATGGAAAAGCAAAATATATTTGTGAAGAAATTTATAGATCTTTGGATAGTTTTTTAATTATCAGACCATCAACAATAATTGATATCGATTATAAAAAAAGATTAATTAACGGGGGAAAAAATGGAAAATCATTTGAAAGTTTAAACCGAATTATTTCAAAATTTCCATTCTTTCCAGTACCAGGTTTTGGAAACTATTTACAAACAGTGTGCTTTGCAGATGATTTTGGAAGGTTTATCAACTGTGTAATTAATAATAATCTTTTCATTAATAAAACAATAAATTTTTTTACAGGTGAGATGATTTCATATAATAATTTTTTAGATGTTAATTTTAATTTTAGAAATATTAAAAGAGTAAAAATTTTTATACCAAAGTTTTTAATTTTAAACATAATTAGATTTGTTAAATTAATATTTAAAAACTTAACTATTTCTAGTAAAAATATAGATAATCTCACAAATCAAAAAATTGAATTTGATTTTTCTAAACAAATTGAAGAATTGATTAAACTTAACAAGTTTAAAAATTTAAACTAGTGAATATTATTAATTAACAAAATATATTTAATTATTTTAAAAAATAAAAAATTTTATAACCCCATTTTTCTTTAAGATTTATATCATTTTCAGAAAATTGAGATCCAAGCATGTGTGTGCAGGGTGCAGTATTATAATAGCATAATCCTTCTATAGATTGATAAAATGCAATTTCATTATTTTTATATATTGGCTTATTTTGTCTTTTTTTATTGTGTTTGTTTTCAGAATATATCCTTGGCCAAGGGCTACCACTATAGATTTGCCCATAATTTTTTATAATTCTAATAGAATTTTTTGACACTAAAATAATTAATAAGAATGTTATAAAATAACCAAGTATTCTTTTTAATTTTAAAAGATCTATTAATTGAATTTTATTCCAACAAATAAGTGTTAAAAATATTGCTATAGTCGAAACTAGATAAGAGGATCCGTATCGAAACACTGGAAATTTAAAAAACCACATTATTGATCCACTAATATTTATAATTAAAAAAACAAAAAATATTTTTTTATATAATGAAATATTATTTTGTGAGTATGTATTATTTTTATTGATACCCAATCGAAATATAATTGATGAAATAATAATTAATAACAATAGAAATGGAATTAATTTATTTAAAGTTCTTTTACCGTGGTTTTTAGACCATAATTCTATCCAATCTAAATTTGATAAATAGTTCTCAAAATTTTTATGATTTTCTTTTTGATCGCTCCAACCTTTTGTCCATGCTTCATTTTCTAACATAGTCAATTTAGCATTTGAGCCTCTATTACTATTAAGATCGTACCAAAAAACTTTTGTTAGGCACGTTTTTTCTATTGGAAAAGCCAAACAACCTGAAACAAGTATGTTTTTAATAAAAAAAGAAACTGTAAATAGTGCAAGAAAAAATATAATTTTAGGATTAAATAATTTTAAATCTTTCTTAAAAAAAAGAATTATGAATGGTAAAAAACTACCTAAAAAAAGAGTAATTTTGTTAAATACTATATAAGCTCCTACGGTAAGTACTTCCCCCATATTTTCTTTATTGAATTTTTCAAAATTTTTTAAAGCTATAGATGTTAAAAAAAAAATAAAAAATATGGGCTGGCGCATCATTACCAAAATCAGAGTATCTATTTAGTTTCAAACACAAAAAAGCAATTATTATGAAATTAAAATAAATAATTATCTTATTTTTTTCATTTTTTATTTCCTGAATTAAATATAATAAAAAGTAAGAAAAAATTATTGATAATGGAATAACGATACCCTTGTCATTAAAAATCCAATTATTATTTATTGCTGATAAATATTGTATTATTGAGGTGTGTCCGTATCTAAAATGAATGTTGGATAATCCAATTATGATTTGTTCATTATTTAAAATATTGGTATATGGTAGGTGATAAAGTCCTGCATCTGGACGGTAAGTTGTTTCAAATATTAAAAGTAAGCTACAAATTACAGCAACAGATATTGAAATAATTAAAATTTTCTTAAGAAATTTTTTTTGAATTAAAAATAAGTAAATAAAGAAAAAACTAAAAATAGCAGTATTAATATTTTTACTAAGTTCAAAGAAAAAATTAATAAATAAAGCTAGAAAGGATATGAAAATAACGCCATATAAGCCACTTTGAAAAAAATTTGTTTTTAAATTTAGGTTTAAATTTAGTATTCTAGTTGAAAAAAAAATACCTGCAGAAAAAAGAAAAATAGACGTTAAATATGAATATAAAAAAATTTCTAACATTGTTTAGCTAATTTAGTAATGTATAACAAATTTTTATGAGTATTATAAATTTATTAAATAGTTTGAAATTTAAATTGATAAGATTAATTGAGTCTAATCCATCTTTAAACCTTTTTATATATAATAACATATCTCTATTTAAAGCATTTTTACCACACGAAAAAGATTATTATGGCATTAGATCATTACTTAAAAATAGAATTAATGATGCCATAATTGATGTAGGTGGTAACCTTGGAATATCTTCTATGGGCTTCAGAAAGTTAGGATTTGTGAATAAAATTTATACATTTGAACCTAATCGTTTTATATTTGAGAACCATGTAAAAAATAAATTACTTAAAAAGTATGAAAATATATATGGTTTTAATTATGCCCTGGGAAGTAAAAATGAGCTAAAAAATTTCTACTATCCATATTATAAGAATAAATGTATTCATTATTTTTGTAGTTTTGATAAAAAATATATACAAAACAGTATTAACATAACCTTTAAAAGAAAAAAAATTGATATAATCGATGACCCGATAGAGATAAAGATATTTGATAATCTGAATCTTAAATGTAGACCTAAATTTGTTAAAATAGATGTTGAGGGATTTGATCTAGAGGTTATTAAAGGTATGAAAAATACAATAAAGAAATACACTCCAGTAATACTTGTAGAGTTTAATAAAAGTAATTTTTTCAAAATTAAAAAAGTGTTAAATAATTATAATGCCTGGGTATATTTTTATGAAAAAAATGAGTTTAAAATTTTTGACAAAAGTATGATAGATAAAGATATTGCAAGAACAGCTAATTCAAACTTAATGTCCATTAGAAATATATTCTTTATACCAAAGTTGCACCGATGGATTTAGATAACTATAGAGAAAAATACAATCAAGATTTTCATTTAAATACTGAAAAAAAAGAATGTTTGTGTGGATCACAAAAAAACAAAAAACTTTTTAATTTTGATAGATACTTGCTTAAAAACAGAGTTGTTGCCTGCAAGAACTGTGGTTTAATTTTTTCTGATCCAATGCTTAAGAAATCTTTTTTAGAGGGTTTCTATCAATCAGATCTTTATAGAAAATTATATAATCATGGTTTGGCTGAAAATGAAAATAATATCTTTTTAAACGAAAGTCATAACTCGATAAATGCATTTGAATTTCTTAAAAGATTTATTTTACAAAAAAAAGATTTAAATATTATAGAAATTGGAAGTGGCCATAATTCTAATTTAGTTCATTTTAAGCAGCTAGGAAATTTATATGCTACCGACTATAGCGCAGAGTCTAAAAAGCTAGCCACTAAGCAGGGAATTAAATTTGAGCAAGGTGGTGTAGAAGTTTTAAAAAAATTTAATATAAAATTTGATATTATTATTTTAAGTCATGTCATCGAACATTTTCATGATTTTAAAGATGACATGCTCGAGATAAGAAAATATTCAAATGAGAATTCTTTATTTTATATAGAAGTTCCATCAATGGATTTAAAATATAATTTAGATCAATTACAAAATGCACATAATTTTTACTTCACCAAAAATAGTTTTTTGTATCATTTAAATAAATTAGGGTTCAATACTCTAGAGCATGGTGTTGCAAGTAAGATTCATCAATATGGTATTTTTAAAAATGGAAAAATAAGTCCTTATTCACAGAATGCTGATGAGTACAAAAGAATGATCAAAGTACATAAAATTTTTTGTTCTGATTTTTATTGGAAATACCTACTTAATCTATATTTAAGAAAATTTATAAAAAAGTTATTTGGAAAAAGTGTGACTGCTTTTATAAGAAGTAGTCTAATAAAATTTAGAAAATAAAAAAATGTTAGTTTCAATTATTATTCCAGTATTTAATGAATCTAAAACAATTTTCGAAATATTAAAAAAAATTGATAAAGTAAAAGGATTTAAGAAGGAAATTATAATCATTGATGACGGTTCAACGGATAAAACTAAAGAAATAATTCAAAAAAAATGCTCGAACCTTTATTCTAAATTTATTAGTTATAAAAAAAATAAAGGCAAAGGTTATGCTTGCAGAAAAGGCTTAGCGCAAGTTGAGGGAGAAATTATTATTATTCAAGATGCTGATTTGGAGTACGATCCTAATGATTACTCAAAATTAATTGAACCAATATTTAAAAAAAAATCTAAAATTGTGTATGGGTCTAGAGTTTTAAAGGGTGGACTTAGAATAAGACCAAAATCTATAGACGTTTTTGTTAGGCTAGCCGCAAATCATTTCCTTACTTTTTTGTCAAATTTATTAAATCAACAAAATTTAACAGACGCACATACTTGTTATAAAGTATTTGATTCCAGTCTTTTAAAAAAAATTAAGCTACAGGAAGACGGTTTCAATTTTTGTCCTGAAATTACAGCTAAATTCTCTAAGATTAGAGAAAATATTTATGAGGTCCCAATCAATTATTATGGCAGGACACATGAAGAGGGTAAAAAAATTTCTTTTTTAGACGGATTTCGAGCTATTTATGCAATAATTAAGTATAATATTTTTATTTAAAGTTAATTATTATCTAGTTTGTTGTCTAATTAAAAAACTATTAATCACTTTACTATTCCTTTTTATATTGTATAAAAACTTGCCTGGTGATTATTGCGAAGGGGCAATACCCGATCCCATTCCGAACTCGGAAGTCAAGCCCTTCAGCGCCAATGGT
>MDTF01011660.1_pt1 | contig 17160 bp, 17 predicted proteins | sample 811191 | NCBI WGS metagenome assembly MDTF01 (sample SAMN05326649, study PRJNA326480) | marine metagenome | isolation source: seawater | place: Southern Ocean | collected 2011 | reverse complement strand
CCAATCATAACAATAGATTTAGTTGCGTCATCTTTTAAAAAAAGATCAAGACAGTCAATAAAATTAGTTCCATTAACTGGGTCTCCACCAATGCCAATACAAGTAGATTGTCCCATTCCATTAGCTGTAGTTTGAGCTACTGCTTCATACGTTAAAGTTCCCGATCTAGAAACTATTCCTACAGAACCTTTTTTATGAATACTACCTGGCATAATACCAATTTTACATTCATCGGGTGTTATTATTCCAGGGCAATTCGGTCCAATTAAACGACTACTACTTTTACTTAAGATTTTTTTAACTTTAATCATATCGATAATTGGAATTCCTTCAGTTATACAAACGATCAGTTCTATTTTTGCATCAATTGCTTCGATTATGGCTGCAGCCGCAAACTTTGGAGGAACATAAATCATTGATGCGCTTGCGCTTGTAATTTTTTTTGCTTCTTCAACTGTTTCAAAAACTGGTAAACCAAGATGTTTTTGTCCGCCCTTTTTTGGTGTAACTCCACCTACTAATTGGGTGCCATACTTTAAAGCTTGTTCAGAATGAAACGTACCATGTGTACCTGTAAAACCTTGACAAATAACTTTTGTTTTTTTATTTATTAATACAGACATTTATTTTATTGCTTCAACAATTTTTTTTGCAGCATCATTGAGATCAGTCGCTGACAAGATCTTGAGGTCAGATTTATCCAATATTTCTTTACCTTCTTTAAAATTAGTTCCAGCTAATCTAACAACAAGAGGAACATTCAGGTTAGTTTCTTTAGCAGCGTCAAGAACTCCTTGAGCAATTACGTCACATCTCATTATTCCACCAAATATATTAATCAATATTCCTTTAACATTTTTGTCTGAGAGAATTAATTTAAAAGCAGCTGATACTTTTTCTTTCGATGCACCACCTCCTACATCTAAAAAATTTGCTGGCTCTTCACCATATAATTTTATGATATCCATAGTCGCCATTGCTAACCCAGCTCCATTTACCATACATCCAATAGAACCATCTAGTTTGATGTAAGCCAAATCATTTTTACTTGCTTCAATTTCTTCTGGTTTTTCTTCGTTTAAATCTCTTAATTGAAAAATTTCCGGTCTCCTAAATAATGCATTATCATCAAAATTCATTTTTGCATCTAAGCATACAATTCTTTCATCTTTAGTAATTATGAGAGGGTTTATTTCTATTAGACTCGCATCTTTTTCGATTAAAATTTTATACAGAGCTTTTATTAGTTTATGTGCGGTTATTTTCTGTTCGTTATTAAAATTAAAAACTTTTATTATTTTTTCTATTTCACCTATCTCAACATCATTTTTGAAATCAATTTTATTTGTAATAATTTTTTCTGGTGTTTCAGAGGCTACTTTTTCAATATCCATTCCGCCTTCTGTGCTGCTTATGAAGGCAATTTTTGAACTTTCTCTATCTACTAAGCAAGATAGGTAGAGTTCTTTTGAAATATCTGAAGCTTCTTCTATATAAAGTATTTTTACTTCTTTGCCCTCAGGACCTGTTTGCGGTGTAACTAGGTTCATTCCAAATATTTTTTCCGCTTGAATATTTAATTCATCAATATTTTTTACTAATTTTACACCCCCACCTTTTCCACGTCCTCCAGCATGAATTTGAGCCTTTATTACAAATTCTTTAGATTCTAATTGTTTAATTTTTTCGCTTATTTCATTTAAAGAAAAAATAACAATCCCCTTAGAAACTGGCGCCCCATATTCTTCTAATATTTTTTTTGCTTGATATTCGTGGATATTCATTAAATGTACATTTAAAAATTTAATCTTTAATATATTTTTATAATGACTAAATCAAATAACTTTTTAAACAATTATTTTTTTTATTTTTTGTTTTTTATTTTTTTTGTTGTTGGAATAACAATATTTAAGGACTATGGAATATCTGTTGATGAAGAGTTTCATAGATTTTCAGGATTTTATTGGTTAAATTATACGTTAAATTTTACTCCATTCGAATCTCTCAAAGATAGCGTACAAATCAGATTTGAAAATATAAATGGATTTACCCTACCAGATCCAAAAAACCATCCTTTTTATGGAGTAGTATTTGACTTACCCTTAGCTCTTCTAGAAACAATACTTAATATTCAAAATGAAAAAAATTATTTTTTATTAAGACATTTTTTTAATTTTTTAATATTTTTTATTGGTTTTCTGTACTTTTACAAAATACTTGATAATAGATTTAAAAATAAAATAATTGTATTTATAGGTACTCTTTTTTATATAAGTTCACCAAGAATATTTGGAGATATTTTTTTTAATAATAAAGATATAATATTTCTTTCACTAGTAACCATAGCAATTTATTATAAATTTAAAATTATTGATAACTTTGAATATAAAAATATATTTTATTTTAGCATTTTTTCTGCTTTAGCTTGTGCTTGTAGAATAGTTGGAATTTTTATTCCTATTTCTTTTATATTTTTTATTTTTTTTTCTACTATAAATAAAAATTCGTATATTAATGAATTAAAAAAAGTCTCATTCTATATATTCGTATTTTTTGTTATATTATTATTATTTTGGCCATACCTCTGGGAAAGTCCAATTAGAAATTTTATATATGCTTTGAAAGTATTTTCTAAATATACTATTACAGAAATTTACACACTATTTAATGGAAAATACGTTTTAACATCCTATTTACCATTAAACTATTTACCATTATGGATATCAATAACCACACCTTTAATTACTTTGACAATATTTTTGATTGGTTTTTTTTGTTTGATGAAAAGATTTTTTTTAAGAACAATAAATATTAAAGAAAAAATGATTTATAATGATTTTTGGCGTGGGAATAATGAAAAAAAAGACTTTTATATTTTTTTTAATTTTACTTTAATTGCTATTTATTTATTTTTTTTCAATCCTGTTTTGTATACAGGTTGGCGACAAGTATACTTCTTTCACTTTTTTTTAATTTATATAGCTTGTTTTGGCCTGCATTTTCTATTTTTAAAAATAAGAAAAAAATTATTGCTACTTTCAATTATACTTTTTTTTACTTTTCTGAATTTTATTCAAATTATTAAACTGCATCCTTATCAAAGTTTATATTTTAATGCATTAATTCAAGGAGAATCAAAAACAAAGTTTGAGGTTGATTATTGGGGAATTTCTGGAGTGAATTTTTTAAAAAAAATTCTATCTAGAGAGACAAATTCTAGTGTGATAAAAATTGCTGTAGCATCATTCTTGCCATTAGAAAGAAGCTTGAAAATGCTAGATAAAAAAGATTCAAAAAAGATAAATATTATTGGTCAAAACTATCAAAATGCAGAATATATTTTTAATAATAACATGTCTGAAGTAAATAAATTTTTTAATAAGAAATACAATATTCCTAAAAATTTTGAAAAAGTTTATGAATTCAATTTAAATGGATTTATGGTATATGAGATGTATAAAAAAAAATAATATGAAATTGTTTATCTACAAATCCCTTTTTCTTTTCTTTTTTATATTTGTTTTATTTCAATTAACTTTTGGCTTAGCTACAAAGGAGATAAAAAAAAACCTTTTAAATTTAAGTTCTAAAGAATATTCAGAAACTATTAAAATCAAAATAAGAGAAGAAATTAAATCAGGCCTAAAAAAAGATCAGATTATAGATAGAGAAGATGCTGTATTAATAAAAAGATTTCTAGAAAAGATCAATAATGAAATTAAACAAGCTGATTAGAACTTTTTATTAAAATAGATTCTATCTTCCCAGTAGGTAAATGGAAATTTAAAAGTTTCTTCTAATGCAAAATTATTTTTAATTAAGTAATTATGAATTTTTTTTGGTTTATAATTATAATAAATTTTATCTCTGTGAAATTCTATCAAAATATATTGTGTATCTTTAATTCTTTTGCCCAGACCAAGTAACACTTCTAGCTCATGACCTTCTGTGTCTATTTTTAACAATTCTATTTTTTTTAGAGGAACTTTATTTAAAACATTACTTAATCGTATTGTTTCAACATTATAAGTTTCTTTTATTAAGCTTTGTTCTTTATTTTCAGTAAATAGTTTACTTTTTTTTTTTAAATAACTATTTGACTCATTTAGTTTGGTAAGTGATGAAGTTAAATCATGCCTATTAATATAGATTTTCTGAATTTTATTTTTATCTGAGATAGCATAATTAAAAATTTTTACATTTCTTATCTTTTTATATTTTTTTTTGATTAATTTTAATATTTTTTTTTGAGGCTCAAACATAAATATTTTTTCGACCTTAAAATTTTTTAAGACTAAATCCGTATAACTGCCTTTATGAGCTCCCACATCTATAAAAAATTTAATTTTTATTTTTTTTTTTTTTAAAAATAAAATTATTTTTTTTTGGTGAATAAACTTATCTAATATATCAAAGAAAAAAATTGCTAGTAATCTGATTAATTTCATTTAAATTCTTTACAATCTTTTTTTAATTCAAATTTAATTAACATTTTAGTTACTCGCTCTTTAGAAAAACAATCACTATTAATAACTAGCTCTATTATTGAGTCATTTGTTTTAGAGGTTTCATAAATAATATCAATATTATTTTGCTTTAAACTCTTTATGAAAAATTTTTTATATTTATAAAAGTACTTTTGATCTTTTGTTGGAAAACTAATAGATGGATGGTGCCACTGATTAGGCGAAAAATCATAAATTTTCAAAACAGGAGCTATAAATTGATAATCAGTAATTATTGCTTTTCTAGACTTATCTAAAGTTAAAATTTCCATTATTTTTTTTAAATTATCAATTTCGTATCTAGGGTTATTGGGATGGTTAATTGTTATCCATTTCAACCCTTTTAAATCTTTACTAAGTACTTCGGCATCTATCGCTTGGCTAAGATCTACTTTTTCTAACTCATTAAACTTTCTATGTTCGTTAAATCTAATGTGATATTTAATAGCTGAATAAAAGCATAATAAAATAATAAATGTTAGAATTAATTTATTTTTAAAAAAATTATCTTTGTAAAAAACATGAATAATTCCAGTTAATAAAGGAATTAAAAAAAAAATAAAATTTTGGTTTAAGCTGTAGTATTGATGAAAAATTAACAAACTACTTAAAAAAATAATTGCTAGTGCTGTAAAAATAATTTTTACTTTTTTATCTTTCAACGATTTTATTAATATACCAGTTAAAAAAATTAATAAAATTAGGATAAATTTATATTCTGCTACTGTTCCAAATAAATCAAATTTATAAGTTGAAAACCTAAAATCTCCAATAGTTTTAGCATATAAAATATATTGGTCATAAAAATTTATAAAATTTATTTTCGTAAAATAAAAAAATAAAAATAAAAATAATATTGACACAACTGACCCGATTATTAAATATCGTAAAATTATTATATTTTTTTTGAAATCGTAAAATATATAAAAAATAAATAGAAACATTATGCCAAATAATCCATAGGCTGCTGGAGTTTGTTTTGATAAAAATGATAAGATAAATAATATTGGTGTAAATGCAAAATAAAAATTATTATTTTTAATTACTCCAAAAATAAAAAAATAAAACATAAGTATTAAAAAAAAAGTTGCATGATGATCAACAAATGGAGTTCCGACTACAGGATAAAATAAAATTGAAAAAATAATTGAATAAATAATTGAAAATTTTTTTTGAAGTCCTAACTCTGTAAAAAGTAAATAACTGACTATGGATATAATTAAATTAAATAACGAAGAATGAATTATAAAGCTTTTCCAATTAGTTCCATTTATATAAAAAAAAAATGCATTCAGATAATCTAATAATGGTCCTGTAACCAGCCAATAATCATTAAAAGGCGTGTAGCCATTGAGAACTCTATAACCTCCGTTATAAAGTACAAAATTGTCCATAGGCATTACGCCAATAAAGCCATAATGATAATTTATAGCAAATGAGAAAATACCAATTATAAAAAAAGGTAAATATTTTTTATAAAGTGGGATCAATTTTTTTTGCTGCATCAAACAATTCTTTCACAGAGTTAATAGAATTGTTGAATTGTTTCTTTTCTTCATTTGATAAATCTAAATTAATAATTTTTTCAACACCTTTTTTTCCTATTATAACTGGTACGCCTGCATATAAATTGCTGAATCCAAATTCTCCATTTAAATATGCAGCACACGGTAGTTCCTTTTTTAAATCTTTTAAATAGCTTTCTGCCATTTCTACTCCTGATGCAGCAGGAGCATAAAATGCGGATCCTTTTTCCAATAACTTAACTATTTCTGCTCCACCATCTTTAGTTCTTTGTATGATTTTTTCTAAAATTTCTTTTTTAATTTTTCCTGATTTTACCAAATCCAAAACAGGCTTATCGTCGACTTTGGTATGCTCTAGCATTGAAACCATTGTATCGCCATGTCCACCTAATACTAATGAGCTAATTTTTTTTACCGGTATACCTAGTTCTTGAGAAAGAAAATATTTAAATCTTGAAGTGTCGAGAATGCCGGCCATACCAACTACCATATTTTTTGGAAAACCAGAATACTTTTGTAATGCCATGACAATTACATCCAGAGGATTTGTAATGCATATAACAAATGCTTTTGGTGACGATTCTTTAATCCCTTCTGCTACTTGTTTGATAATTTTTAAATTTATTTCAAGTAGGTCATCTCTAGTCATGCCTGGCTTTCTAGGAACGCCAGCTGTTATAATTATTACATCAGAATTTTTCGTGTCTTCATATTTACTAGTTCCACTTATGTTTACATTAAATCCTTCAACTGATGATGATTGAGCAATATCCAAAGCTTTACCTTTTGCTATTCCTTCAGCTACATCAAAGAGAACTACATCTGCAAGTTCTTTTAAGGCTATTAAATGAGCGAGTGTGCCTCCAATCTGACCAGCTCCTATGAGTGATATCTTTTTTTTCATTTTTTTATTTCATTGTTGGCATTACAAATTCTGGGTCAGACCTTAAGCCTGATGGCCATCTCGATGTGATTGTTTTTAACTTTGTATAGAACCTAACACCTTCTGGACCATGCATATGTTGGTCTCCAAATAAAGATCTTTTCCACCCACCAAAACTATGGAACGCCATGGGAACGGGGATTGGGATATTAACACCAACCATTCCTATTTGTGCCTTACTCGAAAAAGTTCTTGCGGTGTCTCCATCTCTTGTAAAAATCGTAGTACCATTTCCAAACTCATGGTCGTTTACAAGAGCTAAAGCTTCTTCAAAATCTTTTGCTCTTACAACTGATAAAACAGGTCCAAAAATTTCTTCTTTATAAATTCTCATATCTTTTTTAACCTGATCAAATAAACAACCTCCAATATAATATCCGTTCTCAAATCCCTGTAGTTTCAAGTCTCTTCCATCCACGAGTAACTTAGCTCCTTCTTCAACACCTATATCAACATATCCTTTTACTTTTTCTAAATGTTCTTTGCTAACTAATGGACCCATTTCAGAAGTTTTATCCATACCTGATCCAACTTTTAAGGCTTCAACTTTTTTAATTAGATTTTCAACTAACTTGTCTCCTATATTTCCTACTGCTACTGCAACAGACTGCGCCATACATCTTTCTCCTGCTGATCCGTAAGCTGCTCCCATTAAACCATTCACTGCTTGATCTAAGTCACAGTCAGGCATAATAACAGCGTGGTTTTTGGCACCACCTAACGCTTGAACTCTCTTTTCATTTTTTGCACAATTTTCATAAATATATTTAGCAATCGGAGTTGAACCAACGAAACTAACAGCTGATATGTTTTTATTATTAATTATTGCATCTACAGCTTCTTTGTCGCCATTCACAACATTAAAAACTCCTTCCGGTAACCCTGCTTCTGAAAGTAATTCTGCTAACTTTATTGAGCAAGAAGGATCTTTTTCCGATGGCTTTAAAATAAAAGTGTTTCCACAAGCAATAGAAACCGGAAACATCCACATTGGTACCATGGCTGGAAAATTGAAAGGAGTAATACCAGCACAAACTCCTAGTGGTTGTCTTAAAGACCAACTGTCTACGTCTGTTCCAACATTCTCAGTAAATTCTCCTTTTAATAGTTGTGGAATACCACAAGCAAATTCGACTACTTCTAATCCTCTTGTTATCTCACCTTTTGCATCATCAAATACTTTGCCATGCTCTGCTACTATAATTTTAGTTAATTCTTCAAAATTTTTTTCAATTAAATCTTTAAACTTAAACATTACTCTTGCTCTTTGTAGGGGAGGTTTTTTTGACCATAAAACAAAAGCTTTTCTAGCAGCTTCTACTGATATGTTCAGATCTGAGGTTGAGGCCAGTTTTACTTCAGCAGACTGTTCACCGGTCGCAGGGTTAAAAACTTTTGATGTTCTTTTTGAGTCTCCTGAAAAATTTTTTCCATTTACAAAATGTTCAATGATATTCATAGGAATAATGAAGTAATTAAGGTTTTAGGTTGTTGCAAGCATTTTTTTAATTGAGCCTATAGCTTTTGCTGGATTTAAGCCTTTTGGGCATGAATTAGTGCAATTCATAATAGTATGACATCTATAAAGTTTAAGTTCATCGGCAACTTTTTTTAATCTCTCTTTTTTTTCTTCATCTCTACTATCATTGATCCATCTATAAGCTTGAAGTAACACGGCTGGGCCTAAATATTTATCTCCATTCCACCAATAGCTGGGACAAGAAGTGGAGCAACACGCACAAAGTATGCACTCATAATAACCATCAAGTTTTGATCTGTCATTTTGTGTTTGTAGTAATTCTTTTTTTTCCTGACCGGTTTGAGTTGTTTTTAACCAAGGCTGTATAGATTCGTATTGCTTATATAATCCAGTCAAATCTCCAATTAAATCCTTAATTACTTTTAGATGGGGAAGAGGATAAATATTTAATTCACCTTTAATATCAGTATGAGATTTAATACATGACAATGTATTTACGCCGTCAACATTCATAGCGCAAGATCCACAAACTCCGTGTGCGCAAGATCTTCGAAATGTTAACGTAGAGTCAATTTCATTTTTAATCTTAAAAAGAATATCTAATACTTTTGGGCCACAATTATCCATCTCAACTTCAAAAGTATCTATTCTAGGATTATTACCATCCGTTGGATCCCATCTATAAATGTTTACTTTTTTTAAATTAGAAGAATTAGTTTTATCTTCATAGTATTTGCCTTTAAGAATCTTAGAATTTTGCGGCAAATTAAATTGCACCATTCTTAATAAACTCTTTCTTTAGGCGGAAAATATTGAACATCATTACTAAGTGTTCGAGCATGGACATCTCTATATTTTATTGTAACCTTATCTCCATCTTGCCAAGCTAAAGTATGTTTCATAAAATTTTTATCATCTCTTTTTGTAAAATCTTCTCTTGCGTGAGCACCTCTACTTTCTTTTCTGTTATTCGCAGAATCCATAGTCGTTAGAGCTTGGCTAATTAAATTATCAAATTCTAAAGTCTCAACTAAATCTGTGTTAAATATTAAAGATTTGTCGGCTACCGATAAATCTTTCATTCCCTCTAAAGGTTTTCTAATTTCGTTCACGCCCTCTTGTAAAGTTTTACCTGTTCTAAACACAGCACATTTAGTTTGCATTGTTTTTTGCATTGATGATCGCAGCTCTGCAGTTCTTGTTCCACCATTTGCATTTCTCATTTTATCAAATCTATCTAGACATTTTTCTGTTTCACTTTCAGAAACTTCTTCATGAGGTTTACCTGGTTTAATTAGTTCTGCCGCTCTTTTAGCTGCTGCTCTTCCAAAAACAACCAGATCAATCAATGAATTTGAGCCTAATCTATTGGCACCATGAACAGATACACACGCCGCTTCTCCTATTGCCATTAAACCTGGCACAATTTTCTCAGAACCATTTAAAGTTAAAACTTCTGCTTTGTAGTTAGTTGGAATTCCTCCCATATTGTAGTGGACTGTAGGAACAACAGGTATTGGTTGTTTGCTAACATCTATATTGGCAAAAGTTTTGGCTGCTTCTGATATGCCTGGTAATCTTTCATCAATTACTTTTTTGTCTAGGTGATCTAAATGTAGATAAATATGATCTTTATTTTTTCCTGCTCCACGACCTTCGTTTATTTCCATTTCCATTGATCTACTAACAACATCTCTTGAAGCTAAATCTTTAGCGTTTGGAGCATATCTCTCCATGAATCTTTCACCCTCACTATTGACTAAAAATCCACCTTCTCCCCTTACACCTTCTGTTATTAAAGTACCAACACCATAAATTCCTGTAGGATGAAATTGAACAAATTCCATATCTTGAAGCGGTAAGCCAGCTCTTAAAATCATGGCGTTACCATCTCCTGTACAAGTGTGTGCTGAAGTTGCTGTTTGATAAACTTTCCCATATCCTCCGGTAGCAACAATTGTTATATGAGACCTAAACCTATGAATAGTTCCGTCGGTCAGGTTCCAAGCAATAACTCCTTTACATTCTCCATTCTTCATTATTAAATCTAAAGCAAAGTACTCTATAAAAAATTCAGTATTGTGTTTTAGGGCTTGACCATAGAGAGTGTGAAGTATTGCATGGCCAGTCCTGTCTGCTGCAGCGCAAGTTCTTTGTACTGTTCCGTTACCATAATTTTTTGTCATCCCTCCAAAAGGTCTTTGGTAAATTTTACCATCTTCCGTTCTGCTAAAAGGAACTCCATATCTTTCGAGTTCAACTACGGCACGTGGCGCTTCTTTGCACAAATATTCAATAGCGTCTTGATCTCCTAACCAATCAGAACCCTTGACAGTATCGTACATGTGCCATCTCCAATCATCTTCACCCATATTTCCTAGCGCAGCAGAAATACCACCTTGAGCAGCTGATGTATGGCTTCGTGTTGGAAAAACTTTTGAAATACAAGCAGTTTTTAATCCTGCTTCTGAAAGGCCTACCGCAGCCCTTAACCCTGATCCACCAGCTCCAAGAACTACTACATCGTATTCATGATCTATAATTTTATAAGAATTCATTAATTTAATTTAAGTATACTGAATATTGTTAATAAAGACATGACTATAGCAAATAAATATAGCATTTTAGTTGCGACATTTTTAGTTTTTTCATCTTTAATATAATCTTCAAAAACCTCACTAATTGTTAAGCTAAAAAAAGAAAAGGCGGTAATTACAAATAAAGAATATAAAATCTTTGAAGAAGTTTCAGAAAAAAAACTAATTAATACAGTATATTCTCCATCATAGATTGATACTAGATTGACTGTAAACCAAAACATTAATGGGATCAGAATTACTGAGCTAAACTTTGTAAATAGCCATTTTTTTGTAGAATGATGCATATTAAATAAGACTTCTCCCAAATAAATAAAGTAAAATAGTTAAGGCTAAGGATCCAACAATAGCTATTATACCTGTAATCTTAGAAGTTTTTAAATCAAAACCATACCCTAAATCCCAAATTAAATGTCTAATTTCATTTAATATGTGAAAACTAAAAGACCAACTGAGACTTACGATAATGAATTTCCCAAAAAAAGACTGCAGAAAGTTTTTTATATTTTCATAATTTTCTTCACCAAATAATAGTGAGATGGTCCATAGACAAATTAAAGTTACGGCAATGATATTTACAATTCCAATTATTCTATGTGTTATAGAAAGCAATGAGGAAATATGCCAGCCATAAATTTGTAAGTGAGGTGATAAAGGATTTTTTTGGTACATATTATTTAATATACTTTTTAATTAAAGCTTCGGCAATTTGAACTGTATTTAATGCTGCACCTTTAAGTAAATTGTCTGAAACAATCCATAAATTTAAAGCTTTTTTATTTGAATTATCTTTTCTAATTCTAGAAATATAAGTCATATAACTTCCTTCTGCCTCAAATGGAGTTATGTACCCACCATTTTTTTGTGTGTCGACTACTTTACATCCAGGTGCTTTTTTTAATATTTCTTTGACTGTTTGCAAACTATAATTTTTTTTAAATTCAATATTTACTGATTCTGAGTGTGATGTTCTAACGGGAACTCTTACACATGTAGCTGTTATTTTTATATTTGGATCTAAAATTTTTCTAGTTTCATTCTCCATTTTCCATTCTTCTTTTGTATACCCATCTTTCATAAATTTATCGATGTGAGGTATTAGATTAAAAGCTATCTGTTTTGTAAAATTTTTTGATTTAACTTTTTTACCTTTTAAAAAATTTCTTGTCTGACTAAACAATTCATCTGTTGATGCTTTACCTGCTCCAGATACAGCTTGGTATGTTGAGACTACTACTCTCTTAATTTTGAATTTATCATGCAAAGGTTTTAGAGCTAGCACTAATTGAGCGGTTGAACAATTTGGATTAGCGATGATGTTTCTTTTTTTATAAATTTTTAAAGCACTTTCATTAACCTCGGGCACTACTAAAGCAATATTATTATCCATTCTAAAATATTTTGAATTATCAATTACAATACTTTTTTTGGCAGCTATAGGAGCCCATTTTTTTGCAATAATACTTCCGGCTGCAAAAATAGTTATTTTTGCGTTTGCAAAATTATAGTTTTCTAAAGCTTCAACTTTAATTTTTTTCTTTTTAAAAGATATTATTTTTCCAGCACTTCTTTTTGAAGCAACTAAAAAAAGGTTATTAATTTTAATTTTAGATTTTTCTAAAATATTGATAGTTTTACGACCTACGTTACCTGTTGCACCAACTATTGCAAAATTCATAAAATTATTTCTATTTTAACTTACTTATAATAGCATCGCCCATGTCTGATGTACCTACTTCTTTTTTGCCGTTAGACATGATGTCTTTTGTTCTAAGCCCATCATCTAATACTTTTTGAACTGCTGAATCTATTAAGTTAGCCTCAGCATCAAGATCCAAGGAATACCTTAACGCCATCGACAAACTTAAAACACTTGCGATTGGATTTGCTATATTTTTTCCTGCTATATCAGGCGCAGAACCATGGATAGGTTCATACATTGCTCTCATTTTGCCGTTTTTATCTTTAGCTCCTAACGAAGCCGAAGGTAGTAAGCCTAAAGATCCGGTTAACATTGCTGCTTCATCAGACAAAATATCACCAAATAAATTATCAGTTACAATAACATCAAACTGTTTAGGGTCTCTTAGAAGCTGCATGGCACAGTTGTCTGCTAACATGTGCTTGAGTTCTATTTGTTTAAATTCTTTATCTCTTAGTGACTGAACTTCTTCCCTCCAAAGAAGTCCTGCCTCCATTACATTGGATTTTTCACATGATGTGACTTTATTTTTTCTTTTTTTGGCTAGCTCAAAAGCAACTCTTGCCACTCTATGAATTTCTGATGTTGTATAGCTGTGTGTGTTTACACCTCTTCGTTCACCATTTTCAATCGGCATTATTCCTCTTGGTTCTCCAAAATAAATACCTCCTGTAAGCTCTCTTACAATCATAATATCTAAACCTGATATAATTTCTGGTTTTAAACTTGAAGCATCCACTAATTGCTTGAAACATATAGCTGGTCTTAAATTAGCAAATAGTTTTAATTCTTTTCTAAGTTTTAAAAGTGCTCGCTCAGGTCTTTTTGCAAACTCTAAATTATCCCACTTAGGGCCACCAACTGCTCCTAAAATAACAGCTTCGCTTTCTAGTGCTTTATAAAAAACTTCATCTGTAATAGGATTTTTATGTTTATCATAAGAAATACCACCTACTAGTCCTTCGTCAATTTCAAAGTCTAGAGATTTATTTTTATTTAGCCATTCTAAAATTTTTCTTGCTTCGGTTATGACTTCAGGCCCAATACCATCTCCTGGTAATAGTAATATTTTTCTTTTTTTAACTTTAATCATTGTTTGTTAACCAAGGTTTTGAGTTTTTAATTTTTTTTTCATAGTCTTGAATGTTTACTGATTTTTTTAAAGACAATGCAATATCATCTAAGCCTTCTATTAAACATTTCTTCTTAAATGCGTCTAAATTAAATTTAACAACTTTGTTGCCAAATAAGATTTCTTGGGATTCTATTTTGATTTCAATATCTTGTTCTCTTTTCGAATACTCTGCTAATTCTTGAATATTTTTTTCATCTAAGACTATTGGTAGAATTCCATTTTTGAAACAATTACTATAAAAAATATCTGCAAAACTAGATGCTATAACACATTTAATTCCAAAATCGAGTAAAGCCCAGGGAGCGTGCTCACGAGAAGAACCACAACCAAAATTTTTTCCAGCTAAAAGTATTTTTGATTTATTGAATGGTTTTTTATTTAAAATAAAATCTTTTATTGGATTGCCTTTCTCATCATGTCTCATTTCATAAAATAAATTTTTTCCTAAACCAGTTTTTTTAATTGTTTTTAAAAACTGTTTTGGGATAATCATATCTGTATCGATATTTGAGAGTGGCATATGTGCTGGGATGCTTTTTAGAGTATTAAACTTTTCCATATTATTGAAACTTTCTTACGTCAGTTAGACAACCTTCAATTGCTGCTGCTGCTGCCATAGCTGGACTAACTAAATGAGTTCTTCCTCCTCGACCTTGCCGACCTTCAAAATTTCTATTTGAAGTTGACGCACATCTTTCTTTTGGATTTAATTTATCAGCATTCATAGCTAAACACATGGAACAGCCTGGTTCTCTCCAATCAAAACCAGCTTCGATAAATATTTTATCTAAACCTTCTTGTTCTGCTTGGTCTTTAACTAATCCAGAACCGGGTACTACCATAGCACTTACGGTTTTAGCAACTTTTTTACCTTTAACAATTTTTGCTGCATTTCTTAAATCCTCAATCCTACCGTTTGTACAGCTACCAATAAAAACTTTATCTATTTTTATATCGCTAATTTTAATATTAGGTTTAAGGCCCATATATTCTAAGGATCGATACATAGCAATTTTTCTGTCCTCATCTTTTTCTTTTTCAGGGTCAGGAACATTGCCTGTTACAGATGCTACGTCTTGTGGCGAAGTCCCCCAAGTTACTAAAGGCTCAATATCACTAGCGTTAATACTTACTTCCTTGCTAAATTTGGCATCTTTATCTGAGTATAACGTTTTCCAAAATGCTAGTGCTTTATCCCAGTTATCACCTTTTGGTGATTTTGGTTTTCCTTTTAGATAGTCAAAAGTTTTTTGATCTGGTGCGATTAAACCTGCTCTAGCTCCTGCTTCTATAGTCATGTTGCAAATAGTCATTCTTTCTTCCATGCTTAAATTTCTGATTATCACACCTGCAAACTCGATAACATAGCCTGTTCCACCCGCTGTACCAATTGTTCCTATAATTTTTAAAATAACATCTTTTGCTGTAACTCCTAAAGGTAACTTACCGTTAACATTTATTCTTAAATTTTTAGATTTTTTCTGCATTAAAGTTTGCGTTGATAGAACATGTTCAACTTCAGATGTTCCAATACCAAATGCAAGCGCACCAAAAGCTCCGTGTGTTGCTGTGTGGCTATCACCACAAACAATTACTGTTCCTGGTTGAGTAAAGCCTTGTTCAGGACCAATAATATGAACAATACCTTGTCTCTTGTCGCTCATGTCAAATAGTTCTACTGAAAATTCCTTGCAATTATTTCTTAATGTATCAACTTGTATCCTAGATTCTTCATCTGCTATTCCTTTAGATCTATCTGAAGTTGGAACGTTATGATCTGCTACTGCTAAGGTTAAGTCTGGTCTTCTAACTTTTCTTTTTTTTATTCTTAATCCTTCAAAAGCTTGTGGGCTAGTTACCTCATGAATTAAATGACGATCAACATATAAAAGTTCGGTACCATCACTTTGTTGGTATACTATATGATCTTCCCAGATCTTATCGTATAATGTTTTAGACATTAAAAAATAAATTATTTATTTTGTTTGCTCGGAGCTTTAATGTTTTCTGGAGCTTCTTTTTTAGATTTTTCTGCAACATATTCTGCTTTTGCTTCGGAGGTTTCAATATTATCAGCTGTTTTTACAGCTAGATCAGATCCAATTTTTTTTTTTATTTTTTCAGCTATTCTTGCAGATTTACCTGTTCTGTCTCTTAAATAATAGAGTTTAGCTCTTCGTACTTTTCCTGATCTAATTACTTTAACAGAGTCAACCACCGGGCTGTAAAGAGCGAAAGTTCTTTCAACACCTTCACCGAATGAAATCTTTCTTACTGTAAAAGATGAATTAATATCTCTATTTTTTTTTGCAATACAAACACCTTCAAAATATTGAATACGTTCTTTTTTTCCTTCGGTAATTTTAACTCCTACTTTAATCGTGTCTCCAGGACTAAAATCTGTGATTTTTTTAGTTAAAAGGATCTTAGTAACCAATGCTTTGTTTATGTCTTCAATATTTTTCATTTTTTATATTTATTAATGTATTTTTGCCATAAATCTGGTCTTAAGCGACGTGTTATAGCCTCAGATTGAGCTAAACGCCACCCCTTTATTTTAGCATGATCACCTGACAAAAGCACATCTGGTGGTGTTTTTTTTTCCCATTTTTGAGGTTTTGTATACTGTGGATATTCTAATAAATATTTTTCAAAGCTCTCTTCTTGGGTAGAAAATTTATTTCCCAAAACACCTGGCAATAAACGAATAATAGCATCAAGGAAAACGAAAGAAGCAGTTTCTCCACCAGATAAAACATAATCGCCTAGGCTTATTTCTTCAATATTTCTTGTCTCTAAAACTCTTTGGTCAATACCTTCAAAATGCCCGCAGATAATATTTAGATTTTTTAACTTGCTAAACTTTTTAGCTAAAGTTTGGTTAAATTTTTTACCCTTTGGAGAAAGATAAATAATTTTTTCTTTTTTCTTACTATTAATGTTTTTGTCTAAAGCATCAGCAATAACATCAGCCTTCATTAACATGCCACTCCCTCCTCCATAAGGGGTGTCATCGACTGTTTTGTGTTTATCTTTAGAATATTCTCTAATATTAATAGTTTCTAAAGACCATATTTTCTTGCCTCTCGCTTTTTTATAGAGTCCAATATCTAATGGACCGGGAAATAACTCTGGATAAAGTGAAAAAATTCTAACATTTAACATTTAGATTCTTTTGTTTTTTTAATCCTTTTTTACTTCTACTTTAGGAGCTTCTGTTTTTACTTCTACTTTAGGAGCTTCTGTTTTTACTTCTACTTTAGGAGCTTCTG